>Ga0307513_10012671_pt1 | contig 10387 bp, 9 predicted proteins | sample 15_EM_MG_FD_202174 | JGI IMG/M metagenome (GOLD analysis project Ga0307513, IMG submission 202174) | Populus trichocarpa ectomycorrhiza microbial communities from riparian zone in the Pacific Northwest, United States - 15_EM | ecosystem: Host-associated > Plants > Roots > Unclassified | place...
TGAACCGGCTCGAGCTCCGCGAATCCATAGGCCCAGCCGTCGGCGACACGATGCGCGGTCGAGGCGTCGATCACACGCGTCTTGTCGGAGGCGATCATCGCCACCGCCTCGCGCGCTGCATCGTCGGGCAGGCACAGGATGACGAAGTCGGCATCGTTCAATGCCTCCTTGCGTGCCTTCGAATTCTTGCGCGTCACTTCGTCGAGCGTGACCAGGGTCACGTCGTTCCGCCCGCTCAGCCGTTCGCGGATCTCAAGCCCGGTGGTGCCGGCGGCGCCGTCGATGAAGACATTGACGTTCATGCCGCCAGGTCCAGTGCCATCCGGTCGACATAGCCCGCGAGGCGCCGATCCGGCGACACGCCCCAGGCGACCTCGCGCAATACTTCGAGCACTTCGAAGCTTTCGCCGACGACGAGGTCGGCCAGCGGCTCCGATGCGGGGGATGATTCGGCGTGCAGTGTCACGGCGCGGGTAACTACACAGGGCAGGGGCGCCGCGTAATGCGGCGCGAATACGTATTCGGCGAGCCGGACGTCGGCGAGATCGGGACGAATCGCGTTGTGGCGCGGGTCTACCGATACCGACCGACCCGTCAGCGCAAAACTTCTACGCGGTGGCTCTGCGGGTGTGGGGCGGATCGCTTTCTCCCACAAATTGTCCGAATTCTTCAAGAAAACCTGCCCCCTCGGTGGTGCGCGCGATGAAGATGTTGCGCTTGTCGGTATCGTCGCGCTGGCGGCGCAGATAGCCGAGCGCCCCCAACCTGTTCAAGGCGCGTGTCACGACAGGCTTGGAAACGTTCAACGCGCGCGCCAATCCACGCACCGTATGCGGCCCGGGACTGAGGTAGACGACGAGCAGCAATGCCATCTGCCGGTTGGTCAGATCCGGTTCGCCCGACCGGACATAGTCGACCAGCGTGTTCATCCACCGCGTCAGCGGCGGGCCGTCGAAGGTGCTGGCAATGTTCATATCGGTGCTCACAGGTTGTCCACAGGGCTCGAAGGGCGGTCGCTATCGCAAGCGTAACAACGTGTGCGGAGGCGATTGAGTTTCAGTGCGGACACGAAATGTCATGGAAACGCCACGTGTCGTCCGGCCGATGAGCGGTTGATCGCGGACAAGCGGTCGCCTATGTGCCCGCTTTCTCCAGTTTCGCAGGTCAAAATCGTTCGATGCTCTTCACCTTCGTTCTTGTCGTTCAGTTGCTGGTCGGGTCGGCGCTTGTCACCGTTATCCTGATGCAGCGTTCCGAAGGTGGCGGCCTGACCGGCGGCGGTAGCCCGGCCGGATTGATGTCCGCGCGCGGCGCCGCCGATTTCCTGACGCGATCGACCGCGATCCTGGCGACGGTCTTCGTTACGCTGACCATCATCCTGGCGGTGATGGCGGCGACGCGGCATGCCACCTCGATCGATACCTCGCTCAATCGCGCGGCACCGATCGGTGCGCCGGCGGGTAACGTTCCGCAGCCGGCTGGTGGCGCCTTTGGCGGCGCGGCCGCGAATGCGGCGGCGGGTGCCGGCGGCAACATCACGTTCCCGGGTGCGCTCGCGCCGGGTGAGAACAAGGCAGCTCCGCCGAGCAACGGCGCGGTTCCCGTTCGCTAAATCTCTTTCGCTCTACTCCGCCGCGTGGACTTTTTGTTCGCGCGGCGGAGTCGCGTGCTTGCGGCACGACCCCATTCCAAGCTAGGCGATGACTCCCATGGCGCGGTTTATTTTCATTACCGGCGGCGTGGTCTCCTCGCTTGGTAAAGGTTTGATGGCGGCGTCGCTCGCTGCCCTCCTCCAGGCGCGCGGCTATCGGGTCCGCATCCGGAAGTTCGATCCCTATCTCAACGTCGATCCGGGCACGATGAGCCCGTATCAGCATGGTGAGGTCTATGTGACTGACGACGGGGCGGAAACCGACCTCGACCTCGGCCATTACGAACGCTTCACCGGCGTCGCGGCGCGGCAATCGGACAACGTCACCTCGGGCCGGATCTATCAGCAGATCATCCAGCGCGAACGCCGCGGCGACTATCTCGGCGCCACCGTCCAGGTCATCCCCCACGTCACCGACGCGATCAAGGCGTTCGCGCTGGCCGAAACCGATGACCTCGATTTCGTGCTGTGCGAGATCGGCGGGACGGTCGGCGACATCGAATCGCTGCCGTTCATCGAGGCGATCCGCCAGATCCGCAACGACCTCGGCCGCGGCAATTCGGTCAGCATCCACGTCACGTTGGTGCCCTATATCGCTGCTGCGGGAGAGTTGAAGACCAAGCCGACCCAGCACAGCGTGCGCGAACTCGCGGCGCTCGGGGTCCGGCCGGACGTCCTGGTCTGCCGCTGCGAGCAGCCGTTACCGGCGGGCGAGCGGGCCAAGATCGCGCTGTTCTGCAACGTGCCCAAGGAAGCCGTGATCCCGGCGCTCGACGCCAAGAGCATCTATGCCGTCCCGCTGCAATATCACGCCGAAGGACTGGACGACGAAGTGCTGCGCGCGTTCGGGATCGAGCCCGAAGCCAAGCCCGATCTGTCGCGCTGGGACGACATCGTCGATCGCCTGGTCAATCCCGAAGGCGAAGTGACGGTCGGCGTGGTCGGCAAATATGTCGGCCTGCAGGACGCCTATAAATCGCTCAACGAGGCGCTGGTCCATGGCGGCATCGCCAACAAGGTGAAGGTCAACGTTCGCTGGATCGACGCCGAATTGTTCGAACATGGCGACAGCGACGTCGCCGCCAGCCTCGAGCCGTGTCACGCCATTCTGGTCCCCGGCGCGTTCGGTGAGCGCGGCGCGGAAGGCAAGATCGCCTCGGTCAAGTTCGCGCGCGAGCGCAACGTGCCTTATTTCGGCATCTGCTTCGGGATGCAGATGGCGTGCATCGAAGGCGTGCGGAACCTCGCGGGAATCGAAAAGGCGTCATCGACCGAATTCGGCCCGACCGATGAGCCGGTGGTCGGCATCATCACCGAATGGATGACGGCCGAAGGCGTGCAGAAGCGCGAAGCCGGCGGCGACCTGGGCGGTACGATGCGGCTCGGCGCCTATGACGCAAAGCTCGACGGCAACAGCGTCGTCTCCTCGATCTACGGCTCGACCGACATCAGCGAACGCCATCGTCATCGCTATGAGGTCAACACCGGCTATCGCGAGCCGCTTGAGAAGGGCGGGCTGGTGTTCAGCGGTATGTCGCCCGACGGCATGCTGCCCGAAATCGTCGAGCGGCCCGACCATCCCTGGTTCGTCGGCGTTCAGTTCCACCCGGAATTGAAGTCCAAGCCGTTCGACCCGCATCCACTGTTCGCAAGCTTCATCGCCGCGGCGGTACGTCAGAGCCGGTTGGTCTGATCAGCCGGCGCGTGCCGGTTACTCCATCGGCGTCATCACCGTCAGCGCGCCGGCACGGATACGGAATTCGAGCGGGGAGTCCATTCGCTTCAGTTCGCCGTCGAGCGCGATCTCGATCGATCCGCTGCTGGAGCTGACCGTAAGTGTTTCGCATTCCCCGAGGGTTTCGAAGTCGAGATTGCGTTCTGCGCGTCCGGCCAGCGCGCGTATCGCGAACCAGATCAGCGCGGCCCGGCGACGATGGGCCACGGCATAGATCGCCAGCTTGCCGTCGGTCAGGCTGTCGCGCTTGCCCACCTCGCCACGGTCGAGCGAATAGACGTTGTTGCCGACGAACAACAGCGGTGTGACGATCGCGCGCTCGCCTTGTCCCCAGTCGAGCCGCAACCGATGATGGGGGAGGCGCTCCAGCACTGCAAAAGCCGCCGGAAGCGAAGAAAGCCATTTTGGCCAGCCTTTCGCGCGTTGCAGCGCCTCGCGCTTGCGCACCATCAGTGCATAGAGCCCGATCGAGGCGTTATTGACGAAGACTTGGCCGTTGACGTCTCCGACATCGATCCGCGTCGGCCGTCCGGTGACCGCGACGGCTGCGGCGCCTTCCAGGTCGGTCGGAATGCCGAGATCGCGCGCGAGATGGTTGAGCGTGCCCAGCGGCAGCAGGCCGAGCTCGGTGTCGCTCCCGGCGAGCAATTGCGCCGCGGATGCGGCCGTACCGTCGCCGCCGGCAACGACGACGCACCCCGACGCCGCTGCCGCCCTGATCGCTTCCGCGATTTGCTTGCCATCGAGCGCGGCGACGTCGGCCGTCGTCCCCGCCTCGGCGAATGCCTTTTCCAGCTCGCCGACTAGCGCATCGCCCATCTTGGCGGCGGCACCGCCATTCTTGTTCACGATTACGTGCAGGGTCTTCATGCCCGACCGCTAACAGGCGGCACCGGTATCACCGAAATGAAAAAGGCGCCCGGACCTGTCGGCCCGGACGCCCGATGGCGCTTTCGAGGGAGCGAGAAAGCGCCGGTTCGTTTATGCCGCCTTGGTTTCGTCGGCAGGAGCGGTGTCGATCGCAGCGAGCGGCGCGCCGGTCTTGATCGCGATCGACTGCGGCTTGAGCGCCTCGGGCACCTCACGCACCAGGTCGACGGTCAGCAGGCCGTCGTTTAGCCGCGCATCGTCGACCCGAATGAAATCGGCGAGTTCGAAGCGACGCTCGAAGCTGCGCGTCGCGATGCCGAGGTGAAGATAGGCCGACTGGTCGCCGTCCTTGTCCTTCTTGCCCTTGACGGTCAGCAGGTTCTGCTGCGCGACGATCTCGATCTCATCGCGGCGGAAGCCGGCGACCGCGATTGTGATGCGATAATGATCCTCGGCGATGCGCTCGAGGTTGAACGGGGGGTAATTGTCCCCGCCATTTTGCCGCGCCGAAGCTTCGAGCATGTCGAACAGGCGGTCGAAACCGATCGTCGAGCGGCGGTAGGGGGTAAGGTCGAACTGTCGCATTGGGTCATCCTCCATTTGAGCGATGTCATCTCGACGCGACCCCGGATGGGCGTCGCGTCATCGCATATCTGGGGCGTTCCGCCGCCGGTTCAAGATGGAGGGTAGGGCAAAATATCCTATGTTTTCAATGCATCTAAAGTTTCGCTTGGGCGACGACCCAGGCGATCTTGCTTTTATTCCTAGCAACTCAATGGGGATTAGGGGGTTGAAGACGTTCTAGGGGAATCGAAACCATGTTCGCAGCGTTACCGCTTCTGCTCGCCACCGCGTCGCCGCAAACTATTGCGCTCGCCGACAATGCCGGACGCCCGGTGCCGGCGGCAACCACGCCCGACCAGCCAGCCGCCAGCACACCCGCGGAAAATGCGCCAGCGTCCGCGCCGGTTCCCCAAGCCGATCCGCAAGCCGCACCGACTCCCGGTGGTGACATCGTCGTCACCGCGCGGCGCCGGTCGGAACGACTGCAGACGGTGCCGCTCGCGGTCGCGGTGCTGAGCGGCGAGACGCTGGCCAATGCCGGGGCGTTCAACGTCAACCGGCTCCAGCAATTCCAACCCGCGCTGCAATTCTATTCGAGCAACCCGCGCAACTCGGCGATCAACATCCGCGGCCTGGGTGCCCCATTCGGCCTGACCAATGACGGCATCGAACAGGGCGTTGGTCTCTATATCGACCAGGTCTATATCGGCCGCGTCGGCGCCTCGACCTTCGACTTCGTCGACATCGATCGCGTCGAGGTGCTGCGCGGACCGCAAGGAACGCTGTACGGCAAGAATACGACGGCGGGTGCGGTCAACATCACGACCAAGAAGCCCAACCTCAGTTCGCCGGAAGCGACGTTCGAGGTCAGCACCGGCAATTATGGTCTGGTCCAGCTGAAGGCCTCTGCCTCGGCGCCGATCGCCAACGACAAGCTCGGCGTTCGCCTCTCGACCTCGGTGACCAAGCGCGGCGGCTCGATCTACGACACTGCGATCGACAAGAACCTGCAGAAGCAGGACAATTTCAGCGTGCGTGGGCAATTGTTGTGGCAGGCGACGCCCAACCTCGATTTCAACTTCTCGGCCGATCTCAGCCTGCAGAACCCCTATTGCTGCGTCCAATATTACGCGCGGGTCGGGGCGACGCAGCGTACGACTGCCCGCCAGTATGCAGCGCTGGCCGCTGCCCTCGGCTACAAGCCGCCGAGCTTTGATCCATTCGACCGCGTCACCGACCTCGATGCGACGATCAATTCGCGACAGGAGGTCGGCGGTCTGTCGCTGGTCGGCAATTGGGATATTGGCGGCGCGACAATCACGTCGGTTACTGCCTGGCGCTATTGGGATTGGAAACCGGCCAACGACCGCGATTTCATCGGCTTGCCGATCACAACCGTGTCGCAGAACCCATCGCAACAAAAGCAATGGTCACAGGAATTGCGCATCGCCTCCAACGGCGACGGCAAGCTCAATTATACGTTGGGTGCATTCTTCTTCGATCAGACGATCAACACGCAAGGATCCCAGGTGCAGGGACCGGCGGCAAGCCGTTGGCTGCTCTCCGGCGCCGACGCATCCAATCCGAACGTATTGAACGGGCTGACCTCGACCAACACGATCAATTTCAGCAATCAGAGCTTCGCGGTCTTCGGCAAACTCAATTGGGCGATTACCGACAAACTGCACTTCCAGCCCGGCCTGCGCGTCAATTACGACAAGAAATCAGGCTTTTATGAGTCGGTCGTCAGCATCCATAACGCCCAATACAATTTCGTAGCGACCGCCGACAATGTTGCTTCCTTGCTCGCTGCTGCGTCGGCGATAAACCCGGCGGCGAGAACGACTTTCCTCAATCAAACCAATACGCTGGCACCGCAGCGGTACAGCCCCAAGTTCAGCGCATGGAATGTCTCAGGCGACGCGACGCTGTCGTATGATTTTGCGTCCGACGTACATTTTTATGCGACCTACGCGCGCAGCTTCAAATCGGGCGGCATCAATTTGTCGGGCCTGCCGCTGAACTCCACCAATACCGGCGTCGACCTCAGCACCCAGACGGTCAAGCCCGAGAAGGTCAATCATTTCGAAGTCGGATTGAAGACCCAGTTCTTCGACCGCAAGGTGACCGTGAATCTCGCCGGGTTCTGGGATGAAATCCAGGATTACCAAGCGACGGTAAACAACAACGCGATCAACGTGATCCGCGGCTATCTCGCCAATGCCGCCAAGGTGAGGGTACGCGGCGTCGAATGGGATACGTCGTTCCGCCCGAGCAGCCGGCTCAGCGTGTATTTCAACGGCGCTTTCACCGATGCCAAATATGTGGACTTCAAGAATGCACCGTGCCCGCCCGAACTGTCAGGCGGCACCGCGCTGACGGTCAACCCGGACGGCAGCCTCAGCGGCACGCCGTCGCCGGCGGGAACGCCAGGCGGCAACAGCCGACCCTATTGCGACATTTCGGGGCAAATCCTGCCGGGCATTTCGAAATGGGCGTTGTCCTGGGGCGGCGAGTACAACATCCCGGTCAGCGGCGGCCAGGTCTATCTCGGCTATGACGGCAGCTACCGGTCGAAATTCTCGTCCAACCCGTCGCGGTCGCTCTACACCGACATCGATGGCTATTCGCTGTCCAACTTCCGGCTCGGTTATCGCAAGGGCAAGTGGAACGTCTATGGCTGGGTACGAAACGCATTCAACCAGAACTATTTCGAGTTGCTCAGCACGCAGTCGGGCAGCACCGGGCTGATCGTCGGACAGCCGGGCGATCCGCGGACCTATGGTGGCACGCTCCGGATCAGCTTCTGAGGTGATCAAGCCCTCTCCCGCTTGCGGGAGAGGGTTGGGTGAGGGTCTTCTTTCTTCTTTCGGCCAGAAGACCCCAAAGCTGCGACTAGGCTCGCTTCGCTCACCAAGTCTCGCTCCTCTCCCGCAAGCGGGAGCGGGAAGTGGGGAACACGAGGTGGGGATCGGCGCCGGTCGGCAAAGCCGCCGTCGCCCGGGCCGCGAGCGGCCCGGCGGCCGTTTGGAGCGATACGCTTCGCGTACCGGCGATTAGCTTCGGCTAATCGCCTTCGCTCCAAATGACAAACGCCCGGGCCGTTTCCGACCCGGGCGCCTGCGTGACGATTGCTCGTCAGCCCCCTTGTAACTTCCGCCCGCACGCCTCTGTTAAGGCGGAGCTGGAAGTGATCCCCGAACCACGGCCATTGACCTGCGTTTCGTGAGGTAAACTGCTAAGCGGCGACCGGTGTCTTGTCATTGCCAAACAACCGGTCGCCGCACGATTGCGGCGCGCATGTGTCGAATCCGCCACAGCGCCGCCTTGGTTGCCAGTAAGGAGGATACGCCCTAGGCACGCGAACATTCCGGGGGCGGATCGCGAGGCCTGATTGATTCTCCTGTCGAGCTACGAACGCATGATCGCCGGGCGCTATCTGCTGCCCGGCAAAGGCGAGCGCTTCATCGTTCTGGTCGCCGGGTTCAGCCTGGGCGCGGTGATGCTGGGCGTCGCCGCGCTGGTCATCGTGATGAGCGTGATGAACGGCTTTCGTGCCGAATTGTTCGACAAGATCGTCGGGCTGAACGGCCATGCGGTGATCCAGGGTTATGGTGGCAAGCCGCTCAACGACTGGCGTCAGTTACTCGCCCGCGCCAAGGCGACGCCGGGCGTTACCAGCGCGGTACCGATGATTGAGCAGCCGCTGATGATGACCAACAATGGCCGCGCGGAGGCGATCATCCTGCGCGGGCTGACCGTGCCCGATATTCGGGGCAATTCGACGATCGCCGGCCATGTCGTGGCGGGCGACCTCAATCTGGTGACCGCCGGCAGCAATCGGATAGCGATCGGGTCGCGCCTGGCCGAAACACTGGGAGTCGATATCGGTAGCCAGATCACGATCTGGAACCCGGCGGGTCAGTCGACTCCGTTCGGCACCGTGCCGCGCATGGTGTCCTATACCGTCGGCGCGATCTTCGAGATCGGCGTCTATGACTATGACAAGGCCTATGTCGTCATGCCGATGGAGGACGCGCAGACCCTGCTGCTGCTCGATCCCGACACCGTGGGGATGATCGAGGTCAACACCAGGGACGCCGATCAGGTCGGGCCGATCCTGGCGCCGCTACGCGCATCGCTGGGTCAGACCGCGGCGGTCAGCGACTGGCGCCAGATGAACGCGCAATTGTTCGAGGCGCTGGGGATCGAGCAGGTGTCGATGTTCGTCATCCTGTGCATCATCATCCTGGTGGCGGCGTTCAACATCGCCTCGTCGCTGATCATGCTGGTCCGCGCCAAGACGCGCGACATTGCGATCCTCAGGACGATGGGCGCGCCGCGCGCCGCGATGGTCAGGATCTTCATTACCGTCGGAACCACGATCGGCATTCTCGGCACCATCGCGGGGCTGATCCTGGGGTTCGTCCTGCTCTATTTCCGTCAGCCAATCGTCGATCTGGTGCAGAAACTGTCGGGGCAGAATCTATGGGATCCGTCGATCCGCTTCCTGACCGAGCTGCCGTCCAAACCCAACCCGGTCGAGATTGGGATGGTCGTCGCGATCACCCTGTTGCTCACATTCCTCGCGACGCTCTACCCGGCGTCCCGCGCGGCCAGCACCGATCCCGTCCAGGTACTTCGCTATGAGTGACGCAGTCCTGGCCACGATTGGCCTGACCCGCAGTTTCGAACAGGGCGGTGAAACGATCCACGTCCTGCGCGGTGCGGATATGTCGATCGCGCCCGGCGAGATCGTCGCGCTGCTCGGCCCCTCGGGCTCGGGCAAGTCGACCCTGCTCCAGGCGGTCGGGTTGCTCGAGGGCGGCTTCGGCGGATCGATCCGGATCACCGGGACCGAAGCGGCGCAGATGAGCAGCTCGGAGCGCACCGCGACGCGCCGCGACATGCTGGGCTTCATCTATCAATTCCACCATCTGCTGCCCGACTTCAACGCGATCGAGAATGTCGTGCTGCCGCAACTGGTCAAGGGAACGTCGCGTGCCGATGCCGACGCGCGTGCGAGCGAGTTGCTGACGACGCTTGGCCTTGGCCATCGCCTGACGCATCGGCCAAGCCAATTGTCGGGCGGCGAGCAGCAACGCGTTGCCGTGGCCCGCGCCCTCGCCAATCGGCCCGCCCTGATCCTCGCCGACGAACCCACCGGCAATCTCGACGAGGCGACCGCGGAGATCGTGTTCGGCGAATTCCTGCGGCTGGTGCGGCTGGAAGGCTCGGCGGCACTGGTCGCGACGCACAACGAGCGGCTGGCCGCACGAATGGACCGCGTTTTGCGGCTTCATGAGGGGCATTTGAGCTAAGCCAGGAACGGTCGAGTGAGCGATAGAGCGATTTCCAGCGACCCCTGGCGGACGATGCCAACTCTTATCGGCAACCACGTCATGCTGTCGCCGACGACCCGTGCCGACCAGGACGGAATCGTGGCGGCCTTCGCCACGGGTTTCGAAGACGCCTTCCACACGACAATACCCAATCCGGACACGATCCACGCCTGGTACGAACGGATCGAGCGTGAGCAGGCGGCCGGGCGATCGATGCCCTTCACT
>Ga0307513_10012674_pt1 | contig 10384 bp, 17 predicted proteins | sample 15_EM_MG_FD_202174 | JGI IMG/M metagenome (GOLD analysis project Ga0307513, IMG submission 202174) | Populus trichocarpa ectomycorrhiza microbial communities from riparian zone in the Pacific Northwest, United States - 15_EM | ecosystem: Host-associated > Plants > Roots > Unclassified | place...
GGAACAAAAGTGGGGCATCTGGAAGGTAGGAAAAGTCCGAGATAAGAGTCTAGAATCATGAGGTCATTAAGGCGTGATAAGTCATGATCATAAGACAAGAATGATGAGGGAATGACGAATGATAAAACAAGATGATGCAACGAAGGTGGAATCCTACTATAGAGCTGACCAAGCGGGCGGTCACTAGCCTCGGGCGAGGGATGATACACAGCCTCGAGCGGCGTTGATGTTGATGGGAGGAATGATGAGAGATAGGTATGTCGGACCGAAGGATGGGTCCTAAACATATATAAGTCTGGCAGAGATGCCGGACATACCTCATTGGATCCTTCCAACCCTTCCTACTATCGCTCTAACCTGCAATGTCCTATACTGCTCCTTCGTCTAACCGCACCTTCCTGACTCCCAACAAGGAGAAGATCTCTCGGACCGATGCTCGTTCCCATGTTGCCAATGCCTTGGGAATAACTGGGTATCCTACAAACCTGGAGGTCGGTTGACTCCGAATTTGTAATTGATCAAATTCTGAGCCAATTGTTTGTAGATGCAAAGGTTTATCATCCTCGGAGCTTCGAGTCCGACTCCTGAGTTTCGTCTAAGGACTTTTGACGAATACTTCATGGATGATAACCTTTGGTGTCAAGCCATGTCCACTGGGCAGTTCCTAGACGATCATTGTCGAGGCCAGATGATGAATGGGGATGAAAGGGTCCTCTGGTCGATGATTCGTCTTGGAGTCCTGGATAAGGAAGGGATCGACAAGCCCTGGGACGCTTCGACGAGGTCGATGAGGCATAGTGCGATTATTGGAGATTGTCTCTGGTCCATGATAAAGGCAGAACACACCCGAGTGGGTGAGTTTAGTCCCACGGATGAACGTGGACTGAATTTGCCTCTTTCTAGGGAGACCGTCTCGAGAAGGACTTGGGAGAGGCTCGAGAGACCTTGAGTGAGTTGAGGGTTGAGGTCGAAGAGATGAAGGTAGCCCTCGAGATCATGGCCGCTTCGAACAAGACCTGCGATGACAAGTACAATCACGAGCTCGACAAGCATCAAGAGCGCTTGAATCGTCATGGGGAGCAGATTCGAGGTCTTGATCTGAACACCACGAAGTTGGACATTCTCGAAGATAAACACTATCAACTTGCAGAGGAAGTCGCCGCAATGGAGGATCAATTATGTCATTGCCATCCTTCCGTAAGTCGATCGATCGTCATGATCTTCGATTATTGATGGATCGTCTCGATCAGGGCTATCGCCTTGATGGCTCGAGTCGCATTGGGGATGAGGAGGGTTCGGAGCTCGAGTATGCCGAAAACGACGAGTATGTGACTCCACCTGAGGAGGGTCAACTGGTGCCTGTCGAAGAAGCGCTCCCTCCTGCGGAACTGGTGATCTATGCTCCAGACAACGAAGGGGACTCGGACATCGAAGTCTTCGAATCGGTTAGAGATGGAGAAGCGGACTGCCAGGTATGGCGCCGCTCAGTATAACTGACTTGTTACTGACGACTGCCATCCTGTAGATTGCCAGCATTCTCAAGGAACAACCGATTCTGGGTGGGGACACTTCGAGGGTCGAGGATGAACGTGATGTGTTGTCTCGAAGGCTTGAGGAACATAAGATTCGCCAAGAGGAGGTTCGTGGTCGTTGGAGTTCCAAGCTTGGGTATCGAAGGGCTCGAAGGACTAAGCCCTATCAAACAGCCCGAAAGACCTGTTGTGGCGGTCGAGGCGTCGAGACCGAGGAGGCCGTTGCCGTCGAGGGCAGTAGTGACGATGGCAGCGGGGATTCCTCTTCCTCCAAGTCCAGGGTCAACCGATTCCATCACCTCGAGCCCAACCGTGAACTGCGACACGCCCTTCGAAGAGCCGGGGTCAAGCTCGATGATCGATCTTCAAGCGAATGTTCTTCTGATGAATGTTCGTCCTCGGGTGGAAGCACTCCTCGAGGAAAGGTCGATCACATTGCCTGAGGATAATGAGAGGTTGAGGGCACTCATGGAGCAGGTTCGGCTTCGAAGGATGGATGAGTGGTATGGTCGAGTGTACTGGAGGGTTGATGCAGGTCAGTGGGAGTTGCAGTTTCAAGTTCCTCTCGAGCTCGAGGAAGGGGATCGCATCGTCGGTGCTCTGACTGATGATCACGACGACTTGTTGTTGAGATCTGCTTCTCCTGCTTCATACCACGGTGAGATCTTGGACTTTGATCAGAGCGAAGAATAGTAGTTGGTGTATCTTGTTTGTATCATCGAAGAGGCGGTAAGCCTCAAATCAATTCGTTTTCTTGTCTTGTTTTGAATGTTCGTGAGGGGAAACGAATCGAAAGGTAAGGAATGTGTTTGAAGAGGGGAGGTCTTCGTAGATTGTTTGATGGTTTTGAAATTTTTATTTCGGCATTTCTGTTAGCGTTGCAAGCGCGCTGACACTGAGTGTCACTACAATGATAGGCTCTGGGGTTACACGATCAGGACTGCCAAGATGTGGAGAAACAGCAACAGAGACCAATGGAGGGATCCAGTCCTAGCTCTTTTGTTCAGAATGGGATCATTTGACTAGGAGGGAGAAGACAGGATGTTGAATCAAGCAAAGCAAGCTATCCATTTGGAATCAGCTACCAGCTTAAGGATCTGGAACAGGGTCATCAAGATCCAAGAATGGATAGGAAATGACTATGTGATTGGATGAACAATCACTAATCATTCCCTTATAGTGAGATGCTTTGGAACAAGAGTGGCACCAAAGTGTGAATGATGCCACTAGTGTCTTCAGCCAAATTGATCATGACTTGTCAGCATTGTCAGGTCAGATTGGGTTGGACGAGCATGCTTTGAAAGAACACAAGATGATGGCCTTGGCATGTGAGGACAAGTGTTCTTGTATGTTGAAGAGGGTCATTGCTTTGGAGCAGGCCAATAAGGAACAAGTTGAGATAATCGAGACGTTGGAGATGGGGTTGGTGTTTGTTGAGTCCAATGGGGTGGTGGATACTATGAGGATTCAGTGTCTGGAAGAATGCCTGGAGGACATTGTCTCAACTGTGGCAGAGATGTCCAATCATCTCTGTTCTTGCAACAAGGAGGTATGTGTCTTGTGGTTCCATTCATTTTTCCTTGATCTAACCTAACTTGTAGAAGTCTTCTGAAGAGGTGTTTTCCTCTTGTGTGGGATCTCCATTGGAGTATGCATTGGATACTGTGTATGTGACTCCACCAATGGTGTCCGAAGTCAGGGTGATGATGATTTCCATTGGGGAACTTGAGATTCACCCAGTGGCAAGTCCTGTGACAGTTCCTATAGATGCACCCATGGAGGAAGAGGAGGAAGAGAGTGAAGGGTCATCAACTGAAGATTGGTTGATGTTGCTGTTGCATCAAGAGGAGGTTCCGATCCTTGAATGAGAGGAATTTAAGTTGATGGCCAGCATGCTGGACAAACAGCCTATCCTTCACCCTCCTGTGAGTAGGAAACATTGTATTTGATCTGCTGGTTCCCTTCCACTGAGCAAGTATCATCCCTACATTCATTCTTCCTACTTCAAAGGTCAACTCTGTGGTCTTCCCTCATCAGAGGAGTTCTGTTCCAACTATCTCCATGTCACAATTTTCGCCTTTTCACCTCGTCTTTTTACGGCTAAGTCATAGACGCTCGCACGTGCCTCAGTCACGTGGACATTTATTCTTTATTCTTTATTCTTTCCCTTTCTCCGGACATTCAAGAACTTATCTTATCTTATCTTATCACCACAGCAAGACAAAGGCAAAACTCGTGTCATTGAGGACTACTACTTGGCCAAGGAGCTAGACTGGCCATGGGTAAACCTCATCCTATCCGCGTCAGAGATCTCGGGATATACCACGAGATCACTACTCTCCAACGGCCATATCGACACCATCCTACCACTCAGGGTACGATCCATGGTGCCCTTCCTCCCCTTCCCCAAGTCCCTATCCATCTTCGCCTCCAACAACTCCAATCACTTGTTGGAAGGACCGGCAACCGGTAGTGCCTCGTAAGGACTTTCAGACCTGGATTAAGGGTGTAAGTCAAAGCCAATAAGACTCACCCCCTGAACCCACCTGGCACAACCCCCACGTCCAGTCGGCTGCATCGCCGCCAATCTCTTCAGCCCTCTCTTCTTCCCCTTGCGCGCCCTCTGCCCACTGGTCGCAGGCATCGGCGTCGCCACATGACGAACGCTCTTAATGGAGACGGTCTCTCCCGACTCTTCAGACCCCAAGCTTCCAGAACCGGGACTTGCGGGCGATGCATCCAAGATCGGATCATCGGAAAACTCGAACAGATCATCTTTCGTCCCCGATCCGTTCATCTCCAAGTACAAACCGATGTCGAAGAGCCGCCTTTCCGTCCTAACTGCAAACGCCCTCTGCGTCGCAATCACATCCTGGATATCCTCCTTCAAGAGGGCGATCTATGAATCTGGATTAGTCTGATAAACCTCAGACCATTACCCAGAGACATACCTCATTCTGTTGCTCATCAATCACCTTGAGGAGCTCGTGGTTGAGACCAGCAGACGCCCGGAGGCATCTCTTCTCCCAAACAGAACGCGTGTCCATTCTGGGAACGTCATCACGGATAATACGTCAGAGAAGGGACTTATATCTATCTCCTGCAACGCGAGGAACTCTTCCGGCGTCAGCATCCGTACTGACGGCAAGGGCGTAACAGAAGTCTCCCCAGTGGAGGTCGCCGAAGGTCTCCGTCGAATATGATCCCATGTTCTTCGCACGACGGATAATCTCGTCGTTGGTGGCATAGTCGGTACTGGGAGTGGAGGAGGAGAATGTGGCAGTGGTACCACAAGATATGTGTGGGTAGGTGTGGAGAACGCGAGGCATGGTAGAGCAAAGTGTCGAGGAATGATGAGGGAAGCTAGTCGAGGACTGCTGAGAAACCCCGGCAGCCCCTCCTTCGCTTATATCCATCTCAAGCCCCCCTTCGGCCCGAGCCCGGCCTCCGGTGACTCATCCTTGATGACTTGCGCTTTGTCAGGACTGTATTGGTGATTATTCATCCCTTTCCCATGACCCACATCATTCCTTTTGGACCTTTCCTATTTTGGACAACTTCTTCTCACGACCCACCGGGACTCCGGTGGCTCACATTCATTTGACAAATCTAATGAGTCAGCACCTTTGTCATTCGCTTTGTCAGACCTGGTCTGTGCGCATTGCGCAGCTCATGGTCTGTGCGCATTCCAGTAGTATATAAGGACTAGTAGTATAGTGCTGTATTCCTTAGATTTGATATACCAACAGAACCTCCCTAGCAGCCTCACCCGCTGAGCCAGGAAGACTGTTCTATTCTTAGCATCTCCTATCTGTCCCCTTACTCTGCTTCTCTCTCTTCACTCCCCTCCCATCACTTGTCACCTGATCCCCTCAGCGCTCGCCAGTAGCAGCTCAGGGTGTGCTGTTAGGTCCGCCTGACACTCCAAGCAATTCACACCAACCATATTGGATTCCAAACCAGTGGTCATGAGGCCAACAATGAGTGCTCAGGAAGTGACACTGGGGGCAAGGGTACCCTGAAATGAGTGGGAACATTTTAAGAACATTGCAGGGTCTGGGGCAATTTTCTCCCATTGTTTCTGGCAGACACATTTAGAGAACATTTGGAATGAGTTTCAATGATGAAACTGAAATGTTCCCAACAGATACATTTAGGGCACATTTGGAATGAGTTTCAATGATGAAACTGAAATGTTTCCAACAGTATCATTAAAATGTTCTCAGAAATGAGTTTGAGATACTCTTAGGCCTATTCCCAAGCAGATACATCTTAAGTGCATGGCCTGTATGCAGGAACATTGAAGGAACATGAGGTACAAGGGTCATTCCTGCCAACAACATTTGAAGATTTTTTGTGGTGACAGGTTAGGAACATTTTTGTAAGTGTATCTAAGAACATTTTAAATGTCACTGTTGGGAACATTTCAGTTTCATTGTAGAAACACATTCCAAATGTGCCCTAAATGTGTCTGCCAGAAACAATGGGAGAAAATTGACCCAGACCCTGCAATGTTCCTAAAATGTTCCCACTTGTTTTGGGGTACCCTTGCCCCCCCCCCAGTGTGAGAGTATCTGCTCTTCACTCAGGCCAGAGGGATCTGATGATTTGACAGGCCTTGGAGTCACTGAGTTGAGCAATGGATGTGGTGCTGGTTCAACAACTCTTGCTGTTACAGCAAGCTGATCATATGGAGATGGAAGACGACTTGGGTGGAGCTGGAACTTTGGGAGAAGGGGCCTTGGCAGAGGAGATGGCAGAAATTCTTCTGGCTGAGGACCAGGGAGAGGTCCACAACTTCAATGGTAACCAGAATAATTAGTGCACATATCTTGTAGTGGAGGCCAAAGAGCCTTGTGATCATATCTTGACTGTTATTACAGACATCACTTGGAATGATATTCTCTTTTCTTGTTGCATTGTGTGATTGTAATGATGGGGGAGAAATGGAAAGGTAAGGAATGTGGTGTTTCTGAATCATTGCTGTTTCATGTTTTTCTTGTTTATAAAATTTGTAAACAAGTTTTTCTTCTTGACAGCGTACACACTGACACCCCCTAGCTGATTATAGCCTAGTGAGCATAGCACTGAGACTTCTGAGCATCTCCCCTCTGTCCCCTTTTGGTGTTTCCTCTCTTATGCCCTCCCCCTTACCTCTAGTCACTTGATCCCCTGTGTATCTCACTGGTACTCAGGGTTAGCTATTGAGGTTGGCCCTGACATTCACTTACATTCTCCAAGCACCATTGGAAGAGACTCTGGCTTTCAGGCTCTTCACCCATATCCCCAGTAAAAAACAGCTTAGACCATGACTGGACAACAGAGTCAATCCCTGCAAATAATGCCATTCTATATACATGTGTTTGGTTCTAGAGTTGTCACATCTATAAAACAAGTTCTAGCATATAGTGGTAAGAAAAACAGGGTCACACATATGAGATGTTCAATCTTTTTTGTGATCCTGGAATATCTTCATCCACTTTGGATGGTCCTTGATAAACTTGTAAACCTTAGACCCTAGACAAGAAGTAAGTAGATGAAAAGATAGAACTTTGAGGGTATTCTCACTGGGATTTTTGGAGAGATATGATTTCTAACTGAAGTTTTTGGCTACACTACAGTGGTAGTGGCATTTGGCTGCATACAGTGGTGGGAGGATTCAAGTGGTCACCAAAGAAAGACAGGAGGTCAGCAACTGCTGTGGTGGTAGTTGGTGACACATTTGTGGGATTATTCATGTGCAGTACATCAGGTATGTATTCAGGGGATGGTAAGGAAGGGACAAGAGATGACAGGTCACCAATGCTAGGATATGCTGATTGTGGGTATGATTGGGGGGATCTATAAATGGGGGAGCAGTAGGCATATTGCCTCTACTGAATAAATTATCATCCTGCAAAAGTGTCATTAAGAGCCAGAGTGTCAGGGTTGGATGCTTGCTTACTGTTCACTGGGCACCAGGGGTGTAGTGAGGGGACATGGGGGGAAGTGAGGGTTATGTTTTTCAGTACCCAAAAAGCATACCCCGGTGTCTTCATTTCAGTACTTCAGAGTACCCTGAATGTACTCTAAAGCAGTCCATTATTGGGTACTGAGGTAATATGCAACGCTTCTGGTTTCAGTACAAAAAAAAATTAATTTCAGTACCCCAGGTACTGCCTTTAATGCTTTGCAGTCCTCACTGCAGTACCAAAAAATGTACTTGTTTCCAGGACATGCAACTGTACTGCTCATAGTAAATCCCCCTTAATTGCATAGCAGGCAAAATTCAAAACATTGTTTATTTGTGGGCAACTACAATGGCTCAGATACATGATGTATGATATATGATGTACAGCTAACTATTAATGAGGCTTGGGCCTGTTTGACAATCTGCCCAAGGAGTGACCAAATTTACCTTTGAGCTCAGAGCTGTCCCCAGTACAGGGAGGGCACCTGGGGTCCATGGAAATCAGTGTGGGCAAGATAGGGAGAGCAGGGACAAACCAACATTGTGATTACTCTATGCACCTTCAAGTTGTCACACAATATGTCTTCTCAATCAACATCTCCATGGATGTCTAGATCAGGGTGTTTGGAGTTGAGAGGGCTGCAAAGTGAAAGAATGAAAACGGGCCTACCTATGGCATCTGTGTCATCTGCAGAGACTGGAGCTGTCAGGGGAGGGACATGAGTGAGGGGGGATAAGAAGAGGGATACGCCAAAATTTGCCACTGATATACAAAAGGACATGGCTCCACTTAGTAACATGCCAGACTCCACTGTGGGAGGTGGGATGCCCCACCACCATCAATGGAACTCTCCTTACAACAGCGACCTGCATGTTGTGTGACTATAATTCCAATGAACCCCACAAGCCTCTGCCCCCTGGGCAAGAATTGAGAGCGCCCACCCACCCTCCAATGCTGACAGCAGACCCATCAACCTTCAGGATCAAAATCAATCCATTCAGCAACAGCAGCAATAATGGCAACAACAGCAGTGGGGAATGCAACAGAGTCCTTTGTTATAGTTTTGTGTTGGACCAGACAGACAAGTAACAGGATATCCACAACTGGGGAGTTGCTTGTGATTTTCCACAGCGAGAAGGTGCCATGGCACATGGATGGGGACTTAGGATTATTTTGAGGTGGAAGTACTGCAACTGAGTACATATGTACTTCCTACAACATACTACTTTGGTGGTACATTTTTGTACTTATTAGTCAGTACTTGAAAATTGAATTAATATGTAGGGGTACTCTAAAGTACTGGCTTTCAGTTGCAGCACTACCCATAGTGGGATGGATAGTGAGGGGTGAAATAGAGTGAGAGAGAGTCTGGAGAGTGGGGAGGATGAAGGTTAGGAGAGGTGGTATTGTATGGATATACCAGAGTCCAAAACTTGTTGATGAATTTAAACAGTTGATGTTTGAATAACCAGATGTCTTCTTTGAAACATTCACTTTTACCACATTCATCTGCCTAAGCACAAGCTTGTTCTGGAAGAGCTGTAGAAATGTCCCACCAGGATATGGTAAGAGCTGGGCACTTAAAGATGGGATGGAGGAGAGTGTGGACAATGGAAATGTCACTGAAGAACTCTGGGTAAACAATGAAGAGTACTGTTGGGGTTGGATGCCTGCTTACTTGTTGCTAGGCACCAGAGGTGTAGTGGCTGATAATGGGTAGATTGTATGGGGATAAAAGGGGGTAAGAGGAAGACAAGGAGAGTGTGCTGGTTGTAGGTTAGGGGAAGAGGTGTTATACAGATAGACTGTCAGGCGGACCTCAACAGCTAACCCTGAGCACCAGTGAGATGGACAGAGGATCAGGTGACCAAGAGGTGTAGAGGAGAGTGGATGAGAGGAACACTCAGAAGGGGACAGAGGGGAGATGCTAAGAGAACTAGATCACACCTCACTAGGCTGTAGTCAGCTAGGAGGAAGAGTCTGAAGTTATAAAATCTGGGGAGTACAGCATATACTACTATAGTGCGCACAGACCAGGTCTTGACTAAGCAAATGACAAAACACTGACTCAACAGATATGATAAATGAATGGGAGCCACCAGAGGTGTGGTGGGTTGTGAGAAGAAATAGTCCAGAAAAGGAAAGGAGGAGTGGGTCATGGGAAAGAGAATGAGTAATCACTAATACAGTTCTGACAAAGTGTGAGTCATCCCTGATGTGTCATCAGAGGCCAGTGAGCACTTAGTAGGACAATAAGAAGGTGAGACAATTGGCTGGGATCCCTCAGCAGCTCTCACCACTAACTTGCCCATCACGCCTTTCTCCTTTCACACCCTTCATTCTAACCAACCATCATGTCCTATACTCTTATCCTCATATCTCCCATGGCACAGTTGCCACATTCAACTCCAAGGCACCTGGCAATGACTACCTGACCAGTGACGAGATCATCCGTCATGCAAAGAACATGGGCCCAGATTTGGTTGAGGTATTCAGCGACCTTTATTGGAACAACTTTATGTGGGCCCAGGCAATCACACTGGGGGCAGAGGGGGTCTTACCTGGCAGGCAAATTGAGGGTTTGTTGAGAGTTTGTAATCAATTCACCCCCACTTTGCCCAGTGGATAAGTTGTGAGTTCATTCAAAACTTACTCACCACTTTGATCTCAATTTGATCAGTGGGTAAGTTGTGAGTTTGTTTAAAAGAAACCTGCCAAATTACCCACCAGGTATTTCTGAATGAACCCCCTGGGTTCTTTGACAATTTTGTTCAAAACTTACTCACAATTTGCCTGAGCCACTCATTGAGAGTTCTTTCAAAAAATACCCAGCAATTTGACCACAATATACCTGGTGGGTTCTTTTCAAAGAACTCACAACAAACTCTCAATGTGGCTCAA
>Ga0307513_10012675_pt1 | contig 10384 bp, 7 predicted proteins | sample 15_EM_MG_FD_202174 | JGI IMG/M metagenome (GOLD analysis project Ga0307513, IMG submission 202174) | Populus trichocarpa ectomycorrhiza microbial communities from riparian zone in the Pacific Northwest, United States - 15_EM | ecosystem: Host-associated > Plants > Roots > Unclassified | place...
CTTGTTAATCATACTTGAAAGTGCGGCATCGTCACCTAGCCAGTGGAGAATGATTCCCTTTTCAACTAGCAAATCCACGTCTTCTGCACTGTTGATAAGATGGTCCAGAAACTTAATGTAACTGCATATGTAAGCTTCAAACGGTTTGTAGCACTGCTCCAAGGCCATGATATTTCTTACAAAACGTTCGAAGCTGTAATCAACTTCCAAGCGTGGTATTTCCAACACTCCTTTCTCAAATCTTATGTTAAGCAAGCATTTATCTTTGGCGACCCGAAACCTCACTCCTGCCTTGCGAAGCATGACGGCGCTATATTTCAGCTTGATATTATCAAAAGTAAAAGGTCTCTTAATGACTCCATTATGCATTAAATTCCTAAGTAAATCAGTGAGGTGCCTGCTTTCCTTTACTTTCGGGTCGTTGTTTACCCCTTGTGAAAACGTGTACTTTCCAAAATGAAAGGTAGCAAGACGAAGAAAAGGAATGCTTGGAAACTCTTGGCGAGCGCGATCGACCTCGTCATATATTTCCTGAATAATGAAGAAAGGTAGTTGGTTTTCAAGTAGCTTCAAGTCTTCTTTTATGTCGGACATCATCCAAGGCTCTAAATTCTTAGGACCATCTTCAAAAGCATTTGACTCCCTTATAAACTCAATAATGAAGACGGCATCCAGCAGGATCATCTCTATGAAATCCATGCTCCCAATTTTGTCGAAGTTCTTTGAATAATATTGTCGGATATTCTTTTCTTTATTCCGAATGATTTTCACAAGATCCATAATTCTCTCATGATCTGTAGTTTGGCATCGCCGTAGTGAAGAGGACCTATTGAAATCAGTTGTGGAGTGTAGGCTTCCGGTTTTACGTTTCTAAGCAAATTGGGCACCTTGTAGATACAGCACTCAGACAGGCCCTGTTGAGGTGCGCACGAATCCACCATACTGTTAAGCCGTGTCACAATATTTCTAGTCATGTCATAATCTTCCCCATTTGATGCCATATTATTGAAGCCCATGCAGTACTGAGTTTAACTATTTCTGTGTTATTTCACAAAATTAAGGCACTTTTTTATTTAAATTTACATCAAATTTTTTTTTTTTTTATATTGCGTATAAACTTTTGGATGCCATCCACTAGTGAATAACTACTCCTAATAACCAAACCATAGAGAAGAACTCGTCATCACTTGCATGTGAGTTAAAAATACAGAAGATAGAATTCAAACCAGAAATGTCTTTACATTTTAAAGAACTCCTTATGGCTCCATTGTTGCCCATACATTTTTTTTTTCTCATTTACAATCTATCAATAATCTTTATATTCTACATATAACTCAACTTTCATGTCCTTTTTGACGACTATATCTTTCACCAACAACACTTTTTTTTCTTCTTTTTTCTACCTCTCTTCCTCTAACTCATTTTCTTCTTCTCTATATATCCCCCTCAATGTAACTCATTCTTTTCTTTCTTTTTATCACTTAAACATACAATTTTTCTTCATATCCACCTCTTCTGCTCTAAATCAATCTCTTTTAAATTCCAACTAATTCTCTTTTCCTAATATCTATTATATTTTATATCTCTTATAAATTAAGTTTTTTTATAAAAAAAATGGATTAACTAAAAGCTAACTTGATATTTGTGTTTCGTTATCGTTATTGAATTGAAAATGATGAAGTCAGCTTGGAATGCTTATGCATATATTGAACCACCTAATGTAAAATCTCAAAAAACTAGACATTTCAGAGAACAAAACAAGTTAGTGCTGACCTGAGGGAGATCAGACGACTATATCTCTATATATATGTTCCCAAGCGGCGAGCCTCTTTTCCTGATGGAAGGACCGGTAATTGAAAATCACAATAATAAAGAGGCATGTGTATTAGATTCTGTTTTGTATGAATTTCGCAAATTGATTTAAGTTTTTTTTTTAACTTTTAATTTATAGATTCTTCTTATACTGCTTCTCTTCTTCAAAAAATTGATTCAAATCATTTTCATCAAGCATATTTTTAACTTAAGATTATTTTAACTTATTATTATTATTATCCCAAGTTATTTATAAAAAACAACTTTTGAATTATTGTTCTTATTGTGTGTGCTTCCCATCAATGGTGGGTCTTAGCATGACACTAGCATAATTCACTTCTCTATTCTTTCTTTTCTTTTCTTTCTGAAAGTTTATGACCACTTTTTTTCTTTTGTTTTTGAGAATGTATGAGTTTGATAAGAAGAATCAAGACAACCTTGTTCACACCCATATGGTTACATTTCACTTTTCTTTTCTGTTTGAATGTGCATGACCACTTTTTTTTTTTTTTTTAAGAATGTACGAGTTTAATAAGATGAATCAAGACAACCTTACCTTATCAACTCTCATGATCTGCTTTTCACAAAAAAAATAATAAAATAAAATATCACATCACATATGATATAGTATTTTTATGGCGTTGAGAAAAAGAAATTTGAGACCTACAATATGCATTTTGTTAGTTAAATAGATACATTAAAAAACAATTTTATCGTATTTTTTTCTAAATGATCAAACAACCACTCTCTACTTGCGGGATTAAGAGTTTTTTTTCTAACAAAAGAAAAACCTTTTAAGCGTTTTCAATGTCTTTTCTAGTATCAAAAACATTAATTGAAAATCAAAAAATTGATGTTTGTATTTAATAAAATAAATCAAGAACCATATATATCAATAAATATTAAATAAATTGTTAATGCTAACTAAAAATTGAGTCGGGAAGTTAAGAGATAAATATATATTAAGATATTTAATCTTGTGTTGCGAGTAGCTCTTCAAAATTATTTTATTTAATTATACGATAATAAAATTGTTTTTTAAAAGAAAAGTAATAATTTAAATTCTATCGAAACAAATTTTTTTTCTTGTATAATTCCATCTATTTTTTATTAATATAAAATTTTTTCAACAATTTTTTTATGGGTTTTTAATTCAATAAAAACCAAAATTAATTAGAATAAAGATAAAAAAATCTGGATGACTTGAAAGACAGTAAAAAAAATATATCTTTAATTAAAATGTCTTTATCTTATTAATGTGATTCCTTTTTTTTTTGGCATTTTCCTCATCAAAATATTTGTTTTATAGACAAGAACTTATAAAAATCATAAAAGCAAGCTTGAATAAAATAAAGTTTATTTTAATAATTTTAATGTGAATATATTAAAAAAATAAGAACAACACACTACCAGAAATTCGCTTAACACCAATGGAATTACCGACGGAATAATTATATCAGTAAATTGCGGTGATCATTACCGATGGACACTATTTCATCCGTACTTCAATCAGTATATACGGATAGAATACTGCAGTCGGTATATACCGATGAAATTACAGACGGAATATTCAGAATTTAATAAAAAAAGACGGTTCGTTGACATAGAGCTTTTTGCATGCAATTTTATCGACGGAATCACTGAGGGATTCTAACCCGGATCTCCGTACAGTGACGTGACTAATTCTCCGTCAGAATTGCCAATGGAATCACCGACAGAATGAATCTGTCGGTGATTCCATCGGCAAAAGTAAATATATTACCACTCTGCTGACCCTCTCCTCCCATATTTCTCCTTTCTCTTTCCCATCCCAACTCTCCCCTTCCAAACTGCAAACAACCATCCCCAAAAAAAAATCTCCCTCTTATCAACACAAGTCATATTTATTTAAGTTTTGTGGTCACAACATCCGTGTTTTGATTTATTGTGAATTTTATCATTTTCTGTAAGCAAGTCTATCTTTTTTAATTTTAACATTTAAATGTTAATTTTAAATGTCAATTATTTTTTAGTGTATATATATATATTTTGTTAGTGTATGTACATGTTTATTGTTATTTCTCAAACAAACTTGTAGTATGAATGTATAATTTTGTACTTGTTATGGTTTGTTTTAGATTTGATAAAATTGTATTTGTTTGTAAATTGTTGAAACTTTGTTGAATTACCGAATTACATGTGTTGTGGTGAAATAATTAATAGCTTGTTTAACGGGTCCATTTTAATTTTTATCAATGTTATTGCGGAGTTGTAATTTCTGTAAATTTATATGTATAAATTTATATGAACGTTGATAATTGATAATGAATATTTATGAGAAGTTGTAATTAGCTTGTTGGATAATCTGGAGGTAAACCAATATTTTTGCAAATTTAGTTACCTAACTTAGTTAATAAATACATGTTGTCATCATAATTTTATAGAGGTTCAATAGAAGTCATGGATGATCGTTTATGGATGTATCGAGATTCACCCCCAGGATTGCGTAGGATGGATTATTGTAACGAGGTTCAAGGTTTTATTAATTTTGCAACATCTATTCCCATAAATTTTACTGGAGACGGTATTAGATATCCATGCAAGAAGTGACAAAATAAAAGGTATCTACATCTAGATGTTGTAATGATGCATCTTGTCGCACGTCGGAAAATCCGCGCGACGTCGGCTGACGATTTTTTCGTTGTCGTTTGCTTGAATTGATTCGTTGGAGTCGCCACCTAGTAATTGATTGCGGGCTACTAGGAAACCGGATGTACTGGTCTTGTCAGAGATTCGCGGGTAAAGGACTGGTTGTGGTTAGGGAAGGTGTTAGCACCCCTAACGCACCCTACCTGAGGTAAGCTGCTTCGTGGCTTTGACTTGTTAAAGAAGTTTTAAAAATTTTGTCTTTTCATCGGATATTAGAAATACAACGTACGTATAAGTTAATACTTCTGGACCATGAGCAAATCAAAATATTAAATTCTTTTTTATTCCTTGCAATTTTATCATAAATAAAAACTTCCATAAAATAAAACATACAAACACACACATACATTTTCACTATATTTTCTTTTATTTTTTTCTTTTCCTTTCCTTTCCTTTCCTTTTCTTTTCTTTTACATCTACATTTACAAAGCACAAATGATTCAAAACTCAACAAAAAATTACATCAAACAATTCAACATTTACAAAACAGACCCCCAAAAATCCTTAACAGTGTTGGGAAACATTCTGGAACAACATGAACAGTGGCGGCGCGTCTTTCCACGCGCCCCCGCCACTGGCGGCGCGTGAACCAACAGAAATAGGGGGGTCTGGACCGACTTCTTCTTCTGTGTCTTCTTAAACCATCGGTGACCTGCAGAACAAGAAAAGAAATGCACGCAGCAGTTGATTTTAGTTTTTATTTCATTTGTTTTTGAAATCTGCTTCGGCTTCTTTTCTTCCTCTTTCAGATCTGCTCCACTATTGTGCCTCCTCCCTTCTCTGTTTCAGGCGGGTCGGTTTGTTATGGGTTTGTCTTCAACGGCTGTGCAGCTGCTGATGGCCGGTCTGTGCAGAGGAGAGCTGGTCGGTGGTGGTCGCTGCGCTGCTGTCGTCTGTTCGGCTGGCTTCGTTGTCGATGGAGATGGAGAGATCGGGGGAAGATAAGCAGGCGGCCAGCGAGAGGGGAGAGCGAAGGGGGACAGTTCTGGTCTCTGTCCGGCGTGTGGCTGAGCTGGGGAGAAAAGAGAGCGGCCAACCGAATGGGTGGAGCGGCTGGTTTGTGTGAGGTGAGGGGCTGAGAGTTTGTGTCCGTTTGGCAGAGGGCAGGGGAGGAGGAGATGGTGGAAGGCTGGAGGTTTCGGTCAGCTGTTATGGGGGAAGAAAAAATCAAAAGCCTGGGGGGGCGTCGACGGCTTCTTCTTTTTTTGGGTTAGAGATAGGTTTAGGTTTAGGGTTTTTTTTTTGTATTTTTCTGATGTTTCAAAATTGCCCCCCTCTCTTTTTGTGTGTGTTGAAGGCTACTATTTATAGGCAAAATGTTGCTTGGGCCTCAAAATTGGTCCCTCAACTTCTTCTTCTTTTTTTTTTGTAAATTTGGATTTTTCTTATTTTTTTGTATTTTTTTTGAAAACGAGCCATATCGACATCGACTCAATGAGGAAAATCAATGATTTTAAAAATAATGCGTTAAAAGTTAAACGCATTCCAAATATCTTTGAAAATTTAAATTCTTTTGAGACGATGCTAAAAATGATAAAAACGATGCAAATGTATTAAAAACGTATTTTTTTGGATTTTCAAGGTTTTTCGCTATTTTTGAATTTTTCTGAAAATTTATCAAAACATGGGTCAAAAATTGGGTAGCAACACATCTTTTACACAAAAGGGTTTATGAAGAATTACATGTGTTGGTATACACACGGAGAACTATTTGTTCGTAGTAAAAGCATGTGAGAAAGGTTGGTTGGGTCAACTTCTAGTGCTAGCAATGTGCATGGAGTTGCAAATGACAATAGTAATCCTTACAGGAATATGGTTATAGATGCAATGAGAATGAATCAAGGTAATGTCAGTCAATGTCCAATCGTAGAAGAAGAACCTAATGCAGATGTAATAAAGTTTTTTGATCTGTTGAATGATTCTGGAGAATCATTATAGGATGGCTGCACGAACCACAGTAAATTATTGGTCGTAGCACAAGTGTTCACCATCAAGTCAGATCACGGGTTGAGTGAGGCCGGTTGTGACAAAATTATCGAATGGGCGAGAAGCATTTTACCTAAAGAGAACAAGCTGAAAGAGAACTTCTATACTGCAAAGTCCATGATGAAACCCCTCGGTTTAGGATACTAGAAAATTAACATGTGCCCTAACTTCTGCATGTTACACTACCTTGAAAATGCTTAGCTGACCGAGTGCATGACATGTGGGCATTCCCGGTACAAACCCAGAACTGGTAGGGGAAAGACTCGTGGCATATAAAAAACTTAGATACTTCCCAATCACACCTAGACTGCAAAGGTTATTCATGTCACCAAGGACTGCTAAACACATGACATGACACCAATCACATGATGCGGCTGATGGAGTGATGGTGCATCCTTCTGACGGCGAAGCATGGAAACACTTTAACAGAGTGCATCCTCACTTTTCAGCTAAATCAAGAAATGTGCGTCTTAGGTTGCGTACAAACGGATTCAACCCATTCAGGTCATTTGCTGCTCCTTATTCTTGTTGGCCGGTCATACTCACGATTTATAACTTGTCATCGAAGATGTGTATGAGGTAGGAGTTCATGTTTTTATCTACTGTCATACCCGGTCCGAGGAGCCTGGGTCGGAATATATATGTTTGTCTTCGACCGTTGATTGATGAGTTGACGCAGTTGTGGTCCTCCGGAGCTTTGACTTATGATATATTGAGAAAACAAAATTTTATTATAAGGGCGGCTTTAATGTGGACTATCAATGATTTTCCAGCTTATGGAATGGTTTTTGGTTGAAGAACGTATGGAAAACTAGAATGTTCATACCGCATGGAAAACAACAAGGCATTCAAGCTAACAAATGGAGGTAAAGCTTCTTTTTTTTACTATCACCGTTGTTTCTTGCCACCGAATCACTGGTACAGAAAGAACAGAAAGGATTTATTTGTTGGCAGAGTTGAAAAGGATGCTGCACCCCCACGTCTTTCTGGTGAAGAATTGCATGATGTTGTATCAGAGTACGGTGACATTATGTTTGGTCTCCAATCAGGTAAGCAGAAGTTTCCTGGTTTTGATTTGACCCATAATTGGGTAAAGCAAAGTATCTTTTGGGAGCTTTCTTATTGGAATACCAATCTTCTCCGTCATAACCTTGACGTCATGCACATAGAAAAGAACGTGTTTGAGAACATTTTCAACACCGTCATGGATGTGAAGGGGAAGACAAAGGACAACATCAAGGCTAGATTGGATATAGCTTTGTTCTATAACCGTACAAATATGGAGTTGGTTTGTGATGGGTCACGGGTCGCAAAACCAAGAGCAAGCTTCGTGTTAGAGAAAAATGCACAACTACTACTCTACAAATAGCTTAAGAGTCTGTGTTTTTTTGATGGACATGCCTCGAACATATCAAGGTTGGTTAATATGGAGAAATGCGGATTGTATGGAATGAAGAGTCATAACTGCCACATGTTTATGCAAACACTCATTCCATTAGTTTATCGTGATTTGTTGCCAAAAAGGATGTAGGATGCACTCATGGAGATCAGTCATTTCTTTAAAGATATATACTCCAGCAAGTTGAATGTTGATCACATTAAGAGGCTTGAAACAAATATCGTCGAGACACTATGCAAACTTGAGATGATATTCCCTCCATTATTTTCTGACTCAATGGAGCATCTCCCCATACATTTACAGTTCGAGGCAAAAGTTGAAGGACCGGTCCAATATAGATGGATGTAACCATTCGAACGGTTAGATATTATAGTTATAATATAATTCATATATAAAAGTATTTTCTTTGTTTTTCTTAATTAAAAATATTTGATTAATTCAATGCAGGTACTTGTTTAATCTCAAGAAAAAGGTTAAGAACAAGGCGCATATTGAGGCTTAGATATGTGAGGCCTATATTGTTGAGGAGATCTCACTATTTATCTCGTACTATTTCGAACCTCATTTGAGAACGAGAATCAACCGCGTTCCACGGCATGATGATGACAGTGAAATGCCTTCTAGTGAGAACTTGTCAATATTCTCCAATCCTGGACGACCCACACCTAAAAATATCGTAAGGGGAAGATATTTGTCGGAAATAGAGTTCAGACAAGCACACACTTATGTTCTATTTAACTGTGATGAGCTAAGACCTTTTATTCAGTAAGAATATGGACTACTAATTAAACTTTGTTAAGAATGTACTATTTATATATTGTAATATCATAAACTCATATAATTTGGAACAACCTTGCAGGCAACATCGATAATATTTACTATCTAATAATTCGCAGCTGACCGAATACCAAATCTTTCAATTGCAAGATGAACAATTTATCACGTGGTTCAGAATACATGTAAGTACTATCATAAATTCATTATCTCTTGCAAAGTTTACTGTATGTCATTACAAAATTCTTGTTTATTGTTTATTGTTGAATATTACATATTCAAATAAGAAAGAATGCTACTAAGTCATTTTCTTTGGTAAGTGTGTAGAATTTGGGTAATGGGATACCATAAATTTTAAATTGATATAATTGAAAAGGAAATGGATGATACATGTTGGTGGGACCAATATTAGGTGCATATTAGGTGTAATAAAAAGAGAGAGGAAATTAATAAATAATGGTTTGAAAGGAAAGACAAACTTATGTAGTTGGCTTTTTATAGAGTATAATGTTGGTGGGCCCGTTCTAGTGTTGGAAAAAACAGTAAGTTTTTCTTTTAGTTAGTTTCTTATTAATATTTCCCTTTAATTACTAAAAAAAAAAGTGCTGGAAAAGAAATAACAGAAAGAAGAAAATATATAATCATGTTCTAAATAACTTGTATCACTATAATCATATTAAATAATAAAAAACTATGTTTTTTATTCATTGTCTAAATATACTTTATTAACTTTTATTTTTTTTTCTTATTTATTAATATAATTAATATTAATATAGATTAGGTTGATGACCCAAATCCATCGATTCCTTCACCTGAAAATGGATCAGCTAGGGCTGGATTTTTTTTTTTATTGTATATTCTAGTATTTGTGTTTTCTAGGGTCTCTTTTTGCTTGGTTCATGTTGTTTTTTTTCGATGTATTGTATTTGTTTAGGCTAACTCCTGGTTATTGTTTTTGCCTTTTCGAGGCTTTAAGTTACACCATTTACAATCTAGAGTTTTAAGTTTTTCCTTTCATTTTACAGTCTACTGATAACCTCTCGATCCAACATATAACTCAACTTTCATCTCCCTCTTTACCTATCGAGCTCTTTCACTGTAACACATTTTCTCCTTCTCTACTTGTCTTCTTCTGACTCGTTAACAATCTTCCTATATATTCAATTGCTTAAATTGTATTAAAAAACCAGACCGGACCTAGTTTAGTTCTTTAAAAAAAAAATGAAAAACAAAAATGGAACTACACACACCATGCCCCTTTATAGGGAAAAGGTGAACTTTATGGATATATTGAACCTTGTAATGTCTGAAGAGCTTAAACCAAATCCAAAACAAGATAGTGCTGACCTGACGGAGACCAGTGGACACTCTCTGTACGTATAGATATGGTCCCAAGCAGCGAGCCTCTTTCCTATAGATTGCAGCTCCTCTCTCTCTCTCACTCTCTCTCTCTCTCTAAGTCTCCTGCCTTGAAGGTATGGAAACTTCGATACAGGACTATGGAAAGATGTTATCTGCAGCATCCATAATAAAAAAGCAGCTTTAAATTTGCCCTTTAGAAAGTGCTAATGAAAGGGACAGTATATGGCATAAGATTCTCAATGCTTGTGCCAAGGATGAGAGACTTCAGGATATTGCTAAGCAAGAAGTCTGTGTGTTAGTTGGGAATGGTCATGATACCAACTTTTGGAATGATGTGTGGCTGGGTAATTCTTATCTTACTGT
>Ga0307513_10012676_pt1 | contig 10384 bp, 13 predicted proteins | sample 15_EM_MG_FD_202174 | JGI IMG/M metagenome (GOLD analysis project Ga0307513, IMG submission 202174) | Populus trichocarpa ectomycorrhiza microbial communities from riparian zone in the Pacific Northwest, United States - 15_EM | ecosystem: Host-associated > Plants > Roots > Unclassified | place...
CTCAGCAGCAGAACCCTAACTGCCAGGCCACTCGACCGATAATGGGTGAGGAGTCATCAACTCAATAGCATGAGTGCTTCAATCCACCTCTTAGGTGACTGCAAGCGCCATTCAAGGCTCTTCTTAGCTACGAGCGGACCCAACTTCCAGCAAGTGAAGGTCAACAGAGTCTTGAATAAATGAAAGCGTAGAGTTTATAACCAACTTGAGAGCGAAGCAAGGTGGATTGTGTCGTACTAAAGTTTAGCCTTTACTGCCTCGGTAACTGTTTTAGCTGCGGATTCAACAGGACGTGCTGCCCGCATGACTCCCTCTTGAGTGCACACGGCAATTAGTTTGCCGGCTTGCGTGTACCACTGTCGTACGGTCATCAATAAAACTCCGGAGTGCAACCCAAGGAGACTCACATGACCAACGACGACAGCCCGCCCGTTTGCTGCTGCAGGCGTTTGAATTACATAGAGCATCCATTCACCACAGTGAAAGTCATCACTAAACCGCTGTCATTGCCCGCGACTTCTCGGGTGTTGCGCCAAGAACGTACTCATAGAAGAAGATGGAATGATCCAAAGTCGACAACATCCCAAGCGCCTTCTCCCCCGGCTTTCCCCTTGACAGGCCTAGCTGTGTAGCGGCCATTGTAAGGCTACGAGTAGCTTAGAACCCGTGACCCATCGCTCGGAGAAAGACGACGTACAAACGGTAGTCGGACATGTAAGATAATATGCACTGTAGAATTGAAACTCATTCGAGGGTCTCTGTAGAGCCAGTGCGCCATATCGCTCACCTTTTGGAATGGCGGTGAGTGGCGAGGGATGGCTTTGGCTTTCATCCACAAGAACGCTGTCAACTCGCCAGATTCTGAAACAAAATGCGGGCTCTCCTTGATGGCTATTGGGCCTACTTTTCGTTCCTATTATCATTTACCATCAGTGGTAGGGGACAGAGCAAACAGACTTAGGATCAACTCCTTCATAGCATTGCGACGGAGAGAAGATGGTATCCATTGTGTTTAAATGCACGTACTTCAATCACTCTCTTGAATTTCGCTCTATTTTCATCACTGATGTGTGTCCAACTCTTTAGTCTCTGTTCCATGACGTCCTCATCAAGCGGGAGCTCGTCTGGCTGTTTGATGGAGCGAAGCATCTTGAAATAGTGCTGGGGTTGGTTAAACTCTGGCTTCTGGAAGCTACACATCAGAACCATTATGATCTGGCCGCTACAAGGGGCATCGATGAATCCATCATAGACATTGCAATAGTAGCGCATAAATGGCTTACTGTTGCTTTGCCTTGACTGAGCGGGTCGAATAGGTGCGACCTTCCCGCGACCTTTCGACATAATAAAGGACCGGAATAGCGGGAGAAGCGGAGAGCAGGAAATAGCACTAGCAGGTGGATAAGGTTTTAGGCGTTGGCTATAGACACGGACGACTTGCATGCATAGACTAAGATTATTTGTGTCAGTTTGACGTCCACAGCGAAGCAAAGCATGCCAGGCTTACATGCAGTCTATAATCAGGATCTACACAGTTGGTCGCAGATACCAGTGCCTGCGATATTACCTATTTGTGTTATCAGAGTGCGAACTTCATCCCAGGTGGCGTGTGTTCGGGTACCTGCCCGCCAAACACGCCTTTTAGGTGAGTAGGCGAATAGAGTGTTTTCGATCTAAACCTAAACACTTCTTTGAGACCTTATCAGAGGTTTCGTGGTGTTGCTCCCGATACGCACAGGTCCGTGTCGAGCTGCTCTACTTCTAAACTCGTCCCGATGAATCGGTGTTCGGACCCAATCGTCTCGTCTTCCATGTTTCTTTAAAGATATGAAAGGTTCCAGAAAGTCCAAAATGAATGTATGGTTCAAGTAATGTCCTTTCGGTCTTCGGTCCACCGGGTACTGGATGGCCGTGTGATATTTGCTTCTACCGGGGCTATGGTGCCGGCAGCCGCGTATACGCTTGAAACCTCGTCTGGGATTTTATCACGCGCACGCACGTTCTTTGGCTTTTACTCATTTTGTCCTGAACAAGATCAGTGTTGAGAAGAACACGTAGCAACCATCATACCTCGTCCCACGGCGAGCATGGGGTCGTTAACATCGCATCACCAGTGAATATGGCATTGGCGCCCGCCATAAAACACATCGCCTGAAGAGCTCCAATTAAGCAGGAGGTGAGGAGGACAAAGTCTCTTACCTGTTCTGTCTCATTCAACGTTTGCCGTCCAGCGGACAGTCGAATAATGGTATCCGGTAGGATAATCAGCGCAGTGGCGATGGTTCTCAAGATAGTATGAGAAACCATCAACTCAGTAGCATGAGTGCTTCAATCCACCCCTTAGGCGACGGCAAGCGCTATTCAAGGCTCTTCTTAGCTACGAGCGGACCCAACTTCCAGCAAGCGAAGGTCAGCAGAGTATTGAATAAATAGAAGCGCAGCGTCTATAATCAACGTGAAAGCGAAGCAAGGTGGATTGTGTCGTACTAAAGTTTAGCCTTTACAGCCTTGGTAACGTTTTTTGCTGCGGATTCAACGGGGGGTGCTGCCCGCACGACTCCCTCTTGAGTGCACACGGCAATTAGTTTGCCGGCTTGGGTATACCACTGTCATATGGTCATCAATAAAACTCCGGAGTGCAATCCAAAGAGACTCACACGACCAACGACGACGGCCCGCCCGTTTGCTGCTGCAGGCGCTCGAATTACATAGAGCATCCATTCACCACAGTGAAATTCATCGCTAAACCGGTGTCACTGCCTGCGACTTCTCGGGTGTTGCGCCAAGAACGTACTCATAGAAGAAGACGGAATGATCCAAACTCGACATCATCCCAAGCGCCCTCTTCCCCGGCTTTCCTGTTGACAGGCCTAACTGTGTAGCAGCTACTCCAAGGCTGCGAGTGGCTTAGAACCCGTGACCCATCGCTCGGAGAAAGACGACTTACAAACGCGCGTCGGACATGTAAGATAATATGCACTGTAGAATTGAAACTCATTCGAGGGTCCCTGGAAGAGCCAGTGCGCCATATCGCTCACCTTTTGGAATGGCGGTGAGTGGCGAGGGATGGCTTTGGCTTTCATCCACAAGGTCACTGTCAACTCGCCAGATTCTGAAACAAAATGTGGGCTCTCCTTGATGGCTATTGGGCTTGCTCTTCGTTCCTATTATTATTTACCATCAGTGTTAGGGGACAGGGCAAACAGACTTAGGATTCATAACATTGCGACATAGAGCAGATTGTATCCACTGTGCTTAAATGCACGTACTTCAATCATTCTCTTGAATATTGCTTTGTTTTTATCACTAATGTGTATCCAATTCTTTAGTCTCTGTTCCATGACGTCCTCATCAAGCGGGAGCTCGTCTGGCTGCTTGATGGAGCGAAGCATCTTGAAATAGTGCTGGGGCTGGTTGAACTCTGGCTTCTGGAAGCTACACATCAGAACGAATATGATCTGGCCGCTACAAGGGGCATCGATGAATCCATCATAGACATTGTAATAGTAGCGCATAAATGGCTTACTGTTGCTTTGCCTTGACTGAGCGGGTCGAGTAGGTGCGACCTTCCCGCAACCTTTCGACATAATAAAGGACCGGAACAGCCGGAGAAGCAGAGAGCAGGAAATAGCACTAGCAGGTGGATAAGTTTTTAAGCGTTGGCTATAGACACGGACGACTTGCATGCATTGACTAAGACGACTTGCATCAGTTTGACCACCACAGCGAAGCAAAGCATGTCAGGCTTACATGCAGTCTATAATCAGGATCTACACAGTTGGTCGCAGATACCAGTGCCTGCGATATTACCTATTTGTGCTATCAGGTTGCGAACTTCATCCCAGGTGACGTGTGTTCGGGGTACCTGCCCGCCAAACACGCCTCTTGCGTGCGTAGGTAAGTAGAGTGTTTTAGATCTAAACCTAAACATTTCTTTCAGAACTTGTCAGAGGTTTCGTGGTATTGCTCCCGACACGCACAGGTCCGTGTCGAGCTGCTCTACTTCCAAACTGGTCCCGATAAATCGGTGTTCGGACCCAATCGTCTCATCTTCCATGTTTCTTTAAAGCTACAAAAGGTTCCAGAAAGTCCAAAACGGAGGGATGGTTCAAGCAATGTCCTTTCGGTCCACCGGGTACTGTATGGCCGTGGGATTTGCCCTTCTTCTACACTTCAGCTACCGAGGCTGTGGTGCCGCCAGCCACGTATACGCTTGAAACCTCGTCTGGGATTGTACTACGCGCACGCTCTTTGGCTTTCACGCCCTTTTGTTCAAAACTTCGCATCCCTTCCAAACCCCAGCGTTCCATCATCATTTTGTCCTGAACAAGGTCAATGTTGAGAAGAATACGTAGCAACCATCATACCTCGTCCCACGGTGAGCATGGGGTCGTTAACATCGCGTCACCAGTGAAGATGGCATTGGCGCCCGCCATAAAACACATCGCCTGAAGAGCTCCAATCAAGCAGGAGATGAGGAGGACGAAGTATCTTACCTGTTCTGTCTCATTCAGCGTTTGCCGTCCAGCGGACAGTCGAATAATGGTATCCGGCAGGATAATACGCGCAGTGGCGATGGTTCTCAAGATAGTATGAACTGGGATAGGCTAGGAGAAGTTAGGGGTAACCATTCAACGGGTTTGGTACACACAGGGTTGTCCCCAAGCGGTGTGCCAGGGATTGGCACCAACGCATTCACTGGAAAGGACTCGGGATGCTCCTCGAAGCTGGGGATAGTCAGAATTGACCATAGCGATGGTCGCACGCAATCGATTAGATCTCACTTGGAGACTTCCCAAATCAAGCTGACACGATCTTCGTCTGTCTCACCAAGACCCAAGATGCCACCACTACAAACGCTAATGCCGGCCGCCCGAACAGCATCTATGGTCGCAAGACGGTCATCATACGTGCGAGTGGTAATTACCTGCCATGCCGTAAGTACGCCACATTGCAGGTGCCAGACTGTGCTGACCTCTGGATAGAACTCTCGGCTGGTATCCAAATTATGGTTATAGGCGGTGAGCCCGGCTTCTTTGAGCTGCTCGGCCTCTTCCGCCGTCAACATCCCAAGAGTCGTGCAGACCTTGCCTTCTGGTGAGTGTCGTCCCCGTTTCAATGCTTAGATTTCGATTGCATCCTTACCTCCATTCCCATATTCCGAATCTCCCGAACCATCTCCAAGATGTTCTTGAAAGATCGAGGTCGTCCGGTAGCGGTCCTCCAGGCCGCCCCCATGCAGAATCGCGTCGAGCCACTACCGGTTTAATTCAGTACGTCGGACATCTCGCCGATCTGGGGAACGAGGAAGGGCCAGCTTACTTTTCCTTGGCTTTTCTCGCGGCTTCCAGGACCGGCCCTAGACTAAGGAGACGAGAGGCCTTGGTGGGCGTATCATAGCGGGAGGATTGCGAACAGTAGGAACCTGTCGCTAAGGTGAGTGGCGGAGGCCAAGGGCAATGAACGGTCATACAATCTTCTGAGCAGCCACCAGCTGGATACGTGTGTTAGTTCGGAAGGGACGAGCGGTGGAGAAACGCGCACTTTTAATACTCATGAGGGTGCAAAGTTGGATTTTATTGGGATCGTTGTGGGTTCTGTGTACTGTAGCGGCTCTAAACACGAGGTGTAGTAGTGGTGTATCGTATACGCTTCTGATTTCCTGCTTGGACCAATATTTACGCGCCAGGGTCGTCCTCGCTGGTGGCGTGGGGGCGATAAACGCGTCTTGTTGAACAGCGGTCGCGTGCCAGCGCCTGGGAGGCGCATTCTGGACGAGTGAGACCAAGCCTGTGCCCAATCGCACCCTCATCGTCGTCGATTGTCGCAGTCGGCCGTAGCACAAAGCGCGATACAAATATTTACCCGAATTCTTTCTTTCCCCCCATCGTCCCCGCCCCGTTCCTGTCATCGCATAGCTCGGGTCAATATGGCGACCATGGAACCCATTCCTGGAGAGACGAAGAAACGCGTCGTGAGTCCAACCCCCCTCCGCGCACGCGCGTGTTCTGGCGTTGGAGAGTCTGACTTATGCGGGGCAACCATCTAGTGCTACTTCTTTGACTCAGATATTGGTGGCTTCCACTACGGACCGGGCCACCCGTACGCCCTCGCCCACAAAATCCTTTCCTGGCTGGCTTCTCACGTGTTATGCCGCAGGATGAAGCCCACGCGCGTACGAATGACTCACGCCTTGGTCATGAACTATGGTCTCTACAAGAAGATGGAAATCTACGTGTGTCGCGTCAGCTGCCCTCACCACGCCCGCCCCTGATGTCCCAATCCTCAATCGCCCCATCCCTTGCGGACTCTGCACCCCTGGGCGTTCTCTCCCACCGTGCTAGAGAGCAAAACCTGCCACAAAGCGAGAAATGACACAGTTTCACTCGGACGAATACATCGATTTTTTATACAGGGTCACACCGTCAAACATGAACAATTACCAAAAGGAACAAGCAAAGTGTGCGTTTATTTGCAACCTGAAGTGCACCTTTATTCTAATGCTCGCCCTCCAGACACCGCAGGTGACGACTGTCCTGTGTTTGATGGTTTGTTTGATTACTGCGCGATCTCGGCCGGTGGATCAATGGGTGGGCGGTTCCCTAACGACTCAGAAAATGGGTATACTGATTCAAACGTCAACAGAGGGGGCTGCAAGGCTAAGCCGAGACAAATGCGATATCGCGATCAACTGGGCCGGTGGTTTGCACCATGCAAAGAAATCAGAGGCAAGCGGGTTCTGTTATGTGAACGGTGGGCATAGCCATATTTTTACTGTGCCAATGCTTAATTTTCTGATTTTTCTAGATATTGTCCTCGGCATTCTCGAACTTCTCCGCTATCACCAGCGAGTACTATACATTGACATTGATGTGCACCATGGAGACGGCGTTGAGGAAGCTTTCTACACAACAGACCGTGTGCTGACAGTCAGTTTCCACAAGTATGGGGAATTTTTCCCAGGCACAGGTGACCTTAGAGTACGCGCCGAGATTCCCGTGGCCGTGCAGAGTCTATATTCTAATCTGTACTTAGGACATGGGAAGTGGAAAAGGGAAACGCTACGCTTGCAATTTCCCTTTACGAGAAGGGATCACGGATGAGAATTACAAGCGCATCTTTGAGCCGGTAGGCCGTCCGTTTATCCGTCTTTCATCCGAATGCAAATGCAATTGAATACGACTCTAGGTAATTGCCCAAGTGATGGAATCATACAAACCCTCCGCGGTGGTGCTACAATCTGGGACAGATTCATTACAGGGTGACAAATTGGGCTGTTTCAACTTATCAATGCGAGGTGACAGCTCCGCCCGCCCTCATATGCCTTCACTAATCAAATGGGGTTAAAATGTGGAACAGGGCATGCAAATTGTGTGCGGTTTGTCAAATCCTTTGGCCTTCCGACCCTCCTTCTCGGTGGTGGCGGCTACACGATGCGAAACGTGAGTCGCGCATGGGCGTACGAGACGGGTATAGCCGCTGGATTTGAGCTGGGCGCAGGTACGCGCCTGCTTCTCACCGGCCACCCTTGTTGCACTGACCGAGTGTCCTTGATCACCGCTTTTGGCAACGCAGACCTGCCTGTGAATGAGTACTACGACTATTTTGGGCCGGACTATAAACTGGACGTCCGGTCTAGCAACATGGAAGATAGGAACTCAATCGAGTACCTGGAACGAATTAAAAACGTTGTTATGGAGCACCTCCGTGAGATAGGAGGACCACCTAGTGTGCAGATGTCGGGTGCGTGTTGCCACCGCTATTTTTAGACCATTTAGTTGCCAGCGCTGAAGTCCGCTGATATCCGGTTTATGATGGGCAGACATCCCCCGCATGCCAATGTTTGATGATGTGGATTTGAATGAGAATGAGGACATCTCTAATCCAAACGAGCGACCGAGAAGTACGTTCGTGTCTCGTCCCACCCCGTGGTTTTGTTGCGGCTGCAGAACGATGAGCTGACCTGTTGTATTGCATCTACGCACTGCCCAAACGTGCCCAACGCACAGTGCAGCTCTGGGACAGAAAAGCAAAACGTGACGATGATTTGTCTGACTCGGAGGAAGAGGAAGGTGGTGAAGGAGGACTCCGGTTTGAGAAGGACCGGAGCATAAAGACCTCATCGAAGAAACCGTCGGGAGAGGTGTCGATGGACATCTCGAAGGCTCCGAGCCCGACAGCTGGGAGCACTGGAGCCGAGGGTGCAGTCTCTGTCCTTGAGGGTGCCGGCGTGGGTTTGAGTTTGGACGTGCCAGGGGCGTCACAGGTTGGAGGAAATGGGGAAGCAACTGCTCCGTCGGTCGGCGGGGGGGTGGAGACCGTGAACGCGGATATCGGCACTATGGACGGCTCATCGGGCATGGGATTGGAGTTGGGCGGTGCCACGGACGGGGATATGGTAGCGATAGTTAGTGAGAGGGACGTCGATATGGTTGGCTAGATTGCTGCAGAGAATGCCAAACGTGCTAGACGAGCAGTGTTGTGACTCAGAAGCGTGACAGAATGAATAGGCTCTCTGAGACAGCTGTCAAGTCGACCGAAGCAGGTATGTTTGGGAAACGCGACGGAGGGCGAGGAGAAGCACCGTTTCTTCTGCCCCTGGCGCATGACTGCTTCCTGAAGCAAATTGGGAAGATATAAAAAGGACCGAGTGAACCCCACCAACACCCCTCAGCTTGCTTGGCAGTCCCCCCGCCCTCTAGCCCCCTTCCCTGTTCTCTGCGCTTCTGCTCTCACCTCTGTCGTACCGTTACGTTCAACCATGAGCCACACTGAAGTTGAGAAGGGCTATGCCTCCCACGGTGCGCACGGCGACGCCGAGGCCCCCTCTGCCTATCGTCTTGCCCCCTCCACCCCGGCTTTCAGGCCGCTGGGTAACCCAGGTCCCCTTGGTACGTAGCGCGTCCCCAACGCGTCTCCGCCGCGCTCCGCCGCTTGTTCGCTGCGGTCTCTCCCGTCCTCCGACCCTACACTGACATCATGCCGAAAGGGCTGTCCGCCTTCGCTGCGACCACTTTCGTGCTCTCTCTCGTGAGTCCCGTGCTTCTTGCTACTTTGCAAATCGTCCGGTATCCTGACAGGAGACCCCAGATCAATCTCGGTACACGTGATGTGACCGTTGTAAGTAGCTGCCCGTTCTATTTTCGTCCGCCGGCGGGTGGCTCACCACCCATCCTGGGATGTAGCCCAACGTCGTTCTCGGTATGGCCTTCTTCTACGGTGGCCTCTGCCAGCTCCTGGTACGTCTATGTTCATCCTAGCGAGCGAGGGATATACGGATCAGTCTGACCGAGGCATCGGCTTCTCCAGGCCGGTATGTGGGATTTCGCATGCGGCAATACCTTTGGTGGAACTGCCTTGAGTTCTTACGGCGGCTTCTGGCTGTCATACGCCGTCATTCTGACGCCCGGTGTGAGTACCGCCTCTCCCGTTTGTCGAATCGGCATCACGGGAGAACTGTTCTTGAACATTTATTAATGAGTGTCACAGTTTAACGTGGTTGGTGCATATTCGGCCAAACCTAAGGAAGTGTTGGAGAACGCCCTTGCATTCTATTGTACGTGATTACGTTTCGGGATTCTCCGCCCAATATGAATATGGGACCCTGTTCTGACTGGCGCCTATTGCCTTTCTTGCGATATCCAGTGTTTGCCTGGTTCATTTTCACCTTCCTCATGTTTGTCTGCACCTGGCGCATGAACATCGCCTTCATCGTCCTGTTCTTCACACTCGATGCGGCGTTCCTCTTCCTGGCCCTCCACGACCTGCTCAATTCGGCTCCCTGCCAAAAGATAGGAGGTGTCTTTGGTGGGTGGCCCCATTCATTAGCTGCCAGCGATTGAGAAGTGTGTACTGACACGTTGACTAGGTCTCTTGGCGGCGTTTACCGCTTGGTATTGTGCACTCGGTGGGCTGCTCAACAAGGACAACAGCTTCTTCCTGGTCCCTATGGGAACCCTCCCATGGTCGGCTCAGGCCAAGCGCGACTAGTGGAGATCGTTTGTTGTACGAGAAAAAGGGGGAGTAATGATGTTGATGGTCGTACTATATGCATTGCTGACAGGACGCTTCTTGCTGCTGTTGTCCACAAAACCTATCCGCTCGTTTACTGTCCTATTCTCTTGTCTCTCATACGGTTCTTTGACGACTTGTGAAATGGACTTTTTTGTTTGTTTCGCTAAGTTTGGCTACCATGTGTGAGGAGTGATGACGAAATAAAGCAACAGAATCGGGCCACTTCGGGAATAAACTCAAACGCCCCATTCCGCGCGTCTTCGCCCGACGGACAAGAGCAAGAGGGAGCGACGAGCAAGGTAGCGGCCAACGTAGCTGAGAGCCCGCGAGAGTCCGCGCAGAGGCGACCAATTTCGTTGATGGCATCGGC
>Ga0307513_10012677_pt1 | contig 10383 bp, 6 predicted proteins | sample 15_EM_MG_FD_202174 | JGI IMG/M metagenome (GOLD analysis project Ga0307513, IMG submission 202174) | Populus trichocarpa ectomycorrhiza microbial communities from riparian zone in the Pacific Northwest, United States - 15_EM | ecosystem: Host-associated > Plants > Roots > Unclassified | place...
ACCCAACCAAATGATTTCCATGGCCAATTATACAGCAGAGTTGCTATGCCATTCTCCTTTGCAAGCATCACAAAGCCCCACCAAACTTCCACAAGCAAACGTGTATTATTCACAGTGAGTCAAGCAATCTGTTTCAAACAGGTTAGGTTTCTAAAAAGAAGCAAATACATTATCCATAAGTGTGCAAAACAAAGCAATTAATGATCACACAACAACCAAATAAATGTACTTAGTTCCCACAACATGCATTTCTACGCAAATAAGCAGCAGTGGCGAAATACATTAGTGCCAACGTCGTTTCAGATTCACACACAAGCAAGCAGCAGTGCCAAAATACATTAGTACCCACGTCGTTTCAGATTCGCACACAAGCAGGCAGCAGTGCCAAAATACATTAGTACCCACGTCGTTTCAAATTCGCACACAAGCAGGCAGCAGCTATTCAAAAACTTAGAACCACTAGCTTACCAGTTTAAGACACGAGCAAACCAAGTTAGTGCATTAATTCCCCACCACCTTTACGCATACAGATATGACTTACCGCATAAATCCTTGAGCATTTAATCAAAAAAGGAATTGCCTCAAACAAACCCTAATTTCGCACAATTCTCAAAAATCCAACATTGCACCCCAACTCTAGGGTTTCCAAAGTAGTAGCAAAAATCACTGAAAAAAGTAAAGCAATAATCACCTGAATTACAAATTTGAGAAGCTAGGGCACGGCTTTTAGTAACCACCGAATTGCACACTTTCTCTCTCCTGGGGTTTTTTCTTTGGAAATCAAAACGAAATGAAATTTGCCCTAGAATTTAACAACACCTTCGAAATTTAACCATCAGAGCGACTTACTCTGCCTCTCTCTGCCTTTAATCCTGTTCTTTGTTTTCTTTTTTTCCTTCGTTTATTATTATTTTTTTATTTTTGTTCTATCTGGTATTTTTGTGCGCGTGTTTTCTTTTCCAAATCGAGGGGGTACTATGCGAGACCTCTCCCTCCCCTCCCCCTCCCCCTCCCCCTCCCCCTGCGTGTAGTAGTGGGCCTGGGTTTTACAATACATGAAGAAGAAGACGACGCTGATGGGCCCTTTTGTTTTTAATGTTGGGCTTTTGTTAAGAAGATTTGAATAGTTTCAGATTTTTAATCGCAAGTAGCTTGTACATCAATTAAATGCCCTTTTTTTTAATGGATTTTAAGGTGAATCAATGTCATATGTTATTATATTATATCATGAAATTAAGATAAATCTATTAAAATAAAAAATAATTACAAAACTAATATAAAAAAATAAATTACTAATGCAAAACAATAAGATCGTAAAAGAAAATAAGCAAAAAAAAATCGAATGACATTAATTTTTTAAATTCGTGACCTAGGTTATTATATTGAAAGCGCTACAAATGGAAAAAATATAAAATCGAATCTCTAACAAATCAAATATCGAAAGATGAAACAAAAAAAATGAATTACTCAAAAAGATCTAAAAAAAATTTTAATTAAAAGAAAGAGGGTGAAAATTAAAAAAAAAATAGAGGGCAAACAAAAATTATCAATTAAAGGGTTAAATTGAAATGAAAAATAACTTTAACATAAGAAAAAACAAATGAAAAGAATGAGGGTCAAATTAGAAAAAATAAAATAACATAAACTTTGATTGAATGATGAAATTGAAAGCCAATAAAACTTTAACAAAAGAGCCAAAGAAGTAAATTAAAAATCAAAAGAATAAGGATTGAGATAAAAAAAAAACATATGAGAAATTATAATTGAAGAACTAAATTGAAAACAATCAAAACTTTTATAAAAGAAATAAGAACAAAATAAGAAATCAAAAGAACGAAAACTAAAATTAAAAAAAAAAAAAGCAAAAACAAAGAACTTTGTTTGAAGGATAAAATTGAAAGCCAATAAAACTTTAGCAAAAAAACCAAGGAAATAAATTAAAAATTAAAAGAATAAGGACCAAAATGAAAAAAAAAATGAGAAATTGTAATTGAAGGGTTAAATTGAAAACAAACAAGACTTTATAAAAGGAATAAGAAAAAATATTAAATCAAAAGAATAAGGACTAAATTTTTTATAAAAAAAAGGACAATCGAGCACTTTTTTGATAGAAAAAAGAGAAGAAGGGGGAAAAGAAGAAATGACCACGTTTGACAATTCAACCATCATACATTGTCACGCGCCACATCATGAGGAAGATAATACGATGACGCTTTCAAAGACACGACGAAAGGTTATGTTTGGGCACCAAGTGGCGTCACACGCACCGCCCAAATAGCGTGGACGTCACCCACTCGCTGGTGCATAATGCAAATGCGCTAGTAGCTTTCTTGAATAAAAAATAAAAAGTAAATGTGAAAATACCAAAACATCCCCTTACAAGAATACCCTTGAATGCAAACCTTATCTTTTTTTTCTAAGGTTAATAACGTATTTTAATTGTATATGAAGAAGGGAAAAACAAAAAAAAAAAACCTTTGCCCAACAACCCAACATTTTTTTATCCTAAGGTAAAGAAGTATTTGAAAAAAACTAACATACCCATGGCAATCTTATAATGACTAATGAGCTAGTGGAAAAAATCAAAACACCCTACCCTCAAGGCTTCTTTTTTTTTCTACTCAAGAGCAAAAATATAATTTCATTGTAGCAATACAAGATAATGTTATAGTAAAACACACACGTTTCATATATTTTGTTAAATAGTTAGTCTATTTACAAGATGTGTTTCCAAACATATGAAGGTTTTGTAATTTTTCGTAATAATAATAATGATATTCAAGATTTGCTTCCTGAGAATGATTATGGTCAACTGATATCCCAAGTTACTCCTCCAAGGTGGTAAACTGATATTGGCACAATACTCTACCAAACCGAAGTTCAAGAATTAATTTTAGAGAAAACTAAATGCAGGCGCTGCAACAAACAAAAAATCGATCAAGAACACGAAAGAAAGAAATGGATTTGTCAAGAACATTATTGAATCATGATCTTTGAGGCCGACCAAAGCTTTGAAAAATGCATCCAGCTTCAACCAAAATCAGACAAGTGGTGCTTCCACTCAATGTTACATACAACTTCCAGTTCTTGATGCACATGTACAGTACAAAAGCTTTGCACATCTAAAGGATTCCAGTGAAAGCACTTATAGGGTATTTCTGAAGCCAAAAGCACATGGAGTTTTTACTTGTCGAAATAACCAAGCAACAATGTATAGAACAACAGCCATAGAAACCTAAAATGCTATCTGGAAGCATAAACACTATGAGGTGATATATGAATTCCAAGAACAGTATAAAAAAAAATAAAGCACTACCAACTTCTGTACTTGAAAGGTTGAGAACAACATAGCAAAAAACTCGACCGTAGAGCAAAGGGGACTCATGCTGCAACTTGGGAAGACACTTATCATATTAGCCTTTAGTTCTCATAATTGTGATGCTTCCTTTCCCTCCTTCTGTGCGAATTTTAGTTTTGCCAACAACAGGCTTCCCGGAAAAAGCGGACATTGGGTAAACAACGGGTTCTTCATCCCTTAGCTTTGCTTTCGATGGTGGAGTGCGGATCCGCTGGTTTATTTCATTCAAAGTGACATCTCCGTGAACCCCACAAGGTTTGATAAAAGCAAATGGATAGGCAACATAAATAGCTAACTTAGTGGGTGTCTGGATGAAGGACTTCATACCTGAGGGTATAAAAACAAAAAGTCAGGCATAGTTACTTTCTATTTTTCAATTTTTAAGTAGTAAAAATCTCCAAAACAAAAAAAAGGAAAGAAATCCAGTTATCTCCAAAGACATAAATAACATTAAGAATAAAGCCGGGAATGTTATAGTGGCTCGGTACTTTTATGCTTTATCTTGCTTCTCCTTCTTTTTTGGCCAAAAGAAAATAGAAACCAAAACAAAGTTAAGAAAATATCAAACTCAATGACCTCAAGGAGAGATACTTACAAGTCATCAAAGGATATCTAATAAACAAGGGATGATAACACATATTAAGTTTTAGTATATACAAGAAAAAAAAAAGAATATTTAAGAATAGAGAGACCTTTAAAAACAACATTTCGAGGTGTCCGAGTAACACACTTCTAAACCACATTAGCTTCAAACTCAGGAGGGTCATTGCAGAAATCTACAGCAGCAAACTAACATTTATACACCGTACATGACACCTAAATGCTTAATAAAAAAGGACTCGGACACTTTTTGAACTAGAAAGTTAATTTCATATACCTGAAATATCAATTTGAATATCAAATGCTCTAGGGAGATTCCTGGTTCTCACATAACAAAACAATTAGATTGTAGTTGTAGGGTAATAAGGTGTAGAAGTCTAAAGTTCAAACAAAGCATACATATCATTGGGACTAAAATGCATCTCCGAGTCATTAAAACAGTCTGCAATCCACCGCTCAGATGACTGATCCAGGCCATTGTAACTGGAGGCAGAAATATCTATAAAAATATGACGCGCTGCGATTAGAAAGCCTAGCATGGATATTCAAGTTCATATATGTTTTAGCAACAGAACTTTGCAAGAGATAAACCTTGATAACCAGAATCCCATTGTGATGCTTGTGGGAAAACTTCTTCAAGTGACTCTTTTGTCTCCTAAAGATGGAACCAAAAACATAAATTATGGAAATATTCAATACGAATACAAGGAAATATAAGGGACTAATCCGTTCTCTAAAGTAAATGGAGTGCACATTGATACTCCACATGAATAATATAGGAAAATAAGAGGTCAAAGAAAGAAAAGATGTTCAATTAGCTCAATCTGATATTTAAGACAGATCTGAAAACTGCATTGTAGGCAATATTCTCAAAGCTCCATGCCCATTTCATCAGATAACTAAGATTAATCATTATACCTACCATAAATGGTTTGCATGGATACATATTGTATGATTTTCATAACCAACAATAAAAAAACTAGTATAATATAAAATTCAAATTTCACATTCTTCCATCATCAGTCAGGTCACAGTGTTCCTAAGGAAAATTCCAGTTTATTTTGGCTTGAATCCCAACTTGGAAGTCCTGAATTCAAATCTCAATGGGTTGGAGGCATAGGGCCGATAAGATAGAGGACCACATCTCATGCCGTACCAAGGGCCTTTAGACCTCCCAACATAGCAGAACCAAATTAAAAATAAACAACGTGCTTTAGGCATGAGTAAATAGATAAGCAGCACTGACATTTGATTTTAAGAATATAGGAGTTATTTCTTTATCACAAAAGGGGGAATCTTCTAATTGAGTGTCAAACTGTAGCACTTTTTTAATTGCAAGCAAGTCCTCCTCCATTCTTCATGTTCCTTGTTCATGTTAGCTAAAATCCACTCTTACAAATGAGATAGAATAACCAACAACTATCAATTACCAAAAAGGAAAAAAGGAAAAGGAAAAAAGTAAGTTGGAACTAAAACACCACCATCATGATCAACATGGTAAGCCAAATCCCCATAAGCCTTAACCGGAGTTGTCTCATCAAGCATGTAGGAAAGATATTCTCCATTCGGAGTCACTTCATCCCATAAACATTGAGATATATCTATTAAAAAAAATAAGATCAACTATACATCAGCAACTTCATTTATTTTTGGTGTTTCATCAAAACACGAAGTGCTGAAATATATTTCTCTAAGGAGAAAATTAAGATGCACTACAACAACAACTTACCACCATTGAAATGTTTTTGAAGATAGTGCTCGTCACGTTGCCAACCCCGATGTTCCCCATTGCCACTTCACAATGCAAAGAAGAAAACAAATTTAGAATTACACACACATTTCTAACATCATAACAAGAAGTATAAGAAAATCACAAGGAAAATTTGGTGAACTATATCACAGTTTAAGATGAACGAATTAAGCAGTGAAAGTAATGCATAATCACAAACAACACAAGCAAAAATCAAACCTGAAATGGAACATACAGCAGCACGATAAGAACAAACAACAGCAAATAACATCGTAAAACTGCAGTAATTGGATCAAATTGTTGTGTAGTCCTAACCATGCATTAAAAAAAAAACATAACCATCTTTTGGATCTCTTAACCCAGATGATAACATTATACCACAATCTTTGCTTAAGTAAATTTGCATGTCATTATAAATTTAGCATAACAAGACAATAAGTAAGTAAAATACAGTAAAAAAGCAAAAGCCAAAACAGAAGATATAATGACCCACCAATACATTCAGAGCCCACATCCCTCATCATCATTTTAGTCCCAACAAAAAACAGAAAATAGAAACTGCATTTCCAAATAAACCCAGTAAAATAAAAATTAGATATTTACTTGTCATTGTTATAATCCATCGCCTTCTCTTCTCTCACTCGCTACTCGTTACCATAAAAAAGACAAAAAAGATCTAGCTATGGCTATATACTATATGGTCAGTATGTACACAGAACTAGACAGTATAGTTAAATATTTTCGTACTACTATCTAATCACAGTATGTATGTTATCGGCGTGAGATGTCTGCTCCTTCTCTCTCTTCTTTTTCTTCTTTTATTTGTTTATTTATTGCATTTGCTCAAGAAAATCTCACGAATTTTCTCTTGTTTTCCCTTTATAAAAAATAAAAGAAAGAAACGGGGAGAGGAAAATGAGAGCTACCCTTGTCATAGAGAGTTACAAGGACAACAGGGGAGGGGTGGGGTCGTCTTTTCACTGGGATGCATTTGGCATTGAAGGGATGGTTGGGGAGAAATAGTCGGTTCCGGTTTTGGTGGGGCTGCAGACCCTGGGATGCGAACACCTGGTGTTGGGGCTGGCAAGCCTTGAGCACTGAGCTAGACCCGCGCGCCACGTGGGGACATCTTGCGCTTGGGTTGCCCTACTTGTACGCTGGGTCAAACCTACGCGCATGACTGCAGACTCTGGTGAGACCCAAGGCTCATGGGTCTAGTGTCAGGACCCATGACTCATGGATACTATATTCGAACCCAATACTCTTGGCACTTGCAACAGGACCTAGTGCTCTTAGGTTTGGCGTCAGGACCCAAGACTAATGGATTTTGCGTCAGGACCTAATTTTTTTGGGTCCTTTGTGAGGACACAAGAGTATTGGGTCTTCTGTTTCTAAATATAATTATTTCCCTTATAAATATTATTATTTTTATTATAGTTGAAAGTATCAATATCAAACATATTATAATTTGTATTCTAACTATTATTTGTCCAATTATAATAAAAAAATAATATTTTTTATATTAATACTTTGAATTATAATAAAAATAATAATATTTAGAACACAAATAATACTATTTTTAATATTAATACTTTCAACTATAATAAAAATAAAAATATTTGTACCGCAAACAATAATATTTATACCACAAAAAATACTATTTTTAATATTAATACTTTCAATGATAATAAAAATAATAATCTTTGTACAACAAATAATAATATTTTTTATATTAATACTTTGAACTATAATAGAAATATTAATATTTATAACACAAATAATACTATTTTTAATATTAATACCTTCAATTATAATAAAAATAATAATATTTATAGCACAAATAATAATAATAATAATAATAATAATAATAATTTTTATTCTTTGGTGGTAATAATATTTTATTTCAAATTTATTAATGACAATAATGATAACAATAATTTATACTTTTACCATTCAAATGGGTCCTACATCAGGACCTAATGGTAATGGGCCCTACGTTAGGATCCAAGTCGAATGGGTCATGCGTCAGAACTCAAGTGAAATGAGTCTTACGACAAGACTTAATTCCCTTGGATCCGGTGTCAGGACCTGATTGTCTTAGGTCCGGTGTCAGAACCCAAGTTTAATGGGTTGTGTGTCAGGATCCAATTCTATTAGGTCCTTCATCAGGAACCAAGGTTTTTGGGTCTTGGGTTTCTAAATATAATTATTTGTGTTTTAAATATTATTATTTTTATTATAATTGAAATTATTAATATGAAAAATAGTATTATTTGTGTTATAAATATTATTATTTTAATTTTAATTAATATTATTAATAAAATAAGTAATAAATTTGAAAAATATTATTATTAATATTGAAAAACAATCATAAATTTGATTTAAAATGTAAAATTTAAAATTATTATTATTATTATCATCATTAATAAATTTTAAAAAAACTATTATTACTATCAAAGAAAAACCATAATTTTTTTTTAAAGATTAAAAAATATAACAATTTGGACAAACAAGTTAAATAATAATATTTATACCACAAATAATACAGTTTTTAATATTAATACCTTCAATGATAATAAAAATAATAATATTTTTACCACAAATAATAATACTTTGAACTATAATAGAAATATTATTATTTATAACACAAATATTATTATTTTTAATATTAATACCTTCAATTATAATAAAAATAATAATATTTATAGCACAAATACTAATACTAATACTAATTATTATTATTTTTAATTTTTATAAAAATAATATTTTTTAATGATAATAAGAACAATAATTTATATTTTTACCCTTCAAATGGGTACTGCATCAGGACCCAATTATCTTGGGTCCTGCGTGAGGACCCAATTCGCTTGGGTCCTCTGCCAGGACCCATTGATCTTGGATCTAGCGTCAGGACTCAAGGGCAATGAGTCTTGCGTTAGGCCCAATCTCTTGAGTCCTGCGTCTGGACCCAATTTACTAGGGTCCTGTGTCAGGACCCGATTGTCTTGAGTCCAGTATAAGGACCTAAGCTTAATAGGTCTTGTGTCAGGACCCAATTCTATTGGTTTCTTCATCAAGATCCAAGGTTCTTGGGTCTTAAGTTTCTAAATATAATTATTTTTATTTTAAATATTTTTATTTTTATTATAATTAAAAGTATTAATATGAAAAATAGTATTATTTATGTTATAAATGTTATTATTTTTATTGTAATTGAAAGTATTAATATTAAAAATAGTATTATTTCTGTTATAAATATTATTAGTTTTATTATAATTGAAAGTATTAATAATAAAAATATTATTATTTGTCTTATAAATATTATTATTTTAATTTTAATTAATATTATTAACAAAATAATTAATAAATTTGAAAAAAATTATTATTAATATTGAAAAACAATCATAGATTTGATTTAAAAAGTAAAATTAAAAATCATCATCATCACCATCATTAATAAATTTTAAAAAACTATTACTACTATCGAAGAAAAACCATAATTGTTTTTTAAAGATTAAAAAATATAAAACTTTGGGTAGACAAGTTAAATAATAATATTTATACCACAAATAATAATACTTTGAACTATAATAGAAATATTAATATTTATAATACAAATAATACTATTTTTAATATTAACACCTTCAATTATAATAAAAATAATAATATTTATAGCAAAAATACTAATACTAATTATTATTATTAATTTTTATAAAAATAATAATTTTTAATGATAATAAGAACAATAATTTATATTTTTATCGTTCAAATAGGTCCTGCGTCAGGTTTCAATTCGTCTGGGTCCTGCTTCAGGACCCAATTCACCTGGATCGCGAGTTAGGACTCAATGGTAATGGGTTTTGCGTCAGGATCCAATGATCTTGGATCCTGTCTCAAGACCCAAGTCAAAGAGGTTATCCGTCACGACCCAAGGGTAATGGGTCGTGCATAAGGCCCAATCTCTTGGTCCTGTGTCTGGACCCAATTTACTAGGGTCCTGTGTCAGGACCTGATTGTCTTGAGTCCAGTATTAGGACCCAAGCTTAACGGGTCTTGCGTCAGGACCCCAAGTTCTTGGGTCTTAGGTTTCTAAATATAATTATTTGTATTTTAAATATTATTATTTTTATTATAACTAAAAGTATTAATATGAAAATTAGTATTATTTATGTTATAAATATTATTATTTTTATTGTAATTAAGAGTATTAATATTAAAAATATTATTATTTGTGTTATAAATATTATTATAATATTATAACAAAATATTATTATTTATATTATAAATATTATTATTTGTATTATAATTAATATTATTATTAAAATAATTAATAAATTTGAAAAAAATATTATTATTAATATTGAAAAAATATTATTATTTATATTATAATTTTTTATAATATTTTTTATAAGAATAAAAAGTGAGTTCATAGCATAATGCGAGTACCTAACTAATATGTAGTATAAGTAGTCTGTCTTATGAAAAAGAATTGCCTTTAATTATTTGTTTATTATAATAATATTCTAGATTTTATACGTGTGTTATATGGTGTTTTTAATTTAAAAATATATTAAAATAATTTTTTTAATTTTTTTATTTATAACAAATCTAAATTATAAAAAATATTAAAAAAATAATTTAATAATGTTTTTGTAATGTTTTGAATATAAAGAGA
>Ga0307513_10012678_pt1 | contig 10383 bp, 11 predicted proteins | sample 15_EM_MG_FD_202174 | JGI IMG/M metagenome (GOLD analysis project Ga0307513, IMG submission 202174) | Populus trichocarpa ectomycorrhiza microbial communities from riparian zone in the Pacific Northwest, United States - 15_EM | ecosystem: Host-associated > Plants > Roots > Unclassified | place...
TCAGGCAAGATAAGTTGATTGAAATATGAGAAGTGGCAAAAGTGCTTACAAAATCTGTCCTGCCTTTGGCCTAGAGCTCCGGGCACTCCATACCTCTTATTTCAGGTAGGCTTGCTAATAGGGCTCGTTAGGCGGTTAAGGCTTTGACAGATGATGATGGCGAAAAGATTAATTATTAGGGGCATCTGCAGGGCCGCGCTTTTATAGGTTTCACATCCCTGCATAGCCTAATGTATCTACATAGGTTTACATTGATTTATTACAATTATCCTGTGCCAGATCGCATCGATTAGTGCCAATCTTCCTGTGCTAATGCTGCGATCCTGGCGGTGCTCGATTACCTATCCTAATACCATAGAATTGCTATGCATCATGTTTGCATAGCCTAGCAACTCCATTAGTATTCGATCTGCGGCTGCACACTTGGATCCGGAATGACTCATGCAGGTGAATCACAATGCAACTCTCTTGAGGGCAGGCAGAACTTGAGGTGCGAATCCTGGTGAGTGCAGATGATTTATGGCACTTATCAATTGTAGCATTTTACCAATAATGCTCATGATGATAAATACCATAAAATTGAGCGTACATCAAGGCATATAAATATGATTGCGAATCATTGAGAACCCGTTTGTTATGGTGCAGAGGTTTCCAGAAATGTCTTCTTAGTAACTTGAGCAGATAGGTCTGGGCAGTTGATCAGATAGACTCTTATTTCAGTCTATGTAGCTTACTGGAAGCTACTGAAAGGTTTGCAATACAATAGAAGGATCTTATAAGGATATTCTTTTAAGCTCAGAGCCTCAGGGGATTAACCAGAATATAACAGAATAAGAACTCTGCAAATTATTGTAAAGGTTTGAGAAGGTTTTTTATGTATACTTGTGTCAAGAGGTACACTAAGGATTTTAGTAGTATTCTCATGTCAGGAGTAATACTTTAAATTGGCAAGATCGCTTGTGTCAAGAGTAGAGCTTAAGTGAATATATACTGTATCAGAGTATGTATTCTATTACTTATAGTGGTCAACTACTAAGTAAAGTAAAGGCTTTGTGTCAGGAAGGTATCTTAGGATGTGAGGCAAGTGTTAGATGTAAAGCAGCTTGTTTCAAACAGCCAGAGGAGGAGCTCCTTATATAGACAGAGAGTCCTCCTCCACAGTAACAAGTCATTCAAAATGCTTCTATTCATTTTGACTGGGGGCACAGTCTGCAGTGCACAGTGCACAGTGCACAGTCTGCAGTCTGCAGTTCACAGTGCATGAATAGGAAGCCTCAAAATGCTTGTATCTATGTACATTGATTGTGAATAACTCATTGAGTCTTAAAGTTCCTTTATCCTCAGGCAGGTGGGTAATAATGCAACTGTGCTTGAGTTTGGGACTTTAACAACTCTTCCTTGTATGCTCATCATTTCCTTGGCAATATATGCATAAATAATACATTGCCATTAAATAATATCAAGGACATGAGCATACATCAAGGCATACATGAAATATTGGATGAATCCAGAACATGTCAGAAAGCCTGTTCCATAACATACCCCCCTGTGTCAAGACATATGCTCCTGTTCTAGATCCTATCCTCAATAGGGGTGGTGTGGGGAGTAGGAGGAAGAGTGTTATGATACCAGAGAGATTGATGGCTGGAGAATTCCATATCCATATAATCCATAGGACTGCAAGTAGTGTAGAGTCCCTTGGGAGGATAAGGAGCACAATGCTTGCATTCCAAGTGGAGTTTAGCTGATGCTTTCATCCTCTGGAGAGGTAATGGTTGGTCTTTTGAAGACTTGCAACTATCAGTGGAAGAAATTTCCATGGAGGAGTTTGATTAGGAGGATTTATTTGATGAACCTGACAAGAGATGGGGTGGAGAGTCGATTGAATGATCAGGTTCATTGTCAGGGGTGGGGTAGTACCACCTGGAAGTAAGGCTGTTCCAAAGTAAAAGGATATTGGCATAAGGAAGATGATATTGAGAAGGGTGGTTTATTTTCCATTCATCCCAAGGGTTGGTTATGAGTGGTTGTGAAGTAGCAAGGTCCTGGATGACTAAAGGATTGTAATGCACATAGGCTCTATTTGCAGTTACCAGTTTGGTCATGTAACTTTGAACTGAGCTGAGTTCTGCTTCCCAATGGGAATTGTGTTTAGCTTGGTTATCGAAGTTGATATATATGGGTTTATCTCCAAGCTTACCATCAATGAGGCCTGTCATCATTGCTTCTTTGTTGAACTGTGTCATCTGGCACCATGCTACTTGTGTAAATTGTTCTTGGGATGAAGGGGAGGTGTTCTTCCAATTTATCCATTTGTCTTCTGGAATAGTGATATGAAGTCCTTTCTTCAAGTGATATATCAACCCTTGTAACTGATTGACATCGTCATATATTCTTGTGAGTTTATGGCATAATTCCATGTAGGAGTCATGGAACTTTGAAGCCATTGAAATTGTTGACCACTAGTGTTAAGATGAATGGTACTGATATGGTCATCCAGCATACTCATCCAATCTTCGTCTTGACTGTTAATAGCCCATTCTGCAAATCTCTCCTTGATAATGTTCCTCAGATTAGGAAAGTGGCAGTGGGGGTGATAGTTGTAATCATGGCAATAATCTTCAATTGAAAAGCTCCAACCAAAAGGAAAGGCGATGGCATCTTTGACTGTAAGTGAATGATTGGTAGCTGCCAATCTAGCCTCACTGTGATAAATAATAGGCTTTTCTCCTTCCTTGATGAATAGTGTTTCATTCTGAAAGAAATAGTTAATTTCTGAAAGAGATTTGAATGGTGGGGTGTAAGGCATTCCCAGGGTAGGAAATATAGTGGATTGGAATAGAAGACTCCAGTTGCAAAGACAAGGGGACACAATCATAATTGAGGTCAAGTCCCATTGAGTATGTAGCTTGTCTTTGAGCAAGGGGGTGAGTTGTCCATAAAGACGGATTAATTCCAATATTTTGGAGTAGGTTTGAGAGGGGGCACTGAGGTATGTCAGGAGTTTGAATTCTAACACCCTTAGGAGCCGATCTAGAAGCCCTGCTTCTGGTTCATTCTGCAATTGGCTCCAATCCCTGCCATGATGTTGGAGAAATTGGCAGATCAAGTGCCTCCTGCATGTGTCCCATATGGAGGCTAGAGGTCCTCCTGGGAGACCAAAGGGGGACTTCTCGCTCACCTGGGAGTATGTTATGGGGTGAGATTGTTCCTCTCTCTGAAGAAGATCAAGTTCTGAGTTGGGGAAATGAAGATCTTCCTCCATCTGGAATGGAGAGAGTGAGAGCCCTAGGAAGGGGTCAGGGGGAATATCCAAGTTGTTGGAAAGGGGTGGTTGGGTTTCCGGGTTCAGTGATGGATTCATTACTTCCCTGATGGGTAGTGATCAAGTGGTCATCACTGAGCTGTTGATGGTTATCAGAATTTGAATTATCCTCCTGAGAAGTGAAAGAAGGAGATAGTTGAACTTGAATTTGGTCCTCTCCCAAAGGTTGTCAATTAACTAATATAGGAATGGGAGTAATCAAAGATGGGGGAGAGGAGCTTTGAGAAGTGTTGGAGGTTGCCAGGACTGCTTACTTGTAAAAGGATGAAAGTTGTTTGATGTCCTTTTCAAAGTAGTCAGTACTAAATTTATTATGAAAGCGAGTTTCAATATAAATTGCTGTGGCTCCAATCACTTAATGGCTATCCCAGAAGGGATCCCAATTGTGACTGAGGGCACTGTTGTTGGAGTTGATGATTCCTCCAACTAAAAGACCGGGTAGTCTAGTGGTAACACGCCCTGCTAGTCATGGGGAGGTCCCGGGTTCGAACCCCGGCTTGGTCGTTCTTTTCTCTCTAACAACTGTGGGCAAAGGGCCATGCAACAATGTCCCACTAATTCCCATTACTCTGAAGAGTGCACCTCATTATATTCCCTTAAGGAATACCACTGGGTGCAGCATTAGAGGTGAGGGTGGCAAGCAGTGGATGTGGGGTGAGACCCTGTAGTCTTCCATACTGAGTAAGAATAAACTTACAAAGATGAAGAATTTTTGAAGATCTTGAAGAATTCTTGAGTTGTCAAAGAATTCTTGAAGCTCTTGTTGCTTCTTATTGTTCTTATGGAATACCTGTGGACACAGCACAGAGTGAGAGTTTGTCAGCAGATGTCCACCCAATTAATTTTATAATTGGTCTGAGGGGGAGGATATGTCATGCCCTGCCATGGTGACTGCTGCCATGCATTATGAGTAAGGAAGTAAAAAAAGGGGGAAAATGCATGTGGATAGGTGGAAGGAAATGGGTGTGATGGACCTGTAGCTACTCACCAGCTATCAAAGCTTGGTTGGGATATAGGGCCTGTTTTTCAAGGCTTACCCCCCCAAGGCTTTTATAGCTGAATGTGGTAGTGTATCAGCCAATATTCACATGTATAGAGAAGTTCCATAAGCATCAGAAGCTAGGTCTAAAGAATAGGGGCTGCACTTCTGTGCTTCGAGAAACTGGTCAAACTGGCCAATATACAAGGTAAACTGTGGCTTCTACTGCAGATATGTATGCAGAAGGCACAGCTGACCTGGTGGAGTGAGAGAAAGTGGCAATACTTGGCTTCCAGAGACTGGTCTAACTGGTCCAAACAAAAGGTAAACTGTGGCTTCTACTGCAGACTTGAATGTAGAAGGTGCAGATGACTTGTTGGAGTGGGAAACTGTGATGAAGTTTCACTTCCAGAGACTGGTCAAACTGGCTGTGAAGTGATGGATTTCTGTGCTTCTGCTGCAGAAAATGTATGCAGAAATAGCAGAGACTTGTTTTAGAAGTGAAGAGAAGCCACACCAATAGATTATTAGGTGTTTAGGGGTAGCAATCTAGGGAGAATGGCATGCAATTTCTAAGCATTGTATGAATTAAGAACTTCAGAATTGAAGATTCTTGGAAGGGGTTTGGAGATTGGAAGGTCTTCCAGAAGTAGGAAGATCCATAGGGGCCAATTGGTGAAGGTGATTGGAGATCAGGGCATGCTTCTAGAGACTGTTCCGAATTAGAAGCATTACTAATCCTCCTATAGTTTTATACAATCACAGGAATTCTTGTGATTAATTGGTCATACTGTGGGAGCGATAGTAGATTCCAACTAATTTGCCTTTGAAGAGGGTCCTGTTCTTTCCATAATGGGTTGTAGGGAACCAAGATAGTGGTATGGGAGTTGATGAAGATGTTTGGAATGCCAAACAACCCACAGAGTATAAGTATAGGGGTAGTTTTCCCTGAAAATTTCCAGAAAATTGATGAACTTCGATACCAAACCAAGCACCAGCAAACAAGTCAACTGCTTCAAGAAAAAGAAGCAGAAGAAGAAAGAGAAGCAGCTGAAGAAAAAAGAACAAAAATTTATTGAGTATTCATTCACTGATTACTTCAAGCAACACAAGGAGTCTAGAAGGCTCCCAGAAATTAATAACAAGTATAAGTAAGTGACGTTAGTTTGATTACTCATGTTGTTACTAATTATTCTTCTCAGATATACTTGTTGGTGCCTGGGGGCTGATCCCTGGCATAACCAAGAGTGTGAGGACTCAAAAGTCCTTGAAGAATCCAAAGTGATGGTATATCCATCATCAAAACCATTGCCTGACAGGTGATACCATTTCACCATCAACCCAAAGCCCAAAAGGGTTGAAATTTATTACAACCATGGAACTATTGAGTTCCTTGAAGTGCAGAAATTTACTGCAGAAGAGCTACAAGAAGAAGTTGATTGGGTCTACAACCTTGATTAGTGGCAAGTAAATTTCTTTTTAATATGAATGATTTCTGACTTGTTTTGATAGAAGGAAATCCAAAAGAAAAATCCAAAAAACAAGTTCGATTATTATTATGGGGCTGTGGAGTTTCCCCAAAGTATGATGGTCTGATAGGAGAGAAGGCTCCACCTCTCCCAAGAAATGTGTATATTAACTTGTGCTACTGTCCTCAAAAGGACAGGGAGCATGAGTGTGGTTTTAGATGTAAGTATTTATGGAAGGAGCCCATGGAGACATGGTGCTACTTCTATGTGGTGCATAAGGATGGGTTGCAGGTGGAAATGTGGAGAGAAATTGTGTGATATGGAGTAGGAGGTGGGAGACTGGGAAAAGAAACAGAAAGAATATGGAGGACTAGTTGTCCTCATTGGTTTGGGAGTGGAACAGTTCCTGGAGCTCCTGGGGGAAGTTTGGAATATTATAAAGGGGAGCCTAAGTTTATAATGGTGAAGAGCAAGATGGAATCCGAAAAAAGAGTAACAAATTGTAAATATGGCCTTTGGAGGCAATATTTGGCTTGACGTTGTACAATTTTTATTTTTGTGAATTTTTATTTTTGTGAATTTTTATTTTTAATCTCAATTTTCCATGAGTTAAGAATTTCCTTTGCATTTCATAAGTATTTTTCTGGAATCCAATCTTCAGTAATTCCATAATCTTTCCATTGGCATTGGTAAAGAAGTCTAGTTCCTTTATGGTACTTGACTCTTTTCTGGGCAATTATTTCCTCAACCTCATATTCTTTGATGTCCTCTCTTAATCTTTCTAGACCAATTCTTTTATCACCATCTTCTGATTTGTATGGTTTGAGATGAGTGATGCTAAGAACTGGGTGGATATCATAAGAGTGAGGAAGTCTAATGTGGTAAGCTACCAGTCCTATATGTTCTATAACTTCAAATGGTCCATTGAAGCACCTAGTAAATTTAGCTCCTTTACCTTTTGACTCTGGTAGTTGTAGTGAATGAATATTAACTAGAACTTTATTGCCTGGTTTGAAGGATATAGGGATATGATTTTGATTATATGAATTTTCATAGCGAAGTTGAGTGAGCTTTAATGAATCTTGGGCAATGAGCCTGACTCCAGCTAATTCCTTGGTGAAGTGTTGTGCTTTGAGGGAATCAAATTCATTATCCATTGGTCTTTCAATAGAAGGATGATTATTCAAGAAATCCAGTGGAGCTCATGGTTGGAAGCCATATAATAAAAATGAAGGAGTAAATTTTGTGGCAGTATGAGGTGTATTATTGTAAGCGAAAGATAAGTAAGGTAATAAGTCTACCCAATTATCTCTTGATGAATTGATGAAGGCTCTGATGGTGACTTTGATGGTTTGATTTAGGATTTCTGTCTGGCTGTCTGCTTGAGGATGGTAAGAAGTGGTAAGGGCTCTCTTAGAGCCAGTGGCTTGACAGACTTCTTTCCAGAAGTTATTTCTCCATTGAGTGTCCCTATCAGAGATGATTTGTTTAGGTAGCCCAACCAAAGTCACAATTTTATCAAAGAACATTCTTGCAGCTTGTTCTTCTTTAAGATCAGTGGTGCATGGAATAAAGAAGGCAAATTTGGTGAGTTTACAGACTAAAACAAATATGGTGTTATAGTTTTTACTGGAAGGAAGTTCACCAATGAAGTCCATAGTTACCACTTCAAATGGCTGGGAGGGAATGGGAATTGGTTGTAATAGACCATGAGGGAGATGTCAAGCATGCTTGATTTGTTGGCAGGTTGGACATGTAGTGACATATGCATGGATGTCTCTGGTCATTCCTGGCCAGTAAAAAGAATTTGCTATGCAAGCATAAGATCTTTCAAATCCAGCATGGGCAGTACCCATGATAGAATTGTGAGTCTCATTCATTATGTCTGAAGTCATAGACTTAGGGATACATAATCTATTTCTTCCTGATGAATCCTGAAAGAGGATGAGTTGATCAGGGGAAAGATGAAACCTTTTAAAAGACTCCAACTTGGATAATTCTTCCATCATTTTGGAAAAGTAGGGATCCTTTGAATATTCTTTTTGGAGTGATTTTATTTTGATAGGATCAATGTGAAGATGGGTTTCCATTTTTCCTGATGTTTGATACAGTAGAGAGATGGATGGGAAGGTATTTGATAGAGGAATATTGAATTTTTGTAAGATTGGAGGGTGGAGTTTTGAGAAGAATACTGCAGCTCTAGTTTCAAATTTTCTTCTCATTCTTCCATAGAAGTCAATATCCTTTTCCTGGGAAAGATCCACTGCCAGATCATTTGAAGCTGGCTGGTTGAAGAAAGGTATTCTTCTTTGGAGTCTTGAAATTGGATCGACATTTGAATGGACTCAACCTGCTCTATGAACTATTTTGAGCTTTGGGTATGTGGCAAAAGTGAGGCCCCATACTGCCAGTCTTTGATTAACACCTTGGTAAGTCTTGCTCCAAGTGAGGGCACTATGATCAGTTATTGCAGTTATTGATTCTCCTTCAATTATTGGTTGAAATTCTAAGCTATCTCTAAGGGCCAAGGCCTCCTTTTCTGTGGGAGAGTAGTTCTTTTCCACAGATTTCAAGAGTCTGGACCAATAGGAGATTACCCTTTCAATAAAAACTGTGGTGTCCTCAAAATCATTTGACCAATGGGATGCCTTAGGACAGATCTCATTTTTATCTGCAATAATTACCAATTGAGGGGGATCTTCTTTTTTATTGAAACTGTTTTGTGATCATTCATAGATTTTTGTTCCTTTTAAATCCTTAATTTTAATGGGCTGGATTTGTTGAAGGACAGCTCTGATGCCAAAATCTGATGCATCAGTATATAATCTATACCCTGATCTATCAACAGGGTGAGCCAGGACTGGGGCAGTTTGAAGAGCTAGTTTGCTTAGCTCAAAGGCTTCTTGATGAAGGGGTCCCCATTCCCATTTGGCATCCTTGGATAATAATCAGTAGAGTGGTTTAGTTATCCAGGTGAAAAATGGGATGTAGTTAGTAAAGTAGTTTACAAATCCAAGGAACATCTGAAGTTCCTTGACTTTGGTAGGAGGTTTCATAGAATCTACTGCATCTATCTTTTCTTGATGGGTAGATATTCCTAATCTTGAAACTCTCTGTCCTAAAAGAATTAAGGATTGGTACCCAATATGACATTTTGGAGATAGCATAATATTAGCTCCTGAGATGGCCTTGAGAATAGAATCAAGGTGGGATAAGTGATTTTTGAAACTTGAAGAGTAAACTACTATGTCATCTATGTAGACCAGTACAAATAGCCATAAGAATTTGGCCAAAACTTTATTCATAATTCTTTGGAAAACAGCTGGTCCATTTCAGAGTCCAAAAGGTAGACAGCTGAATTCCAATAGACCTTGATGAGTTCTAAATGCTGTGATGTGTCTATGTTCAGGAACCACTTCTACCTGTTGAAAACCTGAAAGTGCATCAAAGGTGGATAGCCATTGGGAGCCTGATAAGGCTCTCAGAATGTCAGTTTGTTTAGGTAAAGGGTATTTGTCTGACTGTGATAGATCATTGACTCTTCTATAATCCATGCACACCTGTGGTTTACCATTGCGATAGACTACTATGACAGGGGCTCCCCAAGGACTGTCTGATTCACTAATGACATCCTGGGAGAACCACTTATCCAATTGTTTATCAATGGCCTCCCTTTTTTCAGGCAAAGCATGATAGGGGGCCAGGGATACTGGTTGTGCATTTTCCTTAAGGTGAATGGGGTATTGAATCCCTTCATATCTGCTGATTCTTCCTTCAATGGAAGAAAAAGCTCTAGAGTTTTCCAAGATTACTTGTTCCAATTTAGATCTTTGATTGGAAGTAAGTTTTGGATTGAAATCTAAAGTGGTCAGCAAATCTTTGGCTAGAACATCCTCCATGGGTGGTACCTTGGCAGTTTTAGGGCTGCTTGGTAAGTCATGAACTTGATCTTGGTAATGTTGTTCCTTATCCTTAGGTCAGTCATCCTGTGGTTTTTTGAGGATAGACTTGATCCAATTGGAAAATACATCAATCAACTTTGAATCCTCTATGGGAACCTGAAGGTCCAATTTATCAAGGTTCCCAAAGGACCCAATAATGTCCTCTGATGATAGGCAGACTGCCTCATCTGTGTCATTTGTGACATGGAGATTGTTTTGATAAGGGGTTATGATAGAATCTAGGATAGTAAGGTTAGTCAATCTCCTTGGTAGGGGTTCGGTTGGGGTGAACAACATGTTAGTTGATTGAGATTTTCTTAATTGTATGGGAATTAATTTGATGGAGCAGGCCAGAACCCAATGTTCTCCTTTTATTTTAATCATGGGAGAGTTCACTTCCTTCCTTCTCTGTCTAGATCTATTGTGTTGTTGTTTGTATGCAAGAAGGTTGTAGGCTTTAACATCCAAATAACTGCTTTCTGTAGGACTAGAGCAACACGTGAGTGGCGAAAGAACCGTATACATTGAAGCATACCTAGAGCAATGTGTGAGTGGCAAAAGAACTGTGAGGATCTTTCGCCCCTTGCTCGCTGCGCTCTATATACATAGCTCTACGGTGGCAAAACAGCCACATACGTCATACGATAAACAGTGGTAGCTAAGGAGACA
>Ga0307513_10012679_pt1 | contig 10383 bp, 12 predicted proteins | sample 15_EM_MG_FD_202174 | JGI IMG/M metagenome (GOLD analysis project Ga0307513, IMG submission 202174) | Populus trichocarpa ectomycorrhiza microbial communities from riparian zone in the Pacific Northwest, United States - 15_EM | ecosystem: Host-associated > Plants > Roots > Unclassified | place...
AGATTATCCCCTGCCACATCTTCGTCCTGTGCGAAGCGTGCAGTGGAGGGGTCCATACCACCACCCTTCTATGCGGCAAAATAAAGCGTTCTGAGTGTATTTGAAAGTAGCATGGTTTACTTCGCATTCATCATCGGCTAAGAGAATGTCCCAATCGGAGGCGTCGAGTCGATATCCGGCCAAGTCTTAGGGCTTAGGGTGCCAAAAAAAGTATATCCTTCCATGTCGTCACTGTCCAGCTTTTGCCACCTCTTGGTGAGTTAGGACATCCGTGCTTGGATCTTGGCGACATCCACCGGCGCTCGCTCGCTCACTTTTCTTACCGGTGAACGTGGCATTATACGAGCGCCAGTGGGCACTGGCACTGTCTGGAAGACGTGACTCAGAATGTAATCAGACCTGCTTCGGATACCGTGCTCGAGACTGTCTATGCCGAAGGCCTCAAGGATTTTGGGATTTAGACAAGAAGGGAAGAGATCCTTGGACCGCGTACTAATGAGGCATTTGTGCAACTACTTGACCTCAAGAAGATCACCAAAGTTTCTGCTGAAGACGAGGTCATGCGCGAGCCCGACAAAGGGCGAGATAGATCATGCGACCAACGTAGCCACCACCTTTGATGAGGAGGAAGTCGGAAGCAAATATACCTACTCAGAAGAGCTCAGTGATGCGTTAGGTACATCAGACGAAGAAGAGGGCAGAGATGAAGAGGAGTCAGGCTCCGTACGTAGAATTAAGGCCGTGGAGGGGGGGAGCATTGGTATATATGGTGGTGAGTCCTTAAAACGTGCCGCAATAGCCACTAGTGATGGTGGCAACGTCTCTGCGCGTGATGTCAAGGGGCTTCGTCGTTTGGGTTTGCGATTGATTATGCAGGATGAACCCCAAGAGTTGAACACTCGCCGAGGAGCTGTTATGAGTGTTCAAGGGGGGTACTTGCGGGGGCTTACTATACTGTTGCGCTTTCTTAAGGTGATCATCAAAGGCACGCACGAATCCTAACCTGAAAAGAGACGTCGTATTGGCTAAGTACTGAGTACCCCATAATATACAGGCCCACCCTTTGGAGTGGGGCGTCCCTCTCATCCAGTGGTTCGACCTGTTGGTACGCTTGTTCTTGTACCATTTCGTTAGGAATATCAGCTGCGGCTCTCGACCTTGGAGCGAATTATTTGAAGGATTCACTGCGGTGTGACTGACGCGTATTGTATATGCTTGCAGTGTCCCTGGGGCTACCCTTGTACTAACTCCCATGATTGTATGAAATATCATGTATGGTAGGATAACCCTCAAATTACCTGGCGAGGTAAAGATACAGCTTCCACGACAGGTGTCTGCACTCAGTCTTCTTGTATGCCGTTGCTGCTCCGTTCGTCGTCACTATCAACAGGTCGCCGCTGACCATTCCGGTCACCCTCATTCGAACTCCTCTCGACGTCTTCTTCTTCCTCCTCTTCTTCTTCTTCGTCGTCCTGTGCCAAGAGCGCAGCGGAGAGGTCCATACCACCACCTTCCTTCATGCGCCAAGCTAGGGCATTCTGGATGAACTTGAACGTAGCCGGGTTTGCTTCGCGTTCGTCGTCGGCAAAGAGAATGTCCCAATCTGAAGAGCGATGCATCAGTACCCGGCCAGTCCTCGGGACATCGGGTGCAAAAAACGTACATTCCTCCATGTCGCCATTGTCCAGCTTTCGCCACCTCTTGGTGACTTGGGGCATCCGCGCTTGTACTTTGGCGACATCCGCCTCCGTACCGTTAGACTCCTCAAAGGCTTTCCATGCTTCGAGAAGAACAACACGCTGCAAGGAGACAATCAGTATGGCGGGGAACGTTGGGTGCAGAATCAGTCTTACCTCATCCTTGAGACCTTTATTGCGCAGGTCTTTGTATCCCCGCTCGAAGATCTCTCTTGCCATGTCAAGGTCACCAGGGATACCCTCCACCTCCTGCGTTTCGCCATCCTCGTCTTCGTCGGCTGGAGGTTTGAGCTCGCCGCCTTCGAACAAAGCCCACGATATCCAGACCTTGACATGACCGGTCCTCTCCACCAGCCTCTCGTACAGAGCTCTGACCCTGGCACGGTCGCGCTCGTATGCGCCTTCCACGCTCTCAAAGTCGATGTATGACTTCCAGAGCACTTCCGGCATTGCAAGCTGCACCTGTGAAACACCCAGTTCGTAGATAGCCCGCACTCGGGCGATGTCTTGCAACGCTGCCTCGAGTTCGGCATACTTGATCCAAGCCGTCGAGTTTGCGGGATCGAATTCGATGTACTTTTGGTAGAGTTTTCGTGCGCGGTCAAACTCTTTGAGCTGGAGGAGGAAGAGACGTCATTGAGAGCAGTTTGCATGGTGCGAGTGAGCCGACATACTTCAAGTTCTAGGTCGATATAGCCGCTAAAAAGCTTTTCTTTGGGGCACATGCCGATACTAGTACCAAGAACGTTGCGTGCATTATCAAGATCCTGTCTCCTTATGTGGAATCGTGCGAACTGGAGCCAGAGCTTAGCGAATGTGAACTTTTTGTGAGGGACATTCGAGATGGCCATTTTGTAAATGTCCAGCGCACGTCCGTAGTCCTGCAAGGATAATCAGTATCGACATTGAACCCAGTCGCTGACGGTTGCACAATACCTGCGCCTCGCTCTCCTCGAACACGGCGTAGTACAGCCAAAGGAAGATGTAGCGTCGCCAGTGCCGCTTTTCGTTGCCAGGAGGGACATTTGCGATCGCTCGCTCGTAAACCTCCCGTACGCGCTCAGTCGCCTTCTCAACCTCCTCCTCTGACGCTCCGTCTTCACGCAGCGCCCGCAAGGCATCCTCCTCCAATCGCGCATAGTCAAACCAGCTATCGTAGTTGAAGGGGTCTTGTGAGACTTCGTCTTCGTATTGTATCCTTCGTTTTCCCCAGACAGTTGACTCGAGAGCGGTTCGTGTCCCGTGCTGTTTTTCGAATTTAGTGTAGGCGGCGTATAGGGTGCTGGATTTGGAGCGCGGCAGTCGAGACAGGGCAAACTGTGATAAGTTTTGATGTTGGTGTGACAATCCCCCGGAGACGACATGCAGGCGTACCTTGTAAATGACTCGCGCCCGCTCAAATTCTTTTAGTCGCGTCTCCATCTTCGCAAATGCGGTAAAGACAGCCTGAGCCTTGTCGACCTCTTCCTCCTCGTCCCCAAAGAACTTGAGGGCGGTATCGTACACGTCCCGTGCACGGTCATACTGGCCGCGTTCCTCCTCGAACTTAGCCCATTTCACCCATACGCGTGGCTCAGGTCGGACTGCGACCCATCGCTCGTAGATCTTGCTAGCACGATCCCATTCTTTGTACCTCTCCTCCATCTTGATATACGCCTGCCATGCCTTGTCGTCTGGCTCCCAGGCCATCCACCGTTCTAAGACCTGTCGGGCGCCAGGGATGTTCTCAAGCAGTTCTTCTAGGTAGACGTACTTGTACCAGAATTGGTCGACACGGGGCAGGAGGGTGACGGCGCGATCGTACAAATTGCGAGCGTGTTGGATGTTGCGCGCCTTGAGTTCCATTTCGGTATACGAAAGCCATAGCTTGGTTGCCCGTGAATCCACGACGAGTGCACGTTCGTACACGGACCGAGAGCGGTCATATTCGCCTTGCGCGGCTTCCCAGGACGCGTATGAGGCCCATTCTTTGAGCTGGAGAGGAGTGCAAGTCAGCGTGCGGAATAGTAATGGACTGTATCAGAAGGCCCCCTACACTTCCAGGAGTCCGACGAATCCGTTCTTCAAACTCTTTGCGTTTGCGGCCGCGGTATTCATGTAGCTCCTCAAAGTCCTCTACTCGCTGCTTGGGGGCTTGAAATCTGGCTTCCTGGCGTTCTTGTGCCTGTAATACACGTCATCAGCACCATCGCAGAGGCTCTTGAATGGCCGCGAGTAGTTGTCGAGGCTGAGCGGTTAGGGACTTACATCTCGAAGAAGTTGTTCGGCAGTGACCTAACGAATAGGTCTAACATGAGATTGTGTATCAATAAAAGGATTTTAGTCTACCTGGATCGCTGCTGGCGCGCGATTCTTTACTCTGGACAGCAGGTCAACTACCGCCACATTTGCGGAGCCTCCAAACGTACTTGGCTGTTCGACCATCTTGCATTTTGACTCAAACTTGATAATTAGTAAGGCTTTGGCGATTGATCAAGCACTCGGGTACGCCAACGAAGGGTCCAAGCATTGCAAAATTATTTTGCTGAGGTTCCGTGGGACTCTCGGAGGATGGCAAATACGGGCAGGCCTTGATGATTGGGGATGCTACATAGGTCTAGAACACTGCTTTCCCTTCTGCTTGTTCCTGAAACGCCAGTGTTAGTTGCATGGTTGGCACGGTCGCCGCATTGTCGCTATCACGTCAATGTCACCGACAATAGAAGCTTATTCCCTTATCCTTAATATGTGTTGCAACCTTGAGTAAGCTTCGAATTTGTCCTATCCATCGTATCCAGACGTGTCCAGACGGGTCCAGACGTGTACGACTTCTTACATATGGCCTGAGTATGCGACTCTCGTCGACGCTCGTGATGACATTACTTAGAGCTCGCTTACGTCCAACCAGCGCGGGCTCGGGTATGACTCGGGGAACCGTCCGTCGGATAATGATACGTCCGACGGCGTAGTTAAATAATCGACGGGTCACCATGACCCATAGCGGTTCCGCAGGGCAGTTTGCTGGAGAAGATTACGAACCTGGTCCGGGCTTACCTTGGTACGCGACTCGCGTAGCCATCTTCTAGGCGTATACATATTACATACATCACTATTCCGTTCACACGCACCATACTGTTTGCCGCCCTCCCCTTCAGCCGTCCCTGGACGCGAGACCACACCGCAGCAACTTGAACTCCTCACCCACCACAGTTCTCCCAAACCGCGGATGTTATATTGACATGCAGCGGCCTTTGTCTAGTGCCCTCACCGTATCCGGAGACCCTTGGTCTTCAAAGGTCTTGGGCAACAACAACGCTCCCCACGATCTAGATAGTTTCTCCGCAGACTCCTGCACCACTCAACCGCAGATACAAGCAAACGATAATAACCAGCACCAAGACTCTTGGGTGGACCAGCCTCTGACCCGCGATGGTCGGGCCCGGGTGAGGGTTTTCATTGCCTGCCTCCCCTGCCGCAAGAACAAACGGCGCTGTGATGGCACCAGACCAATATGTAGCATTTGCAGGAGGAAGGGTTTCGCCGTGCCGCCCTCATATGTCGACTCGGACGCACCAGAGGCGCTCAAGGGCTACTGCACTTACGACATCACACCAAAACGCCGTGGTCCTGATCGAACACCCCGTTCTAGACTCAAACGAAACCAACAGATCGACGACGATGAGCGACCCACCAAGCGACGCCACACGACACAGGGTGAAACTCTCAAGCAGGAGCCCCAACGATTCGGTGGTGTCGCTCGGCCGCTTGGCCCCAATGAAGAGGCACAGCCTACTGTACCCCGTACCATACCACCGCAGAGTGACCGCTCTTCGAGCTCTATTAATCTCACTGTTGCTACCTTCGGGCCCAAATGGAAACGTCAGGACACCGAAGAGTCCGGCCCCTCAACCATAGATCGCCACCTACAAGCTCCCGTACTTATTCCTGAGGGGGCACCCGCCTCGTCTCCATCCTTGTCCGCATCTTGCCGATTTATTCCTAGCTCCCTTCTTGTTACCAAGGATCCCTTCCCATCCATTGTTGTCCCCGGTTTGGGCCATGAACTAGCCCTACGATCCGTACCCACTTCTAAATCGTATTCACCTGTTTCATCTTTGGTGACCTTTGATTCCCTCGGTCAGCCCATTGTTTCACCCAATCCACTGCCAGTGCTGGACCTCGAACCTCACTATGCCGACTGCGTCCTGCCCATCTCCGATGTCCAGTCTGGAAGTTCCCAGTCCCCGTATTCGACGTCTGACCTCCTGTCATCTGAATATGACTTTCGGCGACAGGAACCCTTCATTCAGTATGGACGCATATCCCCATTTCCAATATTCTCGCTGTTGACACCTTTTTAGGCAAGAAGAATGTGATGACCCGACCTGCAAGTCATGTACCAGCATCTTCAGCCCTTCGCAGTGGGACGCAGGGACATCCCTTCCGCAGTCTCCATCTGCTGATTATATCCAGAAAACGTGGTATGAATCGCTACTTGCTTTTTATGCTAGCTTCGACTTCCCGGACCAGCAATCTCTTGAGGCACCACTACACATGTTCGCAATCGAACGGCGACGCCAAGCCCAGTCAATGGTTACGGCGGACCTCCGGCAGGCGTTCGCCGTATTTACCTGGTGGACGTCCTTCATCAACGTCCCCTACTTCTTTTCTATATTCCATAACCCTGATCGAAGGTCGTCGAGTGCTATGCAGCCCGCACTCGTGCTTGCCGCTTTGGCGCTGTCAGTCTTCTTGACCGGCAGTGAAGCGGAAGGCGGGCAAGCGAGTCGTGAGAAAGCAGGTATGCTGAGAGACCTTGCGCAGGCGGCGCTGGAAAGTAGTCTCGCCGTAGGCTGGATAGATTACAATCTTGCCAAGGCTGCATGGGTGCGTGAAGAAAACATTACTGTCCTGAGAAGGGCATACTTTGCTAACCATCCTACTAGCTCCTCGCTATGTACGAGGCACAACCACATGCAACCCACTCGCTTCTCCCATGCAGGTCGTCGATCCGACTTCTTGACAGTATCATCAGAGCACTTGGTTTAACTATGCTGGATGCGGATAACCCTAATGCCAATACATTTGACGTTGACGGCATGCCTCACCAACGCATTCCACAGCGAAGATATCACCAAAACCCTTCATCCTCCTACATACATGCATCCTACCCCCCAAAAATTGCCCCCGTTCCCAGCCCGGTCATCCACCGAGACAATCCCACGACTATCGGCGATTCCACTGCCAATTACCAGGTTCCGATTGCGGTGTCGAGACGGATTCAGGAGAAGGGAGGCTGTAACTGCAATAGTCTTTTGCTGTCCCAAAACTCTCCCAAGTCACAGATCATCACGCCGCTTTGGGGCTTCGCACCGGATTGGACACCGGAATGGTCGGCGGAGGAGATCGAGAGGGAGGAGGCGAGAAGGCTCGTATGGGCATCCTTGAATTTGGCGGCGGCCCACACTAGTCATGCTGCGTCGCACGGAATCCATCGTCGAGAGGCCCTTGACTTTTGGCTGACCAGAGGGGAGAATGTAAGTCCGCCTTACCCTGGGCTTGTGACCAAGACGGCGGAGCTAACTATGAACCGCACAGTATGCTCTCCTGTATCCCGGTGAAGCCCTTCTTTCCTCAGCTGATCCTCGATACGACCGTTCGCGACCATACTGCGATACCATATGGGCACTATACGCGAGGGCCCAGCTGTTGTGGCATTCGTGTCTAAGGATGCGACAAGCGGAGGCCATCGGCCGCGAGGCCAACAACGAACTCGAGTATTACCGTGACGATGGCGCACATCACGACCTTACAAGCGACTTACGGCGATCAGGAGGCACCGAGTCTATGTCCACCGGTGCTATGGCGCAGTTTGCAGTGAGAGCGTGGCTGGAGACGGTGGAGATCGAGAAGAAATTGAACTCCCACACATGCGCCACCGAAAAGGCGTTCTTATTCCATGGCAGGGAATTCCTCTTCAAGTAAGCTGAGCATGGCATTCGTTACCGCAACGTCGCGCTCACTGAGTCTATTCTCCAGCGTCCGAATGTGCATCACATACGAGTTCAGCAGATACATCCCTTCACCTGATACGTACGTACAAGACTCTCTATTAGCTCGTCATCCGCGTTGCTCACGGTAGTCCTCTAGGGGAACCGATCGGCTATTCAACCGTCACAAGGCGGCGGAGTGGTGTAAGTGCCCCTCACAGCGGATATCCACCTTTGCGTTTTCTCCATTGGCTCACCGTTACCACGCAGTGTCCTGGCAAGCACGGATGAGTCGAGGGGTGATGCAAGGGCTCGGCACGGTGACAGGTCTCAAGTCTAATTCCCTCTCGAAGCGCCCCTACTTCGTGTGGTGGTTCATGAGCCATGTTGCACGGTGAGTTAGCCAAGTGTCTCTCTATTATACGTCAAATTCTTACCAAGGTGCTGCCTCCCTCGGCGGATCAGGTGCCTGTTTTTGTGGGAATGCGACCATTCCATGACATACGCATTAGAGCTCTGCCGCGCCTTCCTTCCCCCCTGCGAGTACTTGATGTGTCTATGGCCGTGCCAAAGTAAGTACCTTTGTTATCAAGCCTCAGAATCCCATGTAGACATTACCGGGACTGACGGCACCGACGAATTTGCAGATCAACGTACGAAGTATCTTGCTTTGCGTCAGCGATATGACAACGCTTGTTCGCAAGCGGGCGTCGCACTCTCGGCCCCTCCTAACCTAAATCGGTCCTTCGAAGGAGCTATCGAAGGCCTCATCTAAAGTGTTTTGCTTTCCGATTGGACTCATATCTCCAGCCCCGCCATGGTAGCCTATGCGTGCCTGCCTCCCGGTGTTTGGTATACCCTACTAGTTGCGTCTGTAATTCTAAGCTGGTCGCTGCAACGGACATTGTAAGTATTAGCTAACTTGTATGCTGTCTACATTCTTGGTGAATACAAGGACACTTAATGCTGAATGCTTTGAAGTAGCAATATAATGGGACTGAGATTGGGGTTGTCTGTAATCGTCAGCGCTAGACACCTGACTTTATTTATGACGATCAAGTAACGTGAGTGCAGTGCGACAACACGAGTACAGTGCAAACCCTCTGCAAGTAATATGCGGACGCCTTGTCTCCCGCCTCCTTTTCCATTCATCGGCACACCGGTTCCAAAGACGGGAGCTTATGCACCTCGGACACACCATAGACACACCTTTTGCACCTCACTGGTGAAGTAAGATTTCGAAAGCCACTGGTGCGAATTACTATAGAATTTCAGTCGGTCAATGGCACATGCATTATGAATGCACTATGAGGGTTGGCTTCTTCCACCTCCACATCCAGCCGTACTGCGGCCGCAGATCAACATGTACACGCAAAGGGGACTATTCAAGGGACAGCCATTGATGTGGTACTGGTTCATCCCGTCGCACGAGCATATTGGTCCGTCGACAACGCGAGGTTTCTTTTACCGGTGATATCAAAGAGGAATTCGGTTACTAGTGAAGAAAGAAGGTAACAGCAGCTCGCTGTCTGCAATGTCCTCCTACTCCACGCTCTGAGATGGAGGTTGTATGGAAACCCCGCCGTTTCCGAATACTCGATTCTTGCCGTTTTCAGCCGATGGCTGATGCGTAAGCCACACAGAGCCTGGTTGTTACTTTTTTTTTGTGCACCTCTGCACTTCTGAAGATTGAGCGGGACCAAACGGGATCGAAGGACGGCGATACCGTCCGGTATCGATCCGTTAGACAGCATTGAAGTCATATACTTGGAATCTTGGCTCATCATGTGCCAATCCCTCACCGCTGCAATCCATTTCATATTTCACCACTCGCAATCCACCTCTACATCCCTCCCAAGCCTCTCAGGTACCTTCAGAGGTCACAGTTATTGCTCCACCATCGTCATCGCTCGCTGTCCCGCGCAGATTCCTATTTTTATACCGTTATATTTTTATCTCTCCGAGAAGCCTTCAGAACAGGCTTTGACAATCTGCCAATCACGTCACACTCACATAACATTGGCCTACGAATCCGTCGTATATCTAGTGGCGTCCATTTGGTCGTGACTGATTGTTTGAAGGCATTATTGCGGTGATGGGAGTATGGATAGCCTTCTAATCATTTGCACATCGAAAAGGATATTGTGTAAACTGACGGATGGTGCCTATTGAAGTCCTATGTTAGGTGGCAGGAGGGTGATTCTTTAGTAGCTGGACTTGCACACTTTCTTGAGGGATAGGAAACGCCATATAGCTCGGCTGAAAACGGCGGCTGCACACGCCTCTCACGGTGAGCCGCGATCCAGTGCCTAATTATACCTAAACCACCCTCCTTCTTACCGCATTGCTATCCATGTGTCTTCTTTTCGTTTCCAAAGCGCCTATGGTGGAGGTCCTTCAATGGAGAACGAATTCTAACCGTGTAGGAACACTGGGTCGTCGGAAAAAACAGGGAATAACTGCATAGGTAAACACGCCTTTGTTGGGTCATGTATAAGACTGTGTGTCGTATTTTACCTTCTTTCCCACTTGCGCTCTAATGCCGCTGTTCGACAAGATCAAATCCACGGGCAAGAAGCTCATTGGTTATCCAGACAAGGATGACCCCAGGCTTGTCTCGTCCAAAGCGTGGATTAATCATGTCAAGGCAGAAATCGATGTAAGCAAGTCGCTGTCCCAAGCCTTCCTTGAAACTCAGAGCCATCTACAGCCAGTCG
>Ga0307513_10012681_pt1 | contig 10382 bp, 8 predicted proteins | sample 15_EM_MG_FD_202174 | JGI IMG/M metagenome (GOLD analysis project Ga0307513, IMG submission 202174) | Populus trichocarpa ectomycorrhiza microbial communities from riparian zone in the Pacific Northwest, United States - 15_EM | ecosystem: Host-associated > Plants > Roots > Unclassified | place...
CGTCCACGTAGTGGTTGGCAGGTACATACTATTACAGGAGGATGTTGGCAGAGAACGTCACGTTATGTGTGCGGCGGGTTTTGCCGCCGCACACGATCGCCGCACTTTCCAATTCACGAATGCACTCTTTTTTTTGGGAATGGGTTAGACGGCGCTGACGGCGCGGGAGGATCTGGGTAAAAGCCCCCATCTTGAACAACTCCATTAGATCGAAAATTGCCTATGGATGTCCCCACATATCTAAACGCCACAGCAATTACCAAGACAACCGCCAGAACGATAAAAGAAAGGTAATTCGGTCGGTTACGAGAGTGTTGGGAGTCGGGTACTACAAACCCACCGTGACGGGCGAGTCGACGACCTGTACATTTCCCTCCTCTATCAAAATATCACGCGCCTTGAGACATAGCCTCTTCACTTGCTCCTCCGATATTGGCTCGCATCTCGTCAGCTGTTCTATCTGGCTAAGGTAAAGGCGACGGTGCCGAGGAAACACGGTCACGAAGCCCGAATGCGGCGCGGTTTGTGTCCAAGGTCGACAAAAAAAGAAAGATTGCGTTTTTTTTCCATAAGATTTCTGTTCGTTGATACGGGCCGAATTGAATTGCTTACCGGTCTAAATCGCTGGGCATCGCACGTGTGATTTTCTATTTCTTTGAACTAAGAGCTAAGAGCGAATTTGAAGAGAGCGTTGCGGTGGTGGATGTTCAAAGCAGAGGGATATTGTTCATTCATTCACGCGACGCGGCTTCTTTTGATGACCGATCATATAGGCTATTTTAGAATCTTTAACTCGGACTGAAGATCGACATTGCGTTCAACTTGCAAATCGAACGTAGCGGAATTCCATTGGTGAATTTATGTAGTTGTTAGTTTAATACGTGGTTCAGTAGGATATTTAACAAGTGGTGATTATCGAAAGCAAATAGGCGATATTGGGGTAGAAAAGCTGATAAGCGGTACACATACAAGCATAGTGGAATGAATGAAGATAGCTAATAAATATCAACAAGAGAGAAGGAAACATGTCTATAAAAAGGTGAAGAGGCGAAGAAATAAGAGAGAATCGTAGTCCACGAAATCATACCAATGCCGTTCCAACGTTATTGCGCATCCCGCTGTCCCCTTTCCAGGCCCCATTCCCAAGACCCAACGACTGGTGATAAGAATAGTCCGTCGTCAGTGGTTGCAGATGGTGGATGTACGTTGACGTATTGTGCAGCTGCGCGTGTCGCTCGTCGCGACGGATGTGACGCTCGCCCTGGATGGGCGCGAGAATAGGAGGCAGGGAGGTGAGGGAGAGAGGAGATGCGTGCGGTGAGGATCTGGGCATGTAATCCTGATCGCTTAGGTTATCGGATACAAACGTGGACATGGACTTGGGCTCAACAACCGCACGCATCTCTTTGCACATACGCGCCGAGCATTTAAGTAAGTGATCTAGCAACTTATTCATCGCCTGCCCGTGAAACGAAAGACAGCATCTGAATACGAGGAAACGCGCAGAGTAGGAATATTTTTATGCAGGGCATGATCTTCAATAGGTGGGGCATCGTTGGATGCCCATGTAAAGTCAATAAGATCCAGCCGAGAACTTTGACAACCATCGTCCTCCTTATTATTATTAGGATATGAAGAGAGATCCACGTCAATATCTGAAGGAGCTGGGGAATCTATAATCCGATGCGAGCGTGAGCTACATTCACAACGGCCGAGGAGAAAAAAGTACCAAAGTTATCCGCAGGGGGCATAATATCAACCTCGTGGGTGGTGATGCAAATTGTCATAATATTGGCAGTAGTTGTCGTAGAATCGACTCGGGGGGATGAGGCTGAAGGAAATCCCTCATTGGGTTGGGGAACCGGGGGTCGTAAACCATCTGTATCCTCGTTATCAAATGCAACTGGTGCGGGAACGGCTTCTGGCCTATCGACGGCCAAGGATATGGGTATGTCTAAGATCTGAGAGCCTAAAAAATAGGTATTGGTGTTTGGGAAGCACTGCAAATTCAAATACGCACTTGAATTCTCTGTTATTACACTTCAACAGAGGAGGAAGGACTTCCTGGGTATCGACCACTGCCGATCTCGGTGCTTCTGGGACTTTAGGGGCTGAATAAATGGGCGATTTGGGTTACGGAAGCTTTAATGATACCTTCAAACAAGAGAACTTCGAAGGTGTCCGGTAACCGGACCGGAGAAAGGGGTTGCTCCGCCCCTATGCTCTCACGAGGACGTTCCATATTTCGAGAGTCCGAGGGCATTCGTGTATTGAGAACGAGTCTGAAACGAATATTCCGACTCACCGGCACATGAGTCGGACTCTGACTCACCGGCACACTCAAAGGACTCAGTTTCTCATAGAACGGTATACGCGCTTCTCTGGGTATATTGAACACCTTCGCCAATGCTCATAGTTATTTGGGTAGCCGCCAGACATATTCACAGCGGCTGCTTACTGCCTCAGACCAAAGTCATACCGCTGCCCCACGTTGTACTGCGTCGAGAGAATAGAGCACTTATGCAACACTCTTGTACATAGGGTAAATCGTATTGATTCAATGACTCGCTATTATATATTATATATGTACTACATATATCACGGAAAAGAGGGGGCGATGGAAGGGCATAGCCTCCTGAACACCACCTTAGTGGTTGGAAACCTGCGCTAACAGTCCATGACGCTGCGTCGGCTCCCATCGAGCTCCCCCCCCCTTCAGCTACTACGTTTGCTCCCATTCGTCGTCAGCGTCACCTGGCCTGTCGGTGTGGTTGTCTGCATCGGCAGCTAGCGCGTCCCTGATGCGATTCGTCGGTGCATCTGTTTGTCAGCAGATGCCGCAGGTGCTCTTGTTCCTCGCAGCGTCAGTATGTGGGGGAGGAGATTGAGTTTGGGCGCAGGTCAGTGGGCGCATTTCCTCTGTCATTTAGGCTGAGATACGCAAGGCGGGGCGACAGAAAAAGAAGGAGGGAGCAGAAAGAGAGCGGGAGATGGGCGTTGAACGTTGAACGTTGAACATTGAGCGCTGAGCACGGGCATGGTAATCCTAAGGGATGGTGGTGGTGAGAAGAGAGGAACGGTGACGGCAGCTTCGCCGTTCCAAGGGATTTTCATAATGGAACAGATTTTGACCGACTTTTGGAGAGAAAACCCTCGAGCCAAGGCCTCACCAGATTTACTTCTGAAACCCCTTGGAATGCGAGTCCATTCTCACACAGCGCAGCTTCCTCACACTAGTACTTAACTTGTTTTTGAGGGCCTGTAAGAAGCGCGGATCATCTACGTCGCAACTACGAGGCGGATAAGCTGAGTCTTGCGAGGCCTCCGAAATCCGCCCGCTTGTCTAGAGTCCATGGCTGAACGCATTCACAAGGGCAATAGGAGAGGGGACGCGCGACTGGTTCAAGAGCTCTGTAGTGGGTGTCGGTAAAGAATGTTGGTTTTCACATTCAACAATAATATTCACATCACATGATGGCCTAATCTAATCTCATCAATATGGAAACCGGGACTTGTCAAGCTTCCAAAGGCTTTGACAAACATGTTCCGGATGGTGATGCCGGCTTTGTTGACGTGTAGAAATATATTTAGATCGTTAGGACCTCGGAAACACCTTGATGCGCATCAGCGACGCGGCCTCCGCTGTGGCTCAAATTAATTGATGCTCTTTAATAGTAGATGGAATGTTGGAGAATATAACTCCAACTCCGTAAGTTCAATCACCAGCCCGACTCTATTAGGCGGTTGGTGAGTGGTAGATTATTGAGGACTCCTAAAACCCCCAACATGCGTCATGATATCAGGCTGCACCATACAAATGCAGAAGAAACTGTGAACACTCACGGCCCCATCAATACTCACTGAAGGTCCTCTTGGTAAGAATGTCATCGGTAAGCATGTCATAGAGTGACTAATGGAGACGAGCTCAGTGAGGGCACTGGCAAGGTCATAGGTGGCCCGTTTATCCGGACTCACGAATAGCTGTATAGCACCTGCTAATTCATGTCGTAAAGGATTTCAAGCAGGGGCAGAGGCACAAATAATTGCCCTCAAATTAAATGATGCTCACGCAAATTACTTAAGATCTGACAACGGAATATGGAAGATAAAAAATTGGACAATATGACTATGTAAGTGATACAAATTCAATCACCAGGCCAAAGCTATAAGATTGCCAGTGGACGACAAATTGATTCAGACTGATATTATTGGCGCCCTTTTACTCTAGAAGCAAGACAATTCAGTGGGCAATATATTATGCTTAAAGATGCGACAGTAATCTATGGAAGATGCTGGAGTCCGTGCACTCCAACGGCTGGGACAAATTTTAAGCTGAGCTATATGCACTTCACCCTGGATCAACTGCCAACCGAATATATATCATGAACCACTGATAAATAGCCTAATAGGACTGTTCTTGAAGAGTATTGACCAGCAAACTGAACGAGAATTAAGCGCCCATATCCTCCACGGTTGTAATTCCGCTTTCTGTTCAAACTTGATTGCCCCCCTGCGCAGACAGAACCACACATGCCGCCCAGGAGTCGACGTATACTCAGTAAACAAAATTTTCGAAGCCGCCCTTTAAATTTTGGACTGCGAAGCGCACGATAGCCAGGAATTCCACGTCCAGCTTTCCAAAGATCTATCATATGTCGATTTGACTGCCCTCGCTCACCATTTAAAACATAGGAAAGCTCACAATTTCCACCAACATGGTTTGCAACCCGAAACACGCTCAATTGTAGACAATTTCCAGCAAAACGCAAATGTGAGCCCGATGCATGGCATCCAAACCGTCTTATGCCGCAGTTTGAAATACACCTTCTGTGCGAGTATAAATCACTTCCACCGCGTTGAACTGCCCAACCGCAAATCACTACATTTACATAGGATATATTTCACGAAGCGCAAACATCCACATTATTCTACCAAATGGAAAGCGAGTCCAATCTCTCATGGCGCCTAGAAGGAACCTCATTTGCCTCATGGAGAAGTTCATAAGAATAATACTAATACCTGGCCATCCGAATACCATGCTATATTTTCCCATTTCGAAAACATCCCTTTCAAAAATTTCATTCCTACGCCATCGTAAACATGCTCGTCACGTATATGTAGTATATGCCAAATTTGGCAATCATCCAAATGTCAAGCAGTCAACCGTGGGGTTTGCTACTTCGTTTGGGCTAATTAATGCCAAGAAGGTAGGCTTCAAGCCGAATCATCTGGGCCGACAAGAAAGAAGAAAACTGACTTGCGAGTCCGAAGGCACCCAATCCGAGTCCCACCTAATAAATTTATGCTACATCCATGCCAACTTAACTCACCACATGCCCATCCTATGCTATTCCCTAGTTTGTGTCACTTACGGAGTCATATTCTCCAACATTTCATCTACCTTCTTGAATTAGTTCGAGCCACAGTGGAGGCCTTGGCGTTGCTGATGCGCATCAAGGTGTTTCTGAGGTCCCAACGATCTAAATATATTTCTACACGTCAACAAAGCCGGCATCACCATCCGGGACATGTTTGTCAAAGCCTTTGGAAGCTTGACAGTCCCGGTTTCCATACATCAAATGTCAAGCGTGAGTGAAAACGACAGACGAGCGAGGAAGCGAGGAGCGAGTTAGGGGGCTAGTAGTTCTTTAACAGAAGAGAATGGCCGCGACGTAGACCAACGTTTCGTCTGTAAAGACTCATCAGGCGGCGAGCGTCTCTCAAAAAACCAGGCGGAGCATTACGTAATGTGTGCCCATATTTGGGGCGCCACCGTAAAAGCCCACTGGCAGGTGGGCGACGGAATCCATCCAGGGAACTCAACGCCTTTTAAGCCACCCGCTTCCTCTCTAATTTATTACCCCTAACAGCATGTAACTAGTATTTATGCCATTGTGTTTATAGGGTAGTAAAATATATCAAATTGATAATTTTAGAGGGACAACGACTTGAACTCGAATTTTTACCTCTAATCGAACAGAGCAGCCAGGTTGGTGGCCCCAAAGAGCTAGCATAACCACGAGCATGACCACCACGATCAGCTCTCCAACCGGCGTGTCCTCTAACTCTTGTTTCTGGTCTTTCGATGACGTGGTGGACTTTGTAGTGTAACAAAGACGGCAGGCATTGATTCATAGAGTCGGATTAAGAGACGGAACAAGTTATTCGTTGGTGTTAATCTCACGTATGCTTCATTTCATTTCCTTGCTCTCGCTAATATTTATCTGTGGCATATATGCTTTTGTTTTGTATGCATTTTTATGTTTTCGCTGCATACATGCTAATTAAAATTACACCCGTTTCTCCCAGAAGAGTTTTTTTCATCGATAATGCTGGGGAGTCACCGGTGCAAGAGGAGTTCTGGATCATTCATAACAGCTCAGTACGCCCCATTTCATTATCTAATCCTCCTTTTTATTTCTGATGACCCCTTGGTGCGTTATATAGGAGCCTCTATGCGGAAGACTGTAGGAAAATGCATCCTGGCGTCGCTTCCGGACCACCAGCAAAAATGTGGTCATCAGTCTTCCGAAAGCGGTACACCAGCGCATAAGATCATTCCCCGGTGCGTTTAACATTTTGGCCTTGAATTCACAAAGTACGCATTCTTAACCAGAACTGCTACAGATACCAGTTGCGAGAACACAGACACCGAAAGCCAACCCAGGTGCCGTGAGTATCTCAAGTGATTTTCTTGTGCGCGAAGCTGGGTCCAGACGCAGACCTTCTACAAATGCTCAAAGTGCCAGATTCGACTTGGAAAAATCTGATATTGGTGGTGGTCCGTGGTCCGTGGAAGGGTTTAAGTTAATCAGTCGACCCCAGTAGAACTCCGAAAAAAATGTATTTTTCTGTAGAATGAATGTATTTTTGCAAATGTGATATGTTCCGAAGCACCCATATTGTCCCGTTAGGGTACGGATAGGACCAGAAAATTTTTTGCCCTGCTCCGATAGTCGATATATCGTTCGGATATCCATTCAGATAGCTTCCATTTGTTTCCAGAATAGCACAAAAAAATGGACCTGACCCTGGCTCATCCGACGTATAGCGACCTCATCTGCTTACAGAATTTTTCTGATCTCGCCATAAATACTCCAGATCCTGCCGGAAAACACCAGTCTAGCTCCGAGTCCGTTTTCACTGGGCGCATGAGCAACAATTTGCTTAAAATTTATAAAATAAATTTTCCTCAAAAATCATCGCATGATTTGGAAATTTCTCAACGGCAACTTGAAAGGCATAGTTTTTGTACCCAAAAAAGGCGTTCTCGAATTTAAAATGTGCAGATATAAAGTATGTAGTATTAAAGCACTTCTAGCAGCTGATCCATCGTTGAAAATTTTTCCAGACCTTTTTCCCAGCGACCCTTTCTCTCCTTCATAACCGCAGCGTGCCTCTTCTTGTCCCGGACCTCCATACGCTGGTCGGTTTCAAAGCCATTCTCGACCCAACGAAATACTCCGCCGGCGGTATATTGGGTAAACGACGCCCTGAATTCTCCCTCTCCAATGGGTGTATTGGAATGGGTGATACACGAAGAGGGGATGAGAAACGTCGATCCCGCGGGGAATTCGACGATCAACTTGGCCTCCCCGAGAACGAGATGGCCGCCGGCGGTGTGATCAAAGCTCCCGAGGGAGGTAATGGCGCACCAACCAAACGCGAGGTTTAGCATATCCCGGTGTCTGCGTGCACAGACCTCTGGACCAAAGTTCATTGTGGCGCAGGCAAAAACGCTCTTGGCAAAATTGCGCGTCTCCCCAGTGTGCTCGAGCAGACGTTTCATGACGTTCCAATAGTACTCGTAAAGCAACGGGGCCCATAATGCAAAGGCGGCTAAGAGGCGATCAGCGAATCGACTGTTCGTTGCAACAAGATACGCACCGTCCTGGAAAGCCGCAATACGCTGGATGTCCAGATGGTCTAGCATACGCCGGATCAACTCTGCGTGTTGTCCCTCCGAGAGTCTCGTCCCCTCTCCCTTGCCATTCCCCTGAGATATACCGAAATTAATTGATACAAAATCACCGCGGTTGTGGTGTTGTTCTTTGTAGTGAAACTCATTGTTCTCTAGTTCAGTTTTGATAAAATCGCAAATACGGGCACAAGCCTCCATGTAGCCGTCGTCAAACGGCATTCCCGCGTAGACTGCAAATATGCGCTTCTCCGAATCGATAATCGGCCTCGGCGTCCTGGAAGAGATGGATAAAACAAGGCTACGCCAGGAAAAAATATTACGCACTGAATGTAGTCGCCGACATCCTGAGCGGCAATATACTGATACCCCTGCTCCATCAGCTTTTCGATCTCTGGAGTTTTTTGTCTTTTCTGGCCGAGGCGGAGGCTCGAGTATGCACCCGAGGCCGCTGGAAGGGTTTTCGCATCAAATCCATCGACGATGGCCGGGTCCTGGCAGAGCTGAACGTATTCCCGCAGTTTTTTTGTCTGGGGTTGGCGGCCATGTTGCTGAAAATCGCGCAAGCGCCTCTTTGAACGTTTCTTGTTGGAAAACGACTGTTTCCCGAGATCAGGCTGATCCGAGGCAGGAAGAGTTGGTTGGGGCAAAGGAGTGCCTCGATCCTCCGCATGGGCTTCAAGATCGTCAACGGCGGCCGGGCCATCCTCTTCTGCAAGTCGGTTTAGAAGAATGGGGGACAGCTTGATGTCCGGCGTATCCACGACATTTCCCACAACCGTGTTGGGATCCTTCTTGTGCGTCCACTGTAAATGTTCGATGAAAATAAAAACATCCACAGAAATAAAAACTTGCCATCATGATAGTTGAACGTTGAAAGAAAAGATTGAACGATGCAATGAGATTCAAGTCACGTGAAAATACAATGATTCTGGTTCCAATAAGAGTAACTAACGTCTATGAGAAGGGACACCCGAGTCAAGCTGCGTTGACATTTTCGTGCAACGATTCGAGCAAGTTTTTGACCTCTTCAAACATATCGGCGTTGAGGCCGTGATCCTTGGCGTTCTGCTTGGCCTGCGTAGTTGAGCAAGGCGCCGATTTGGCTGTCGACCCTTTCCAAAGAGGCTACCAAGGAAGAAGACTCCGTCTTGATCTTCTTGGGCGACGGCGGTTCGATAGCTTTCTCTGCGGGGCGTTTGAGATCATTGTCGCGGTCCCAGATAAAATGGCAGCCTTCTTTGAATCGCACACAATTTTCACAGTTCCTCGCCATCTTGCAGATGCCAGAAAGTCGAAGGTGGATGACCGACTGCTTCCACTGGCACACCTTTTTCGTGTTGACACACGCCAGGCAGGAAGGATAGAGATCGCCAGAGACAAGACCGCTGGAAATATTTTGGCCAGAGTCGTCGACCATGGCAGGCGTTTTGGGACCTTTCTTCCGGCTGTAGGTCTTGGTCGCTAATAATGTCCGTCAGACAAAAATTCTCGTTTAAAGCGATATCCACGGACCTGGCTTGCGACTGGCTCTCTCCTCCTCCTCCTCTTCCTCCTCATCCTCCTCCCCCCCCTCCTCCTCCCTTTGCGCTTCTTCTTCATTTATAGAAACCTTTTATAAGATATTCTTATCTCCTTGTGTAGCTGTGAGGGAGCTACATCGTGTGGACCTGCGATCTGTCTCAATCGATGATCTACGCGTACCCTTTCACGGCGAGTGCATTCGTGAATTGGAAAGTGCGGCGAAAAGTGCGGCGATCGTGTGCGGCGGCAAAACCCGCCGCACGCATAACGTGACGACACGAATGGTTTCCCTCCCCTCTGACATCCTCCTGTAATACTATGTACCTGCCAATGACTACGTGGACGCTCCCCCCGATTGAATAAAACCATTCTATTAGGGAGTTAGGGCACGGTGTTGTTGAGGTTTCCGCAAAGGCGGATACATCATGATGGGCACACACGACGGTAATGGCATGGCTTGTTTCTTTCTCTATGCCACCCCACGACCTCTATAATATGCTTGTGTATATATATCTCTGAATGTGAACTCTGTGGACATGCGCTTTCTGATTGAAGGATCCACAAAGGCGGGTACCCTGAAGCTCCCTGGACTCTACTAACTTCATTACTTACTTCGTAATCAGCTAGTAGTTAACACATTTGATGTCAGCCATGCAATTGCTTGACGCGGCTCGCAAGGCGCAACCACGCCATATAAGGTAAGCCTCTTAAAAATCGCCACAGCGTTCATTTTCGCTCAATATTTTGATATAAATCTACTATTAATACGCAAGACGCGTCGAATTGGAGTCATGGGACTTGGTGAAATTGGTCACGTTATTGCCCAGCGGATTTTGCCGCCGCACACGATCGCCGCACACTCTGCCGCACTTTCCAATTCCCGGATTTACTGTTCACGGCCAGTAAATCCGGGAATTGGAAAGTGCGGCACAGTGTGCGG
>Ga0307513_10012682_pt1 | contig 10382 bp, 8 predicted proteins | sample 15_EM_MG_FD_202174 | JGI IMG/M metagenome (GOLD analysis project Ga0307513, IMG submission 202174) | Populus trichocarpa ectomycorrhiza microbial communities from riparian zone in the Pacific Northwest, United States - 15_EM | ecosystem: Host-associated > Plants > Roots > Unclassified | place...
CTAACCACCTCACTGTCCAACGTACCAGGAATACAACATCCACACTTTCCACACCGGGCACAACGGTCGCCATGGATCATCCCGTACTCGGATTCATTGCTGGCCACTGCCTCCAATCCCGAAGGCCAACATGTATCTTGGTGGTGCGCGGGAGGTGCGCAGTAATTGGCGGTAAGGCTCCAACCATATACCATCCGTATACGGCCAAGGGCCCATATATACAGATACACTTGTTTACTGTATATATACTGTATATATATGGTTATACTGTTTTTATATAGGGTTTTCGCAGAGATATTTTTTTTTCCTCAACGTAGGATCAATTTATTATTTCTTACATGTAATAAATATGTGTAAGCCTCGCTAGCTTCATGAATATCCTAACAATTGAATGGAATGTAGCTGCTGATGAGCATTCAAGTTCCAACTCTGGCACGAGTTTGCCATCACCTGCCAAGCTCAGGCCCTGAATCATTGGTTTCTGGACCCCGATTCTCAACCCATGAGGTTGGGAAGCATTCTTCACACTGATTCAGATCAAAACCCATAGGTAACAAATGAAAATTTGGTCAAGAAAGTAGAGTTTTCGCGCGATCTTGGGAACCATATACAGGTAACTGTATACTGTATATTTACTGTACAGGCTCATTCCCTAAAGTCCTATACGTATACGTATATATACAGTAGTGTATACTGTACGGTTGGAGCCCTAATTGGCGGCAGGGTGAGGTCGTTGGAACCGTGGCGTGAGCCGGATTAGATTAGATCCATACACGTGATTCTGTAGATAGCTGCTTCCGTTGTCGTCCGCAATCTCATCATCTCTTCCCTCTGTCCATCGTGTCATGCCCAGCAGTTCTGCCGTCTCCATCGTAGTCCAGAGCGACCTCGGGTAGTGTGTATGACAAGAGGTGATTGGTATTTCGGCTAATGCTGGAACTTGGGATGCGAGAATTGTAGGTATTCTCCCCAAATTTGGGGGGCCAGGTATGTCTGTTGCTGTTCAAGGTGGTGTTGTCCATCCTCTGACTTCGTTAGTAATTATAGTTGGCGCTATACACATTTGAATCGAGAGCGCGGCGTATCCTTGGTTGTCGACAGTGCCCCCGTCGTTGCACCCGTGTCTAACGATAGGTTAATGATACAAGATGGGGTGGCCATCGTCATTCGTGACCTTGTGTATGTTCTCGCCCAGTGTGTTTTCGAGTAAAATCTCCCCGGTGAGTTCTTGTATCCGTGCTGAAAGACTGTTATTATTCTACCTGTAGATTGACTAGGATATTCAATCAGAATTTGGAAGGAACATGGGAGGTGTTGGTCGTGGGATTTCGAGGAGTGTTGTAACCTTCCATCCGTTGTTCCTCAAGTGGTTTCCTTCTTTTCTTTTTTCAAAATTCTCTGATGACACCTCCATCTAGGGCATTCTTCAAGTGGCTGAAAAACTGGCTCACCAATCGCAAACCCCCTTTCGTAAACCCTACGTGATCTGCTGCCACTCGGTCAATTTCGTGGCCCTAGGGCAATCCGAACCTAGATCTGTGCGTTGTCGATTCCTTTCGCTGCGTTAGTTCTCATGAGTTTGTACTTTGGAAGCTGTCAAGTGCTTGTCGAGACCTTACATGGATCCGCCGGCTGTCTTTTCACCGCATCGGTGAGTATATCCTTATCGATCCAATAGATTACCTCGTTGACTCTTTTTTCTTGCCCCCATTTCTACCATCAATCAGCTCAAAACAACATCATTCCTCGACTTACACAAAACAGTGAATGGTACAGTTAGCTCTCGATTTCTGGTTCCAGGCGAGTCGATCAATATCCCTATTGTCACTTCCAATCGGGCGCATGCGTGAGTTTAACTTACGATCTACCCCTCATTTTATTTCTGCCATGTTTGGGGTACGACGTGCATTGTTAACCAGTGCCCGAAGATTGAGGAAAGCTGTGTACGCTGTATTCAAATTACCCATCTACCTTCGAACGACCCAAATCCCACTCTGTGGGAATTTCGTAGCGTTTGGAGCTATAACAATTGATGCGTGAATGGTTTCCTCGTTTTAACTTTTAGGGCCTGGGACAACAAATGTTCGAGCTCAATCGATTCCTTTCTCTGGAAGTATTGTCCCCGCCCTGTCGTTTTCGTTCGATTTTTTTTTCCTGGGTGAGCCGCTATGTTAACCACGCTATCTGGTTTCAGGATGGGATTCAGGTGGCCAAGTATTTTTAGGCACCCGCACGACAGGAGTGTTCGAAGCACACTGCGAGCGTATAGTGCTATCTCCGTGTCTTCCAAGCTCCGAAAGAGCTACAGAAGAATCTCGCGATATACGTGTTTCAAGATGATTCGTTACTTACTTCTATATTTCCTAGGATACCCAACCCGAATTTGTATGGGAAATAGGGAGATGACAGTGCAGCCTTTGTACCTTTCCATCCAATTTGTCTCACCCCGGCCCCACGACGCGTTCGCTCATCCCTTATTGCTTCGGTTCGTTTCTACCTCATGTCCCTTGTTGTCGAAATTCTCAAAGGGCCATACAGTACTGACGATAACGCCTCCGTCTCCGGGTCATTCATGAAGTGGCTCAAAAACTCGGTCACGAATTGTTGTCTCGTACCCTGCATGTAATCCACACCTACTCGAGTTTTGGACCGATACTTACATCTTGTCACTCTAGGGCAAGCCACAATGAGAGCAAACTACTTTTGGCTGTTTCTATTCTCACGTACTCGTACTTTGGAAGCTTCCAAGCCCTGTGCTGGTCCTGTCAATTTATTGGACCGATAACTAGTGAGGCTGCCAGCAGACAGCAGCCTTACATCCGCCCACCTTGTACAAGAAATCTATTACAATTCAATTTCAACCCTTTGCGATAACAGATCCATCCGCACAGCAGTCCCCACAATGACGTCTTTTCACGGCCCTCTGTATGTAAGTTACACTAATGGCTTCAAAACCCTATCCTCAATATAGTCATGGCCTCTATTCCCGTCATCAAAGTTTTGTAGTGACGGCGCTTTCAGCTCAACAATGACCACCCGCCACGCTGCATAACCCAAGCATAACCATTCGCCTTTCCGCACCACCCAAAAATTGTTGCCATCAGCAATCACCGTTTTCATGTTCTCGTTTGATTCTGGTCGAACTCTAATGAGTAGTTCTCAGCCGTTTTCATAAATCGGTAATCTTTATTTATTTGTACAAAATGCGATATCAAATGCCAACAGTATGACCAGCGAATTCAACGATCTTACGCAGCTCCGGCTATCCCTATGGCAGAACGCTGGTGTGCGGGATCAGTTACAGTCCTCGTACCCGGCATGGGAGACAGCAAAATACACCTAATTGTCCGCTGGTTCTGGACCTTCTTAGTCGTCTTGGTCTGAAAACTCTACAGACCCATCTGAACCCTCTTGTTCGGTAAGGGCCGTCCTTGTCCTAGCAGGATTGTGAGGGAACAAGTTTGCGCTTCCATCCTGATAGATATGAACTCGGCGGGTCGCCGGGACCCGGCGATCGTATCTGACCGTCACATGGAGCCTGGTGTCGTGGCTATTGGCATGCCACCATTGACTATTGTGCCTGGAGGGATATAAGTCAACAAGCCAAAATGTAATTTGTCGAGAAAGGATCCTACGAATAGACGATTGCCGTGGTCGAGGAACCCAGTTCACTCCAGTTAGCTGTCCGGACTGCCCGACAAAAATCCGTGATCTGGGGCTGCTCCGCTGGTAAAAGGGTCGCAGGTCTAAATTCCATTCTCAAGTCCGTCATGGTGGAGGAAAATGTGAGTGTGTATGTGGGTGGTTGACAGTCTGAAGTCCGGAATCGCGTAGAAATGAGCTGCTTTTAAAACACCGTGGTGCTTTGTGGGTTATGCCGATGTACCTATTAGGGAAAAGTGTCAGTGTGATATGTAATTCATCGGTCTGCAGAATTCTTGGCACCGAACGAACAAGAAGAACAGGTCATCTGGGTGTCTCAGAAAAATGTGCCGGCAGCTTCGTGGACTCAGAGTTAACTATAGTTAGAAGTATGAAGAAGCAGATCTAAGTCACCTGCTGGACATGAGGCCCCGCAGCTAGGTACGTACGCCATATTACGAGACCTCCCAGGGACTCATTCTTGTAACATAGGAGCCAGAGAATGAAGTGGAAGGCGTCTTGTCCTTCCTTGTAAAGTTCTTGTACCTAATTCATTGATTTCTGGTACATACATGTTTACCAGTGTCGGCGGCCTCTTCCAACAGGGCCTGATGCATCTCAGGATACATCTTTTCTTAAGATCTTCATTGAGATCAATGCTGCCCCAGTTACGAAGGTCGGTAGCAGCTTCCCCTCCGAGGGGCTTTTTTCAACTGGGGTGTTTCTTAGTTTTCGGGTTTGAGGGAATCATCCAATTTTTTTGTTCATCAACGCACTTTCCATGGCGAGGATGTTCTCCCAGGCTTCATGGCCCAGGTGTCTTCCATGGTTGCATCCTATTCTTGGTTTCGTGAGGACTCCAGACTTCGAGACCTCCTCTGTACAGTCGCACTGAAACTCGCAAGTGTCAGCGCACTTGAAGTAATATCCCAATTGGGCACTACAGATGCGGAAGATCAAACACACTGAGTTTTGGCACAGGGTGCTTAGACGTTCAGGGTGTATGCCACGAGGTTCAAGTTGATTACTTGGTTTCAATGGCTCTCATTGGCAGTGGCCGGTATCCAGAATCTCTGGAAGTGTAATTATATAAGGGCTGTTGCTGCACTCGAAACGACCTCTCCCCCTCTCATTAGGGATGGTCAGAGTAGACTATTACGGGCGACTATGATGCGTGATTATGGAGGCCGATTATGGGAGTGCGAAATTAAAAGAATCAATGTTGTTCTCATCAGAAGTCGGCAATGAGGGGGACAAACTTTTAAAAAAAGAAGTTAGGAAGTGGGGACTGTATGCATAGTACGTTATGACTTACCTTACTGAGAACTAACGGTCTGAAGAACATGGGACGGGACCCAAACCTTCGGCACCAATCCAGAATAGTAGGAGCGGTTAAGGTTGAGAAAAACGGGGTGCGAATCACGAAATACGAACACTAGGCCAGCTCCCGGCTATTTGTCCACCCATCAATTGCATCCATGACCATATATATAATATATATAGGTACGTATAGATGCTAGCCCTTCATAGTCAGCTGAGCGCCTAGAGCACAGACATCCACACAAGGGGGTTCGGGAATCAGAATCCGGACACAGGTCATTTGGCTAGCTGGATGTGGTGAGACGACAAGATCGATGTCGTGTTCAGGCTCAACGCGGCGTGGTTCTGGGACCAGCACTGCCACGGTGAGTATCTAGTCCTATCTATCCAATCTGATCCTGTCTAGGTCTAGTCACATCTAATCATGTCCCATCATAATCTAGTCCTTCGATGGTCTAGCAGTGTGCCAAAGCCCACGGCTACATGTGCCCCTCTCATCTGAGGGGACGTCCTCGTCGGCAAAACCCTCAATCCCGGATCGAACATGCCACTATCTCACTCTGACGGATCTGACGGATCTGAAAAGGCCACATCATTGTTCTCCCCAACACCTTCGTCCTCCAACCCATCTTCTGCAGTCTCATCATCGGACCTTTCATCGTTGTCCATAAACCCCTTCCGCATCTCCTCTAATCGTGGCTTATCTGCCTAACTTTATTAATTATCAAAAAGGCCCTTGATCGACAATTAATATTGTTTAGATAACCTGTCCCTACACCTCGTCTCGAGTTCGTTAGCGGGGATGTTCGCTACAAGTAAGCCGTGTCATACCATACCACACACATATCCAGCACTTACCGCTTCGCTTCGGAAATAGCGGTTTGCTCGCCTGCGGACGTGTTAAGGTCAAGAATCATGGCCGCCGTGAGTCGTTCTTTCTTTCCCCTTCCTTGTGTATAACACTGAATGTAATCTCGATTTCGATTCTATGATGTTGTTTGTCCGTAGTCAGGAAAAGACACCTCCTTAATCCATATCCTCGCCCATTCGCTCCGCGAAGAGGGCCCGAGGTTTTTCTTCAAGGGGTGGACTCTGGCGTTTATCAGGCTGGGTCCGAATACGGTGTTGGTGTTTGTGTTTTATGAGGTGCGTTTGTCGTTTGGTTGTCGAGGAAAGAATGGTTTTTTGATGAATTTCGTGTGTTTTGTTTTCCAGAAATTGAAGCAGGCGTGGAAGACGGCGTTTTAGGGTTCTTATGAGCGTTTTTTTGGTTAGATTGCAATGTACTCAGACGTTGGGCTTGGAGTGGAGAGAGTCAGACGATTATGATAACGAAGCGATATACCCATATAAATTGGCACCATAGACTAGACGGCATTGATTAGATAGGATTCGGACATACAGCTTGACTTGTTTAAATATCATCAGACTTATGGTCATCTTGAATATTGAATCTTTGAAATTTGAGGTTCAAGTCACCGCTTGTCATACCGGGCGTACTGAGTCTGGAGGGTCCAACATCGGATTCTTTGCGCGGTCGTTCTAGAAAAAAGTACAGTCCGTTTTGGTCGTGTTGTTGTGGTTTCGAAATTTCGGCGTCGACGTAGATCAGTACTGGGATGTGGCGCGCTTCCCGGTGGGTCTGTGTGTTTGCTTTGATAAGAAAATTGTTTGCTTTCTGTCAGGTTTCAGCGAGTCGTCGTGAAGCATGGGTATTAATTATTGAATTAGTGGTTCATTCTCCCAAGGATGGGGCGCGGAGCGTGTTAGCGGGCGTTGCCGGAAGAACTGGTCACTAGAAATGGGTGAAGGAAGTTGATCATGAAACGCTCTCGGCGTTGTCCAGGATAACTTGCTGGTCAGAGCGTCTGTTCGCGGTATTCTTCCGCCTTTCATTAATTGTATAAATACAGTACTTGGCGTTGCAGTACGCGAGGAAATGAGCAAGAAGGGAGTTATGAACAACACGCACTGTTTTACTGGTCAAAGCAACATTAGAGAATTATCGCCAAAACCGATTGAGGAGAGGGAAACGGACCTTTGGGGTTGTACTTGACAGCAGACAGCTTTCTCAGCCAAATCTAGACCTCTTTGCAACTTTGTAAACCTTGCACATGTACCCGAAACACGCACAGATAAATAAATTTCATTGGGTTCAGGGCGGAGCGCTCGTCCGGGTCACGGTCATCCCAGAGCAATCAGGTAGGCATGTTACAGTGTATCATATGATATGATACAATGAATGTAAACAGTGTATCATATCATATGGGTTCACCGAATGCATTGAACTGGTGAATAATGTAGTATAGACTGTATAGTGCCCTATAAAGACATAATGGCTAGTGCGGCATCCCAGGCATGGCCTAATTCATGGTGCCACCTACTTGAATGCTGCCGTGCCATCATAATGTACTATGCATCGGCGCCGTGACGGCCGTCCTGAGATTTCTTGCTGAAGAAGACTAAGTAAATATGAATTTGTGGGTTAAACCACGAAGATACGGTGTCAGGCTGAAAGGATGAAATTAACAGATGTGCCGCTGGGTGCCTTGCAGGTGCCGAAATTTTTTCAAATTTCTTGCAGCTCTATCCATGCAACATTAATACCTCATGTTGTATTCAGTCACTGAGGGCAGCATGGGTACCGTGCCGTGCCAGGGACAATATTTTTGATTTTTTCGCAGTTGCATCATTACGATACTGTGAACATTTTAATGCTTAGACACTGTGTAATTAGCTTGCCAAGGACTGAAAGGCGCCGAGAGAATGCCGAAAATTTTGTGTTTCTTAGCACCGCAATGTTAGAATACCATACAGGTGTTTTAATGGTTGTGCGTAGCTTAATTAGCGTGTCACTGCCAAGGCCAAAACGGTGCCGAGAGAATGCCGGAAATTTTGTGTTTCTTAGCGCTGCAATGTTAGAATGCTATAGCTATTTCACAGGGGTATTTTGTGAAATTTTTAATGCTTGTGCGCAGCTTAATTAGCGTGCCGGCACCGAGGGAAAAAAGGTGCCGAGAGAATGCTGAAAATTTTGCGTTTCTTAGTGCTGTAATGTTAGAATACCATAGCTAATGCACAGGTGTTTTAATGGTTGCGCATAGCCTAATTAGCGTGCCACTGCCAAGGCCAAAAAGGCGCCGAGAGGATGCCGGAAATTTTGCGTTTCTTAGCACTGCAATGTTAGAATGCTATAGCTATTGCACAGGGATATTTTAAAAATGTTTTAATGGTTGCGTGCAACGTAATTAGCGTGCCGGCGCCGAGGCCAAAACGGCGCCGAGAGAATGCCGGAAATTTTGCGTTTCTTAGCGCTGCAATGTTAGAATGCTATAGCTATTTCACAGGGGTATTTTGTAAATGTTTTAATGCTTGTGCGCAGCTTAATTAGCATGCCGGCATCGAGGGAACAAAGGCGCCGAGAGAATGCCGAAAATTTTGCGTTTCTTAGTGCTGTAATGTTAGAATACTATAGCTATTTCACAGGGGTATTTTAAAAATGTTTTAATGGTTGCACGCAACTTAATTAGCGTACTGGCGCCGAGAGAATGCCGGAAATTTTGTGTTTCTTAGTGCTGCAATGTTAGAATGCTATAGCTATTGCACAGGGATATTTTAATGGTTGCATGCAATGTAATTAGCGTGCCGGTGCCGAGGCCAAAAAGGCGCCGAGAGGATGCCGGAAATTTTGCGTTTCTTAGCGCTGCAATGTTAGAATGCTATAGCTATTGCACAGGGATATTTTTAAAATGTTTTAACGGTTGCGCGCAACTTAATTAGCGTGCCGGCGCCGAGGCCAAAAAGGCGCCGAGAGAATGCCAAACATTTTGCGTTTCTTAGCACTGCAATGTTAGAATGCTATAGCTATTTCACAGGGGTATTTTGTAAATGTTTTAATGCTTGTGCACACCTTAATTAGTGTGCCGCCGAGGCCAAAAAGGCGCCGAGAGAATGCCGGAAGTTTTGTGTTTCTTAGCGCTGCAATGTTAGAATACTATAGCTATTGCATAGGTGTGTTTTAGAAATGTTTTAATGCTTGCACACAGCTTAATTAGTGTGCCAGCGCCGAGGCCAAAAAGGCGCTGAGAGAATGCCAAAAATTTTGTGTTTCTTAGCGCCGCAATGTTAGACTGCTATAGCTATTTCACAGGGGTATTTTGTAAATGTTTTAATGCTTGTGCGCACCTTAATTAGTGTGCCGCCGAGACCAAAAAGGCACCGAGAGAATGCCGAAAATTTTGGCCTTCTTTATGCTTTATTCATGCTGTATTGATATAATACTATAACTATTGCGATTCGCACAGGTGTATTTTGCAGATATTTTAATGCTTGGTTGCAACTTAATTAGCGTGCTGAGGCCAAAAGCTTGCTGCAGTCAGTGTGGTGCCCAGGCAATGCTGAGACCTTTCATATTCTCACTGTTAGTGTTGTGTGGTGCTTGCTAGTTGTAATCCCTGTCAATGAGAAGCCTCTCTCTCTGTTGAGATAGATGTAGGGCTGTGAACCGTACCATGTTACAGTTATGGCTGTATACTTTACGGGTGCCAATGGGTCACTTTGACATGAACCTGTACCATAAAGGTTGTTGCACACCTGCTCGATGGTACAGTACAGGTAAAAATACAGGTTTATGGCCATATTTACAACAGCCTTGGTATAGCTCACCTGGGTAGGAATAAATTTATTCCGCAGACCGCCATTTTATGTACTTGGAGTGTTGTAATATTAATTATATTAATTTATCTACATCTCATGACATACCAAGTTCAATTTAAACCGAACCTGGTCATTAGATGGGTAGAAATGCAGGCCATCTGAAGATGATGGATCATGCCGAAGCTGGTTCTCGCTCAGCTAACCCACAGCCAAAGCACTTCCCCATGAATATTAGGTCATATACTTGTATCTGGCAAATATCTAGCGTGATTCTTTCCTTGGAAAGGTGGCTAGGAATCCATCACCCATATACCCATAATACGGGTGGTCATCATACGGGTTAATATGCTATATGCCCATACAAATTTATGCCTGTCAAATATTGAGCTTCAATGCCTAACAATACAGGTAAATACCTGTACAAACCATACCATACAACCGTATGCATACAGTTACGGTTCACAGCCCCAGATAGATGATGCCATGATGTCAAGGTAGTCACAAGCAAGAGATGCACAAGTTGGATATCAATGAGCATTCAACTGGAGAGAAATTCTCATTAGATATCAACACCCTAAGATACCTCGATGAGCTAATTACACAGTGGCCAAGCCATTGAAATACTGACATTGGTGACCTAATTATGCGGTGACTAAGGATTAAAATATTTGTAAAATACCCTGTACAATAGCTATAGTATCATAATAATGCAACGATGAGAAATGAAAAATTTTAGGCATTGCCTCGGCACCGTGCTAATCTTG
>Ga0307513_10012683_pt1 | contig 10381 bp, 12 predicted proteins | sample 15_EM_MG_FD_202174 | JGI IMG/M metagenome (GOLD analysis project Ga0307513, IMG submission 202174) | Populus trichocarpa ectomycorrhiza microbial communities from riparian zone in the Pacific Northwest, United States - 15_EM | ecosystem: Host-associated > Plants > Roots > Unclassified | place...
ACAATCGAACAACTTGGGCACATTTTTGCGGCGATTTTCTATGCATTTATAGTGTTGTATATGGGGGTAGCTGCAGGTTTCTGTTTTCATCAAGTGCTTCGCCCGTTTTCCCAGGATTTGGAGGACCGTAATCAGCAAATCCTGGCTTTTGCTTGGACAGACTGTGGTACTTATTCCTTTATGCTTTGTGGGTGTTGATTGATTTCTTCGTCCGACAGACTTAGACTGGTATTAGACTCGTGACCAGTCCTATGAGAAGGTTTTATGGGAACGGTCCAAGTCCTGCTTACGTGAAGGATTTGGATGCCTCATGTAAGGGACCGCCACCAGTCTAGACCAGTATATTGCAACGCCCTGAATGGAAAATTTTTAATAATCACCATTCCACGTAGAGAATAACCACTTCAGTGGGAAACCGTCACGAGATGGAGATCTAACAAAGTACTCTACCACCACTGTCCATGTACACAGCTGTGTCGATGATCCGGAAACTGTGTCTTAGATCCTGCACGATCGATGCGTCCCGTCTCCTCGTCCAGTTGTAGGATTTGAGCCATGTTACACGTGATAGTGATAGGATAGTCTCTGAAAGTGGCAGAACTACAGCTCCCCCTCACTCGCCGCTTCTCGTGAACAGTTCAGGTGTGCAATTGATATGTCTTCATGCCGAATAAATGCCCGCTCGAATCCAATAGCGCAAGTCAGACAGCTCGATGAGTCCAACTCCATCAATAGGCGAACTTAGTGAGGTGCCTCGTTGTCATTGTGTGGAACGACGAGTTCATGGATATTCTTCGCTTTTGCAACAAAATACGTGGCAGTGTCGTTCGAGAGCCCTTCAGACAAAGCGCCGCGATCTGTTTGCGTTCCAGCGAAGGGTAGCTTCCGAAGCGGTTCTAATGATATTCCATGCGCACTAGGAGCCCTAATTGCGAGTTTATATTGTTAGGATATTACACAGGCCTTGGAGTAGATGAGTACAGATTTCAGTCAAACGGGAACAAGAAAAGTCCCTAGGAGTAAGGGGCCGCGAGTATACGCCAGAGAGATAAATCAATGAAATCGGAGCAAGAAACTCAACCTCCTCAGCATCCACCACCACCTCCGCATCCACCACCACCACCGCCACCACAACTCCCACCACCACCTGAAAATATAAAATTCATTGTCTAGAACACTTCGCTAGGTTTGATGAAGCTTACCGCCTCCATCGCCACCGCCACCCCCGCAACCGCCGCCGCCGCCACAGCCTCCTGCGCCACAACCACCTGCGCTGCACTGAAGGAGGTAGAGAAAGCACAAGTAAGATGAACCAAATCACAGGGAGAATAAAAAGAACAAATCAACGCACGCTTCCACATCCCCCACGCGAATCCACCATCGCCCCACCCGCAGAAACACACCCCAGACATCCGCCATACGCATACATCCCCGCACCAAAGTAAATCGGGACGGGTAAGAGGAACGCAGCACTGTGCGCATACGATGACCTCGACCTCCTACCATCAGGATCTACACCTTGTGCGTAGTAGGGATCATAAATGCCATCCTCATAATACCCATGCTGATGACCTGCGCCGTTTGCACGAATCGTACTTCCACACGCCTTCGCCTCCATGGCAGCTTTCGCGGCTTTCTTGGCGGCTTTCTCCCTCTCTTTCGTTTTCTTCCTGGCGAGGTTCTCGTATTTCGTCGCCATGAGTTTATGGCTGCGCTCCGTCTGCGCCATGAACCGGACTGCGTTATGGTCACTCGGATGTGTCGCCGAGAGGAGATCTGGGCGCTCAAATGGCATGAGGTGAGATGGCGGTGAAGTAGGCGGGGAATAAATCCTGATGATTCGGGAGAGTCGTTGACCTATGGTATCTCCAGGAATGGGACAACCACAGTGAGTATATTGTACGCCGAAACGCTCTTTCCATGCTCGGCAAGTGATGTCGAAGGCGGAGGATAATCTGAGGCTCTCAACCTTGTCGTCGCTGAGTTCACAAATTGAATAAATGGCCATCGAATCTGAAAATAATATATACTTACTGGTCGATGAATCGGTGGAGGTATTGTTCGCAATCCGAGGAATATTTCTGAGGGAAAAGCTGATGGGTATGCCATACAAGGTCAATATCCAACGTCGGTACGAAAAACGATGCGGGGGAAGAAGACGTGATATCCAAGAAGCTATATAAAATCAGAAAGATCGTATTTTCGTAGCGATATCAAAACAATATAATGCTTACGCATGGTATCTCGCCATCGCATGCTGGAGTGCCAATTCATCCCCCGCTTTGTCGAAATACCCAGCACGCGTCCAACCAAGATCGTACATCTTCTGAACGAACGACCCTTGTCTCAAGACCTATGATTATTCAGCTAAACCATGAAGATTCTTCGAATGAGAGTAACGGCGACATACCGCACCCACGAGCTCGATAGAATATATCTTATCATCGTTATAAGCACTCATCACGCGCCCGATCCTGCCATATCCGTCAGCAATAATTCCTTTCAAATGCATTAAGAAGCACTCACAATCGGGGCTGAGTTGAAAAACAAATGCGTCCTCTCAGACCCAGCAACGTATTTCCTCCCGAGTTCATCACCGCAAGGCAAAGTTGTTCCTGATATTCTTGGCTTCCGTAAACATACGCGGTGAGCGGAGAGTTCACATAGAACGGCTTTGCAAGGTCACAGGCCAGGCGTTTGTATTTGTTCACTTTGCCGCCATCGAGCGCGTTGGAAGTGAAGAAGCTGCCACTGTGAAACCATAAGTTATTATGTCCCCGGAATGCATGAACCAGTGATTGAGACGTACGCAAGATGGGATGAGGCGTCTACATGATCTGTGTCTACCTTCTTGGCGACACCGTTCGCCAGCTTACGCATGGCCAAACTTTCCTTCGTCACTTTCCCAAATGTACATGTGGGTTTTGTACATGTAGAGGTAAACTTTTGCTGGAAGTAACCGGTTCCGAGCGCGTTCATCAGTTCTGATGACAATTTCAATTTGGGAACCTTGCTGGTACTGGAATGACAGGTGCTTACCGACGCGTATTGGGCCGTTGCACTTGGGACAAAAAATGATCTTGCTCGTCATGCTCTTCATTCCCTCGAATGGGTCAAATGGGAGCGACGTTTGCGAGAACCAGAAGTCCTGGCGGGCTTGGATTGGAGCTTCCGTTAATAATGGCGACGTTGGGTCTTCCTAAAAAACGGTCTGAAAGATGGGGGATCGAAAGGAAAGCTTAACTGACCAGCAGTGCGCCGAAATGACCTTCAAATTTCTTCAAGATCTTGCAAGCAGAGATCCGCATGCAGTCTTCGGCATACCAGCTAGAACAGAGTGAGAATATTAATGAAGTTTCGCTGCTTCCTGCTCAAATAAATCATACCGTGGATTCAACATGTACGCGTGCCAAACCTGATTTATGTCAGTACTCTAATTTCAAGAGGTTCGAATGTGCATACCATAAGAACGTCGATTGGAGGCAAGACCACCTTCATGCTCTTTGACTCATCACCTGGCATTAGATCTTGACACCACACATCAAACCTCAAGTGTTATCATGGTATGGTAAGGCATGATATACACAGAAACGAGGAAAAATAACGCACCGCTCAACTGCCAACGCAACGAACCAAGCCCACTTCCTCTCTTTATCTGCAGGAACATGGGGCACCGGAACTTCCAACGCGTCCACTTGGTTCTTCAGCTCTGAAAAGGCATGTAGTAAAGCAAGGTGTCCTTTGACTTCGACAACCCTGACGAGCGGCTGTGTCGTGGTCGATGACCCGACAGTGAATTTGGTGGGAGGAGTGTAGTTGGGTGGCGGTAGGGCTTCTGTATTATTAGCGTCCACCTGTTGACCCGGGGTTGGGGAGTTATACGCTGGAGGTGGTGCGGAGTTGTCCATCCTGGACTCTAGGTTGACTCTGATATCAAGTTCAGAGGGGACCGGGATGCAGTGGACTACTTGGAATGACAGCTAAATTTGTGAAGAGAGGATCCTCAAGCCTGTATGATGATCATAGGCATGTTATCGCAGGCGACTTAAAGCCATCTGGGTGGCAGGATGGGCTGCGGAAGCGGTGTCAGATCGGTCGATCTTGCACGGGTGATCTGGCCACGCGAGCTTGACATCGGTGATTTCATGCCCAGCGGCAGAGAGGGACCAAATCGAAGTCATCAATGGGATCACAAGTGAATACTTTATATACAGTATCAAGACGCGTCGTAGGGAGCGACGCGTCTAGAGAATGTGAAAGATGGGAGTAAGGAGGGGAGGTTCGATGCCTCTACCTGATCCCATCAAAGAAACCCTTCAAACGTCAGAAGGTGACAACCGGGCGTCGGGACGACCATTTGACGGGATTGGTCAGCGCCGTTGATGTTGATTCTCAATCAACACTGGCCGGGTCGATGACAGTTGGCGAGTGCTCTGTACAGGGTCCCACCCAGGATTTGCTGATGATTTGGGGCCTGTTTGGATACCGGCTTTTTTTTGCCGAATCCAATTCGGCTTCAGCTTTTCAAAACCTGATTTTCATCAAGACCGACTCCCACGGGTTTCGGGATGCGGGCGACATAGCTGGGGAAGTCACACGGAAAATCGAAGCCGAGTGCAACCAAACACCACCTTGGCTTCCATACAGTAAAGTTCCATTTCCCACAAGCCCTGAGAATTTATCGAAGCCGAATAGTTTGGCAGGCGGCATTTTAAAATGCCAGGTCCCAAACAGGCCCTTATGGTGTTACAATAACGATTGACTGTTTCGGGCACTTTCTCACGACCACCCTGGGTGGATTTCACGAATTTCTCTGACGGTGGCCCCTTGCCTCCAACTCCAGCCAATCAATCAACCTAAAGGTATCTACATTCAAAAATCATATAATGTTTAGCCCAGATGCCAGCAAATTCAATCGATCTCCAGTCACCAGCACAACTCCTTCCACCAGAAATCCTTGCCGAAATATTCTTGCGGAATACTCCATCAGAATCATCCATGGGCTGTGCGTAGATCGACCTCCATGGGTTTTCGGAAAGGAATGCTGCCTTTGGAGGGCTGTCTGCTTATCCACCCCATCTCTCTTGGGGAACTTGCCACGACTGTACATGAACTCTGCCCAGTATCGTGATCCACGGGTCCTCGCTCTCCTCCGAATATCTGTGGCACTATCCAGAACCATGCCATTATCTTTCGATTTAAAGAGGCTGACGAGATGGAACAAAACTGGTCGACATGTTCCATCATAGAGGTCCTCCCCGGCGAGGACAACCCGCGTGTGCCTAGTCCAGATATCAGCACTATCCTGTCGTCCACCCCCCGCCCGAGTCTTTCGAAATCGCTCAATTCGAAATACAACAAGCCTTCCGAGTCGTTTTCGAAATCGACGACGACGCCAGGCCCAAACCCCCGAGCCCGCGTGCGTTCGGTGGGGATTGTAAGGAAACGGATTAGCGGCGCGTCGTCGAATGATCATGCCAATTCAAGACGACGCGCGAGCGAAGGACCTCTCTCTCATAAAGCTGCACAATCGACCGAGTTGGCGTATCTCCGGCACCAGCAACGAGAGCGGGAGTTTGGCTTCGATGGTGATGGACATGATCATGATGAGGCATTGGAGAGGGCATTGGATGGTGAGGGAAGCGATGATGCGCGTGCGTTGGAAGAAGGAGAAGACTCGGATTCGAGTTTGGATCTCCATATGCCCTTGCCGTGAGTTTTTTTTTTTTATCGTGTTGGAATTCGCTTTTGATCGATCGTCCTTGTAGACATTTGATGGTTCGACATGGGTTGTTATAACCCAACTCGAAGCTTTTAGATGAGAGACCGGGGAGTATATTGAGTTTTTCACGAGTGGTATGTAATCGTCTTTTATTCCTTCATCCTAACTTCTTTCGTTCTTTCCATATGTTGATAGTTGTATTGACGCGCCTGTTTCCTCCCTTCTAGCCTCTGTCATGACAAAATTCGGCGTGGCCAAGGATGAACGCGATACGCCTATGCGGCGCGTGCGTCATCGTGATGGGAAACTTTTGAGGGGTGGCAAGTCGCAAAATGTACTATGTGGGGCAAACAATCATATCTTGTAACCTTTAATCATTGTTATCCTGCGACTCCGATGGCGCCCTTTCGTCACCCTCCTGCCTCTTCATCCATTATGTATCAAGTATCTGATCTGAACGCCGCTTCTCGTCTTCTTCGCTTTCGTTAGATAAAAGTATTCCTTTCTGCGTTTAGGAATTAACCAGTCCCATGCCGACTGCCAGTTGAAGTGTATAGACTTCCACGCCTTCAACTGGTATCACAACCCTTTCACCATGGGCGCCTTCGCGCAGTTTACGCCTGGGCAATTCAGTACCCTGTATGCAGATATTCTACAACCCGCTGGATTTTTCGAAAAATTCCATTTCATGGGCGAGCTCGCCACCCACCACCATGCGTGGGTTGCCGGGGTGCTGGATTCTGCTGCGCGTATGGCTTTTCATATCGAAATGGACCAGCGTTTGAGGGCCCATCCAAAACTGGGCGAGGAGTGCAAAGACAAAGGAAAGGTTACTCCCGCCATTCCGAGGAGCTTGGTTTTCGACTCTCAGGAGGCTGCAGACAACTGGTACCTCTTTGGTTTGGTGGAGGAGGCGTAAGGCTGAGCTCACCTTGTAAGATGTAGTGCGTGAGGGACAACGAAGAATTTTGGATTTAGGGAATATATTACAATGTACAGTAGGATTATGTGAACAGTGTTACGAGCAGCGCGTGTGGTTTACGCACCACGAAAGCAAAGTCATCACTACCCATGAGACAGAAGACGAGCGGTCGGACGCCGAGAACTGGGTTCACGGTCAGTCGGTAGATTAGTCGTAAATGTACAAGGATTCAGGAATACTAGCAAGGCCTAGTAATAAATGAGGTACAAAGGCCTAATAGCATCTCCGTCGAACACTAGAGATTCTCCACGATCTATCTTCCCGCCGGCCGAGCACCGTTCCACAAGACGCACCTGTTCAGCCAGATATTAGCCACGGGATACCGGTAATTTCAATATATACTCCACAAACTGAGTCAAATCCTTGGGGAGGTAACGGAAGGACGAGTTCGCGTATCCCTTTTTTGACCTCCCGACCAAAAATAGCGTTTGCCAATAACACAACCCTCAATCTGCGCCCCTTTTGAACGCTGTTTGAGAGCTCAACGGCTCTGTGGGAATTAAAAAGTCAGGAATCGTTGTCAAATAGAAATGTGGGTTTCGAGTGCGGCCTTCTTTACCTACTTTGACAAGGATGACGAAGTCGTGATACCACGCTGCGCTATCTCTTGGCTGAGGGACGATCTAACGAGGCCGCATAGAAGGCATTTTAAGGACTCGCATGGTACCGCGTTTCCAGAATCGCCAAGACAACAGGTACGCGTCATCCCGAGCCACACGCGCCTTTCATTCCCTTTTTCCTTGAAAAAAGTAATACGCCGCGATACTTTGCTTCTATGAAAACATTCAATTCCAAATATTTCGCAACAGAAGGATGGTCTAGATTATTACCTATAAGAATCGTATTTCGGTCCGAAAGATGGCTTCAAGTTAACCATGTACACTTTCTTCACTATGGGACAGGCTGATTGAGGATATCCCCACGAAAATGAGAAGAAGTTGGCAACTAGATAATAATAATGAAGAGAGAATTAAGGATTAGGGGGTATTATATGTCTTACCGTCCTTGAAGGACATATGGCCTCGTGGAACTTCGAGCAAGAAAGGTGCCCTCTTGTCTACAAATCTTCTGCACTGATCTGAACAAAAGTCACACGCTATTCCAATTCGATCTGCTTTCCGGCACAACAAACATGACGTGCAGGAAGCGAGTTCAGGGATTGTGCTAGTTGTTGGGACTACGTATAACGCTAGAGTTAGACCGTCAGGTCGTAGGGAAGTCGACCCACTTTTTGCACTGCCAGATTTCGCTTTGTCGCGACAATTCCGCCCACAATGAGGGTATTTACGGCCATTTATCACGACCTTGGGTTTTTTCTTACAAAGCTACAAAATTCTTTCAGTCAACATGATCTCAGAAATGAAAAAAAATTGGTGAACCTCGCACATCTCGACTGAGCCTGGTCGTTGCAGTTTGGCCGCACAAGTGAGACCACAGGTGGGGAAGATCTTTTGATATCTTGGTCGGACACGACACACCTTGAAACAAATAGAGGTGAGAATCCTGGCTTTGTGTAAATACAGAGATTTAACCCCCTACTTCACACATTCGTATCACACTGGCCTTTGCGTTGTGGTGACCATTCAATGGAATTGTGTATGCAGAGCGTTGGCTAGTATGTATCGGAGGGTGGGTTTTATTCTTGATTCTTGAACTGACGTCGGTATTCCTCCCAGCTTCGAGCTTTGCAGCACACGTGTTTCCACATGTGGGAAAAATACGATGTCCATCGTTATAGGCTGGTTGCTTGTTGCAAATCTGAAGAGTGATGCGATACAATGAAATCGCCCGGTCGTAGAATTAGGCATGATGGTACGTACCACACACAGGGCCTTGGGGGAAGTCGGACTAGTGGACGCCCCGGACGCCCCAGGAACAACCTTCCTTAACCAAGCAAAGCTTCTCGACGTTTCTGCTGGAGTGGAGCGATGTGACTCGGAATTGTTGCTGTTGGAGCTGACTCCGTGCGCAAACTCGTCGTCGATTATCGATGATTGGTCGTCCAATGACCCTGTTGCTGAGAAACCACCCCTGTAACCATCGTCCTCACTGGATAGCGATGCAATGTCGTCCAGTCCCGCCTCCGAGTAACCGCTTCCAAAATCTGAGTTGTAACTCTTCCCATCAATTGTAGCTGGCACGTGGTCGTCGTGGTCATCGTGGTTGTCGTGGTTGTCGTGGTCATGATCGTTGTGGTCGTTGTGGTCGTCATAGCCGTCCAAGGGTTGGTAGTCGTAGCCGTCCAAGGGTTGGTCATCGTAGCCGTCCAAGGGTTGGTCGTCGTAGCCGTCCAAGGGTGGTGGATCCAGGTGTATTTCCTTTGCTTTCCCCTCATTAGAATTTGAGAACATGTTGAGGCTAACAATGGGAGTATTGAACACCGCCTTGGATTGGACACAAGTTTATGACCAAACTCAGAGGTTGATATGTGGAGATTGAGTTAGTCAGAGCCAAGTTAGGGAGAGACCCTGGGTGTGGTATGCCTGTCTTTACATCATCGCGACACATGAGCGAGATAAGAACAGCTGACCTGCCATTGGGCCTAATTAAGTACTCAGCGTTCCATATCGACGTGCGCACTGCAAGATCTGGCCGCCGTATTTCTCGCCAAGAATTTCAATAAATTGGTCGGGTTCGAGAGCGATGGTGGCAATCTGCGCCGCGGTAGAAAAGGGACCGCCCCACAGCACTTGCATATCTAGTTGCTGGTGCCTATCCAAAGCAAGGCCTCCTTGTATTCCGTAGCACATGCCAAGGAATTAACGACAGATCCATGCCTCTGGATGTATACTTCCAAATCCACCTATGTACTCTGTATGATGGAGTAGCTAAAAATACTCAAACGAGCGCTCGAATTACTAACACCTCGTGGCCAAATTATTCACCCACTTCTAACTAGTACTCTTCAAGTTCAATGTATACAGTTCTCTGATATCGCATCTGGGTTGTCAACTTCTAGAAGTTTCTAACTTTGTGGGTTTAGATGATCTTTGGATGATGCGGTGTCTCTCCATGTGGTCGGAACTGCGAGATGGACCTTGGCTCCGAATGAGGCGATGCGGGACCTTTGAGGTGAAGCAGTGATGTTCAAAACGGACGTGAGTTATTAATTGGAGGTGTACAGTCAGAATCTTGATGCGGTCGTATCTATAAATCTGCTTCCTGATACATGAAACCCTCAGGCTGGACTGCGGATGGCCCTAAGATCAACATGGGCGGCACCGCGAAATTACTCAAATATGGCAAACTGGCTAGTTCCACAAAGAGCGTACAGTTTAATAAATGCCTTGATTTCAATTATAGAGTTTGTGCATTCTCACCGCTGGTGTTTTATTGTAATAAATTGTTAGTTCATATATAGCTTCACAGTTCAATTTCACAGAATGAGCCTGAGACTGAGCCTGAGCAATGAGGTGTTAAGAATGGGTTCAAGCATCCTTTAGGGATGCGATCCGCGCTTGGGGAGGGGGCGGGGATGGACAATGGGACAAAGAAAGAGCAGCCGACGCTGCAAATTCAAAGTACTGTACTATTACGACCGATCGTTCAATCATATGTCATGAGGCACCGTGAACTGAACAATTTTGCAAGTTGTCATATGTCACTCGGGCTCATGAACATGTTTCCAGATGTGCTAAAAAGTAGCCAAAATTTGATTTTTCTCCCTGACTTCGGTG
>Ga0307513_10012684_pt1 | contig 10380 bp, 10 predicted proteins | sample 15_EM_MG_FD_202174 | JGI IMG/M metagenome (GOLD analysis project Ga0307513, IMG submission 202174) | Populus trichocarpa ectomycorrhiza microbial communities from riparian zone in the Pacific Northwest, United States - 15_EM | ecosystem: Host-associated > Plants > Roots > Unclassified | place...
AACCAGCCATGGCACCACGGCAATACTCCTTTTTTTTGGGTGGTGGGGAATACCCGGTGTGGATTGATCATATGGTTTAGGCAAGTCCTGGGTTTTCATATATCAGGGTAGCATATACAGGTGCAAGGCTATCAAATGGCAATCGAAGGACATCAAGGCCACTGATGAAGCGGCCTGCCTTCGTATCTACCACGACATCAATCCGGGTTCAGAAAACGACCCAGATGTCGCGAGATTGCTGGCGACATTGGGCCACATGCCTTTCGCGGTCACGCTTATGGCGAAACTGGGAGTGGAAAGCCAGTCGACCGCCAAGGTCTTGTTGGACGCATGGTACGAGTCTGGACCCGACATACTCTCCAGCGACCCTGAACAAAGCATGAATCGAAGTATATGTCTTTCTGTTGAGAGCAACCTCGTCAAGCGGAACCCCGATGTCACCATCCTCCTCACCATCCTGTCGTTGCTACCAGCAGGAACCACCAAAGAGAATCTGCGTTGGTGGGCTCCGGCACTCAAGACATCGATGATCCTCCCCGCAATCGCCAGTTTATCGCAGGCAGCATTACTGGTGGAGAATACACGGGAGAATTCTGCCTCTCCAGTCCTGTTCGTGGTCCCTGTCATCCAATCGTTTATGCAGCAGCATGACCGCATCGCAGAGGAGGTCCGGAAGCAGGTATATTCTCTGTGCTGTGAATATGTTCTAGCGCACGCTTGCCGTTTCGACGATCTCACATTCCCCAAGAATTCGAAAGCGCTCGCAGCCGAAGAAACCAATATTCAATCAATCCTTTTCAGTTCGCTTCTATCTCAGCTTACCATTCCATCTGATAGAACTATGGAAGCTCTCATCGCCTTCGGTTGGTACCGCTGCGACACAAGGCCCAATCTCGAGATCGCCAACAATGTAGTGGAAGCAGCCAAAGACTCTGGAGTTGAGAGCAATATCGCCTCGGCATTGTGGTGCTTGGGCAAGACTTATTCCCGACTTGGCGACTTTCAATCCTCCTACGACCACCTGCAAAAAGCTTACCAACTTTTCAACACCCTTCCTCCTGGTGAGGTCAAGTTGCAACGGCTCAGTGGCCGATGTGGAATTGATCTCGTTGACTCTGCGCGGATGGCATTACCAATCCACCGCGAGGGCGAGGTAATTTCCTTGGCCCGGGATGTCGAAACGAAGTGCGCCGCCCTTTCGGATGACGTCATACATGGACGCAGTTTGGTGTGTCTCGGGGATGTTCTGCACCAGGCTCGACAACCGCAGAAGGCCTTGCGCTACTTGGACCAGGCTCGGACCATGCTGAAGGCCGCGGGGAACACTCCCAACCTTGCTACAGCCTGTAAGAACATTTCCTCGGTATATTACCATGAGGGCAGGCTCCCGGAGGCGCTGGACGCTATTGAGGAGGCATGGAAGCATGCGGAATTGACCAACAGTCCAGGTATTCAAGCCAACATCTCCCTGAACTTTGGCACGGTCCTCTTCAGCGCCGATAATGACGCCGAAGCATGGAAGTGGATCAAAATAGCACTAATGAAGGCCTCATATACTGGGGATCGGTTCAACATTGCACATGCATTGGAGTACATGGGCTACGGGTACCTCCGCAGAGGTGACTACAGAAACGCCTATGGTGCCTATGAAGCTGCAGCCGATGGTGCTGTTGAAGCCGAACTTGCGGAGAGGTGTGAGGAAAACATGGCCAGGATCGAGCGGAAGCAAGGGAATCCTGACACAGTCGTGGGCTTTTCCAGACCTGGCATAGACAACGATAAAACCCTTTTCTATCCCCCTGTTCAAGCGTCTACGAGTGAACTCCCCATTTCTGGTTCTTAGTTCAATTTAGCTTCCTATTGCCAGAATCCTTACATATCTAATTCCACGCTTGTTTAGTTTACTGCGCTTCCGGAAAGTAATGGAAAAGCGAGTTTTTTTTTCCCTGTGACCATATATGGAACGTGGGCAAAATCCCAATTAGGTAGTCAGATTTTTTGAACTTGAACGCCGTGCATCCTTGATCCTGTCGCGTCATTTTCCTTGTATCTGATGGTAAACCACAAAATAAGTGTGGACCTCAAGGAGTGTTCTCTCCGGCTCTGGGAACTCAGCTGGGACAGGGACTTTATTGCCGAAACGTTGTGTATATCAACGACAAGCATGTATCGATGGCGCAAAATCTTTGAAGATTATGACTCCGTCAAACGCCCTCCCTCTCCACTCATAGGTCGACCCAGAATTATTGTCCGTGCCGTTCTCACCGCTATACAAGAAGTTTACAAGAACGAAGCCGATGCATACTTGGATGAGCTCATGTGGTGGCTCGCTATTCACCATGATATCACCATCAGTCGCAGCAGCTTGCAACGGAACCTGGAGGAAGCAGGACTTACACGAAAACTACTACACAAGATTGCTCGCGAGAGGGACGCTGAGATCTGGGATGAATATCTTGCTGTTATTCAGGATCACGCTGCTGGAGATGGCGAGGAGTTTGTCTTTGTCGATGAGATGAGCAAGAATGATCACGATACGGCATGGCGATATGGTCGATCTCTCTCAGGGGAACAGGCTGACTTCATTGACAATTTTGTGCGAGGCGACAGGTATTCAATGGTGGCCGCTATCACCATCGATGGTTACATTGCAACCCGCATTGTTCCAGGCTCATTCAATGCAGAGGAATTCCGAGACTACATTACTGAGCAAGTTGTAAGCATTCCATCTCATATCAAAGGGCGTGTTATTTATCACCCAAGCTAGATCATTGAGATGAATCCGTATCCTGCTAATCGAAGTATTCTGGTGATGGATAATTGTCGAATTCACCATAATATTGAGCTTGTTGACATTGTAAACGCTGCGGGTATGTTGCCTTGTCTCAAATTTTATATCCTTGGTGACGATTCATTCTCTAGGTTGTCTTCTCATCTATCTTCCACCATATTCACCCGACATGAACCCAATTGAAGAATCATTCAGTACATGTATGCGTATCTCTTTCTCCAAACCGTGAATCAATGCCTCATATATCCCTAGTAAAAGCCTATCTACGTCGACATGGCCTTCGAATTCGAGAGGACGAGAACCCAGAGATGGCTCTTATGGAGGCTTGTGGGTGTGTAACAGCAGAAAAGGCACGGGGATGGTTTTGCCATGCAGGGTATATCTGGAATGACCTTTGATCGATGATTCGTTCTATTATACACAGAATACATGATTATACACAACATGGGAATTGAGTGAGCAATGCAAAGTCCGAGAGTTACAGAAAGCCTGGCAAACGAGAGAAACAGAAATAAGTTACAACATCTAAGCGAGACAAAGAACCATGGATATGAGAACAGAGGCAAGCAGAATACAAGCGAATATCAGAACAAGAATGACTTCTAAGCGAGAACAAGGCTCCTGGATATGAGAACAGAGAACAGGTGGAATACGAGCAGAAAGGAGAACAACAGCAGCCAGATGGAACTTCCAAACAAGCAAGGGAGGCGGAAACACAAACAATGACCCAAGGGCCAGAAGGCGAGGCGACCAGTGAAGAAACAGGAACATACTTAGGCCCAACTACCAGCCTTGACATCACGAAGAAAGACCTTGTGCTTCATGATCACATCATCCCAAGCAAGCTTTGAAAATCCAGCGTAACCCTGCCAGTCTTCCCGCCCCAGTTTATCAATCCGACAATCACCTGGATGGAACTTCAATTTCACGAGGCGTCCTTGATCATCTTCATCGATCTCATAGTGTTCACAGAACTCAGATAAAGAGACGGGACGAGGAAGGGCTATTTTGAGAGGAGAAGTTGGCACGGAAACTGCTCCATCTGCGACGCGCTGATAGGCGACTGGTGTTCGTGGACGCGCGCCATGGTGAAGATACGGATCATGCAAACCATGCTGAAAAAAAGGTGGTTGTTGATAGTATGGGTATGGTGGTGGATAAAAGTGTGGCGGTGGTGGATACCCGTAAGGCATTGCGTATTGTTGAGGATTTGGCATAGCAATAGGTTCAGGAGCTGGTGCCGAAGAGGCAGCCGAAGCGCCACCTGCAACACATAGCCGCTGTGACTCCATGAAATGAGCACTAGCGGGAGGGCTATCGAGAGTGGCAGTTGGCGGCAACGCAGCCTGTTGTCGAAGTTAGAAACAAAAAGTCGTACCCGAAATACTGAATGCCTCACCAGATGATGTGCCCACACCTGAACACGCAGGTCATTGAGTTCCCAGGATCGCCCGTCACCAGATGTATAAACACGTTTATTTGGGAAACATGGATCACCGCCAATTCTGTACTTTTCTCGTAGTTGTTCAATGAACATTGAGTTGCTGGTCCCAATTACTGCCTAGGATGTAGTTGTAAGTAATGTATGGCAGTGATGCATGAAGTTGACCTTTTGTTCCCGAATCGTCGAACCCATAGGTCCATTGGCGAGCTCCTCATCTTCGGAATCCCCTTTGAATCCAGTGTAATCCATAGCCTTCTAGGACGGTATGAGTAAATTGAGAACAGGGTTGACTAGTTGACGACGACTCACATCCTGACGAGTCTTCAGCATGGGAGGCATGAAGATCGTGATTGTGGTGTCCCTTCCCTTCTCAATCTGGGAGACAAGCTTGACGATCAAAGCTTTATACCCTGACTCGCTGGATAACGGCTTCTTCTTGTCGTTGGCGGGCGTATTGAGTTTCCATTGCAGCCGACTTTGGTTGATGGAACTGATAAGCGGAGGAAAGTTCGGGTTGACAGCACAATTTGCAACGGATTGAAGGAATTCGCGATGAGGAGTTTTGGTCGTGAAAAAGAATGGACCTCGTGCCTCAGATGTCTCCTTTGTCTTTTGAGTGTGTGGAGGAGAAATGATATCGATATATGCAGTCAATGGCTCGAGGGGCTCAGGCCGGCGCTGCTTTTTGGAAGGTGGTGGTTCATCAGATTGGTCGTCGTCGATGTCGCTGGGGTTGGCGGCTTCAACCTCCTGATCCCCCTTCCCATCGTCTGTATAAATGTCATCTTCTCCTTCTTCCGCTTCCTCCCCGACACTACCCCCAAGAACTTCGACAGACTCAGTGTCACTGGGAAGAGCTGATTTTGAGGTACCGGTACAAGTTGTGGGCTTGCCACTGGGCTTGGAAGCTCAGAGAGCAGGAGCTGTCTTGATAGCTCCCTTCTTCCTCTTGTGAGTTGCCTTTTGTCGATGGGCAACCAAAGCTGGTGTAGCAACGAACCACTTTCGCACTGAAGTTGCATGGGAACAGTGAGCATAACATTTCAATGATGTGCACGGATTACTCACACTCAGGTCGCTCAGATACTACTTCTGCAAGTGAATCTACGATATTATTGGACATAAGTGCATATATCTGGTGGAAAAGCAGAGAAAAACCCGTGTCGACGGTGTTGTGGTGACTCAAAGAGAAGGGAAACCCCTCTAAAGCCAAAAATGGGTGTACCCTAATTAGGCAACGGGGGAAAATAAAAAATGTGATGATTCCCATTACTTTCCGGAAGCACTGTAATATTTCAATATACCTACATATCTGCACTCTTCCTACACACTTTATTAACAGTTAAAGTACACGATGCCTGAGTCGCCGACCAATGAAGTCATAGTATCTTATTCTCGGCGTTGTCGCTCGGCCCTCCTTTTCTTAGTGATTGACACGGGTACAGAAACCCGCGCGGGTAAAAGTCACGGGTAAGTGAGGGTACAGGTACGGGTACGAAAATATGTACCCCAACCAAACCCGTACCCGTTGAGGTGGGTTTGAGGGTACGTTCGGCAGTGCGGCATCGGAGTTTGAAGTGCCCTTGGCTATCCCAATGATGGCGCGGACTGGGAGAGTGCAGGATTTAGCAGCAAAGGGGTTCCAGACATGCTGGGGCGGCCGGGCCCAAAAATTAGTGTTTGTAAGTCCGGTCTCGTAACCGGAAAAAGACTGGAACCAGACCGGACTAGGACCTGTCAGGACCACAAACAAGCAAGACCGTTCAGGACCGTAACCGCGGTCCGGTCTACGGTCCATCACAAATCTGGAAACTTGAAGACCGAGCTAAGACCGGTTGAAACTGGTCTTAACTGGTCTTTCAAGCTTTGAAGTAATGGCTTGGGTTTGCCATTTCTATTGAAAAACTTCGAACTAACTGAAAGATTTTTTACATGAAAATTTGACCAACTGTGACACGACATGATCGGAAAACGCCGGATTTGAGATCAATGATGCCAAACATCGTTGATCTCAGTTCTCAACCACCACCACTCTTCTCCCTTGTTCCTACCTCACCTCTATGGTTCCCTTTAGTCATCTAAAGAGGTATGTAAGTCGTTTTCAATATCTTATAAACTGTTTTTAGGCCTTACGAAGTACGAACAGAATGGCCACATCATGCGGCCCCTCCCCTCATTCAGGGATGTGGGCTGACCTTCGCAGGTTGTAGACGAAGCGGAGGGTTGAAGGGACCACAGGGAGGCCCTAGCAGAGGGAGACCCACTAGGTATGTCGCCTCACGATTCTATCTACAGCCCATTGACATACAATGTGCCGCCTCAGACGCCACGTCCCGCCGCGTCTCCTCTGCCTCATCCTGCGTCTCCTCTGCCTCATCCCGCGTCCCCTCTTCCTCGTCCCGCCATGTCTCCTCTGTGCGTCTCCTCTGCCTCATCCCGCCGCATCTCCTCTGCCTCATCCCGCCATGTCTCCTCTGCCTCGTCGAATCCCGCCACATTGGCGATGACCCCATCAAACACCACCATGACTCAGACCCCTTATGAATGCTCATCGCAAGCCAACCGAGGATGGACCAGTCACAACGACGTGCCACGTCAACGGTCAACCCCCCGCCAGTGTTGCTGTACTATGATGAGGTCTGATCGGCTTGGTCACGTACACTTGCCACTCCCATTTAGCCCCTCCCGTCATCGTTTGACCACAAGCTTACAACATCACCCCCTAGCTGGCTTCTTCCCTTACACACAGAACCTAATGAGGGGCCGATGACACCTTCTACTGTAGTTGCCTACTTAGTCCAGTATTATATAACATTAAAATACATTTATCTACATCTAAGAACATCCACAGGACCGGTCAAGACCGGTCTAGACCAGTCGTGAACCGGTCCTGGTTTGAACCGGTTCAGACCGGTCTTGTAACCGCAAAAGACTGCAAAAGACCGGTCCACACAGGTCCGGTTCGGTTTTTTGCTGGTTTTGGAATTGCGAGGACCGGTCTCGGTCTCGGTCTAAGGCGCTTGAGGCAAAAGACCGAGACCGGACCGGACTTTCAAACACTACCAAAAATTAAGATTATATCTGGCGATTCGAGAGGTACAGCTAAAGGAAGAGAATTATATATATATATATAGAAGATGAGTAATGAAAGCGCGATGTGAGGAGTGAGAAAAAGTTAAGGTAAAAGAGAAGAAATATATAATATAAAGTTTTCGCGGGGTGGAAAAGAGAACACAGAAATTAAAGAAATTAAAACAGGTTAACGCACGGGAAGGAATTAATTTAGATGCATGGAGACTGAGAATTAGAAGGGAGAAATCAGGCACGAGAAAAGGAAGTCTGACGGTCCGAATAAAGTAAAGCTTGGATCAGAGCAGGGCTTTTTCTGATGTAGATGAGGAATGCAGCGGAAGACCATCTTCCCATGGGTTGAATAATAGAGGGGGGAACCCCGTGTTCTGCTAAAGAGGTTGCCCTGCCTGCGCGCATTGATTGTCCACCTACAGATGAGTTGAAGAACAGCCAGAGATGGGAGGTGAAGAATGAGCGAGTGGGTACATGGCCGCTCTCGGTGATCCATAGGGGTGAGGCGAAGGGGAACAGGCGATCGCGAGAGGCGAGATATGCTCGGAAATGGAAGAGGGGATCGTGACGATACTGGTCTTGGCGGATGATAATGCGATTCCCCTCGAAAAAAGCGTCGGCTTTATGGTGAGGAAGGTGAAATTCATAGAAGTCATTGTGGACAACCACAGAAGACCTTTTAGTTACCTTCTGCCAGTTGCGGATTGACTTATCATCTGGGAAAGTCAGCTCGCCTAGTCGCATGAGGGCGAAAAAGCCAGTCAGAAGCATGGCAATGAAGAGCAGGTCGTCGTGTCGAGTGGATGTGGCATAGAAATCTATCATGCATCCTAAATCATCAAGGGTCAGGGCTCGTTTGTGAACAGTTGGGGTGCCTCTCATTCGTTTGCATCCGCGCAAGGTATGCTTAACGAGCATCGAGGAGCGAGCTTTACGGACATCTGGGAAAAATGGTTCAAGTTGTTGTACGATTCCTGACAGGTACAAATCGACAGAATCGGGTTTAATATGATAAGCGGTCCAGACCACGTAAAGGGATAGGACATCATCAGTGGGTTCAACGGGAAGGTGGTGCAAGAGAACGAAATTCAGGTAGGAATTTAAGGCGGAACCGTAGTTCTTTCGGGTGGATAAGTCGATAGCTTCTTCCAATGCGAGTGCTCATTCATGGCAGAGACACTCCATCGACCAAGGCTCACGGACAGGTTGCCTTGATCGGACCGATGACTGGGGGATCATTTTTCGGTAGCCCCCAGCGTCCATCGAGGGGGTTGAAAAGGGGAAATGTGGAGCTCAGGGATGATGTTAAGAGCCGAGGAGAACCGACACTGAGATAGAGCATCTGCTATGACATTATCGTCGCCGGGGATATGGAGAACTCGAAGCTGTAGGTCATTAGCGAGGAGGATGTCGACGGAGCGATGCAGGAGGTGGTTGTACGCGGGGAGGCAGGAGAGCGAGTTGAAGATTTGTATGGAATTCAGGTTGTCTGTGTAAATTACCACGCGAGCTCCTCAATCCAAACGAGAAGCAGCGTCGGTCAGGGCGCACAGGACGCAAAGAGCCTCGAAATAGAAGATTGCTGACAAGTGCAGATTGGGGGGAGTGGGCGAATAGAAGGCCAGATTCGAAGATGGGTACCAGAAACCCATTCCTTCTGGGCATGCGTCGCAATAAGCCGTGATGTCAGCTGAGGAGATATCCCAGTGGGAGGAACGGAGCAAGTGGACGCCGCTTGAGGCCTCGATATGACGAGCTGCCCAGGCAAAGTCATCGCGAATTGCGTTGTTAATCCAAATCCTGCGCATAGGGTGGTGACTCCCACTGGTTTTCGGATAGAAATTATTAAGGCATGGGCGGAGGAGGGGAAAGACGTTAAACGCCCAGTTCAACCACCCCCCCATCTGTTGCCAGTATTTCAGTTGGTAGTTTGTTTTGGTGCCATTCGCAGGTTTGATTGCCCAAGAATAAAGGGCGTCGCACAAGTCGACTCGCTTCTCGCGGGGCAAAGTGAGAGTCATGTTGTTCGGGTCAACGTCGATCCTGATAATAGGGATGACGGATCCAAACACCTGCTTCTTGAGCTTGTGGGGGGTTGAAAGATCGTCCCAGAGATGGAGAAGGAGGGTTTGTGAACGGGGGAAGGACATTGCATAGGGTTCGTAAAGGAGGAAGTTGTCCTTTCGGTTGAAACCCGATGAATCATCTGCGTAAGTGGACAGATGCTTGATACCGCGTTTGTTTTTCGCAATCCAGGCCACGAGGCTGTTGAAACAAATGAAAATTGCAGCTGAGCTACAGCTTCCAAATGTGCAGTTCCTGTCGATGTAACGCAAGCCGTCGACGGTGTTAACTTGCTTAAGCTGCCAGACAAGGTGAAGGGGCATTAACTGGTGGGCTTCTGCGATGTCGGATTTCCAGACGATGAGATCATGCGAACCAAGGGACTGGCAGTAGTACGCGAGCAACATCTCACCCATATGGGTCATGTTGTCCAGTGGAAAACCAGTTACTTTCTTGTGGTCGATCATACTGTTTAAAGAGTGAACGCCAGTGCTATGGTCTGTAACCATGCGCAAGTCAGAAGAATGGGGTTTGGGCACAGCGTGGGTGGGCATGCAGTACATCCCAGGCAACAGATCGGGACGGAAAGCAGGAGAAAAACGATCCTTGCTGATTTCGATGTTGCGTTGTTCACGGATAAACTCCGCCTTACGAGGGTCAGCTGGGGTAGGTCTAGAGCTGTCGTAGGTGCAAGGATAGCCATCTTTGAGTGTGTCTGCCCAAGGCCAGAAACCTTCTCATAGACCTGTGCATACAGATTCCACGAACGGGCAGTTTGGGTGGTCCGATAACAATTCGGCAAAGTGGTCAACATTGATCGGGGTGACGATACGGAAGAGGGAAGGGTTGAGGGAGATAGTTTCGTTTACTATCAGCCTTAGATGTCAATATCATGTATCAGTAGATGGTAGTTGCCTAACTCACTTCATACATGCATAGCGGCACTTGCCCACCAGCCAAAAAAAGGTGAAAAATAGGGTCCTGCCGTGGAGCCGGG
>Ga0307513_10012685_pt1 | contig 10380 bp, 7 predicted proteins | sample 15_EM_MG_FD_202174 | JGI IMG/M metagenome (GOLD analysis project Ga0307513, IMG submission 202174) | Populus trichocarpa ectomycorrhiza microbial communities from riparian zone in the Pacific Northwest, United States - 15_EM | ecosystem: Host-associated > Plants > Roots > Unclassified | place...
TCCGACGCGTACTGCATGATCAGGCGGCCGGTGGTGGTCTCGCCGGTGAACGCCACCTTGGCGACCCGTGGGGACGAGGCGAGTGGCTTGCCGGCCTCGACGCCGAAGCCGTTGACGATGTTGAGCACGCCGGGCGGGAGCAGATCGGCGACGAGTGACATCCAGTAGTGGATCGATGCCGGCGTCTGCTCGGCGGGCTTGAGCACCACGGCGTTGCCGGCGGCCAGCGCGGGAGCGAGCTTCCAGGTCGCCATGAGGATCGGGAAGTTCCACGGGATGATCTGCGCGACCACGCCGAGCGGCTCGTGGAAGTGGTACGCGACGGTGTCGTCGTCGAGTTCGCCGAGCGAGCCCTCCTGCGCCCGGGCCGCGCCGGCGAAGTAGCGGAAGTGGTCGATCGCGAGCGGGATGTCGGCGGCCAGGGTCTCGCGGACCGGCTTGCCGTTCTCCCAAGCCTCGGCGACCGCCAGCTGCTCCAGGTTCGCCGCCATCCGGTCGGCCATCTTGTTGAGGATGTCCGCGCGGTCCGCGACCGAGGTGCGGCCCCACGCGTAGGCCGCACCGTGCGCCGCGTCGAGCGCCTTCTCGACGTCGTCGGCGGTGCCGCGGGCGATCTCGCAGAAGGTCCGGCCGGTCACCGGCGACGGGTTCTCGAAATACTGGCCCTTCGCGGGCGGCACGTACTGGCCGCCGATCCAATGGTCGTAGCGCGACGCATAGTTGACGATCGCGCCGTCGGATCCGGGCGGGGAATAGGTAGTCATGCGCAGCCTCCGTACCTGAGCCGTCGCCCGACGCTGGGCGACGCGGATACCGCCGACGCTATGGACCCAGACGTTGCACAGAGGTTGCAGTGCTGGCCGGTGGGCGCAACCCGTACTCCGCAGCCAACTGATTGGCTCGGGACAAGACCATCGGGCGGACCGGGGAGCCGGTTGGCAGCCGGGTCGCGTACGCCTCCCAGATCTCCAGATCGTCGGCTCCCCACGGCGAACGCACCCAGGTCCGGGCCAGGTGGGTGTCGCCGTTGGTCAGCACCGCCGCGCGCAGCTCGTTCTCCACCCGTTGCCGCAGCCGCACCACGCCGGGCGCGTCCGACGACGGCAGCAGCGGACCGGCATAGGCCTCGAGCGCGGCTGCCACCTGCCCCGCGTCCAGCCGCCGCCGCACTTCGGTGAAGTCCGCACCCACCTCGACCAGCAGCCGATACGGCCGCGAATCCAGCGACCCGGATCCCAAGATCCGGCGCAGCCGGGAGAGCTCGGCGCGGACGGTCACCGGATTCAGATCATCCGCGTAAAGATCAAAACCAAGCTGATCCCCGGTACGGCCCTCAGGGTGCGACAACAGCAGGACCAGGAGTTCCGAGTGCCGCCGGCCAAGCCGGATCCGTTTCCCGCCGATACTCAGCAACGCCTCGTCGCGGCCCAGCGCGGTCACGGTCGCAGTGTTCCGCCCCCGCTCCCGATGACTGCCCAGGAACGCTTCCGCGGCCAGCGCCGTGGCGCGGACCAGCGCCAGACTGTGTGGATTGGCGAGATGATCCCCGCCGGTGACATCGATGGCGCCGAGCAGCAGTCCGGTCGCCGGATCGTGGATCGGCGCGGCCGCACAGGTCCAGCGCTGCACCGGCCGGCTGAAATGCTCGGTGGCGAAGATCTGCAACGGGTGGTCCACGGCGAGCGCGGTGCCCGGCGCGTTCGTACCGGCGTGCGCCTCGTCCCACCGGGCGCCCGGCACGAAGTTCATCGCCTCGGCGCCACGCAGCATGCCCGCGTGGCCCTCGACCCAGAGCAGCCGCCCGTGCGCGTCACACACCGCCATCAGGTTGTCGCCGTCGTCGGCCAACCCGCCGAGCAGATCCCGGAAGATCGGCAGCACCCGGGACAGCGGATGCGCGGCCCGGTACGTCTCCAGGTCCCCGTCGCTGAGCTCGATCGGCGCGGTGCTGTCCGCGCTGACCGCAGCCGCGGACCGCCGCCACGAGTCGACCACCACCGGCCGGATCGGCGTCCCGCTGTGCCCGCTCAGGCCGTCCCCGTTGACGAAGTGCTCGTGTGCGCGCCCGACCTGCCGGATCCGTTCGGCGGGATCGGTACCCAGGTCCAGGGCGAGCCACGGGTTCGGCATGCAGAACCTCCAGTCCACCCCATCGTGACCCGCATCACGCATGAACGCCAGCCGTTGGTTCCCCCGCCCCGTTGATCATGAAGTTGGGCAGGCGCGTATCGCGCAAAGCGGGCGCCTAGTCCCATGATCAACGGGGCGCTGGGTGCCGTTGCGGCCATTTCTGTCGGCCTGCTCCGTTAGTCTCGCAGACGTTGGCACCGTGGCTGAGGAGTGAGCATTGTCTGATCTGTCGCACATCGTCAAGGCGTACGACGTGCGCGGCATCGTCCCCGATCAGCTGGACGGGACGGTGGCCCGGGCGCTCGGCACGGCGTTCGTGGAAATGCTGCGCGAGTCCGGGGACGATGCGGACCGCATCGTGATCGCCCGCGACATGCGCGACTCCGGGCCGGCGCTGGTCGCCGCATTCGCCTCCGGCGCCAACGCCGCCGGCACCGCCGTGCTGGACATCGGGCTCGGTTCCACCGACCAGCTGTATTACGCCTCCGGCTCGCTCGGCCTGCCCGGTGCGATGTTCACCGCCAGCCACAACCCGGCCCGGTACAACGGCATCAAGCTGTGCCGATCCGGCGCCCGCCCGGTCGGGCAGGACAGCGGCCTCGCGGTGGTCCGGCGGCGGGCCGAGGAGTTGCTCGACGACCTGGACGCGGTCGCCGACGGCGTGACCCGGATCGAGACCCGCGACCTGCTCGCCGACTACGCGGCCCACCTGCGCAAGCTGGTCGACCTGTCCGGGATCCGGCCGCTCAAGGTGGTGGTGGACGCGGGCAACGGGATGGGCGGCTTCACCGTTCCGGCCGTACTGGGCGACCAGGTGTTGCCGGCGCTGCCGCTGGACATCGTGCCGCTCTACTTCGAACTCGACGGCTCCTTCCCCAACCACGAGGCCAACCCGCTGGAGCCGGCCAACCTGGTCGACCTGCAGGCCGCGGTCCGTACCCACGGCGCGGACCTCGGGCTGGCGTTCGACGGCGACGCCGACCGCTGCTTCGTGATCGACGAGAACGGCGACCCGGTCTCGCCGTCCGCGATCACCGGTCTGGTGGCGACCCGGGAGCTGGCCAGGTTCCCCGGCAGCACGGTCATCTACAACGTGATCACTTCGGCCGCGGTACCGGAGATCATCGCCGAGAACGGCGGCACGCCGGTCCGCAGCCGGGTCGGGCACTCGTTCATCAAGGGCGAGATGGCTCGTACCAATGCGGTCTTCGGGGGTGAGCACTCGGCGCACTACTACTTCCGCGAGTTCTGGTTCGCCGACACCGGCATGCTGGCCGCGATGCACGTCCTGGCCGCGCTCGGCGGTCAGGACCGGCCACTGTCGGCGTTCGCCGCCGAGTACGAGCGGTACTCCGCCTCCGGTGAGATCAACTCCACGGTCGACGATGCCGCGGCCAAGGTGGCCGAGGTCCGCGCCGCATACCCACGCGCTAGGTTCGACGAGTTGGACGGGCTGTCCGTCTTCCTCGGCGACGGCGCCTGGTTCAATCTGCGGTCGTCCAACACCGAGCCGCTGCTGCGACTGAACGTGGAGGCGGCGAAGCCGGATCGGATGGCGGCCCTCCGCGACGAGGTGCTCGCGATGGTCCGCGGATAGGATCTCTCACACCCGCACCCGAGGGCGCCGGGAGAACTGCAGAAAACCGCGCTCACCCGCGGCGGAAGACCGATGAGGAACAATTCAAAGCCCGTATGACAAGGAGCCGTTCGGTGGCCCTCGATCCGCAGTTGTTGGACATCCTGGCCTGCCCGGACACGCACCACGCGCCGCTCGACTACGACGAAGCGGCGCAGACGCTGACGTGCACCGAGTGCGGGCGCATCTTCGAGGTCCGCGACGACATCCCGGTCCTGCTGCTCGACGAGGCGCGCGACCCCGCGGAGGGGACGTCCTGATGGCCGCCCCGATGGACGGCGTGTCCGGCGTCAACGGCCATCGCATCCCCGACCCCTCGTTGCTCGATGACGAGAAGACGATGTTCGGCAACGATCCGGGCGGCATGCTGCGGGCGACCGCGTCCGCCGGCGCCCAGGTCCGGGAGTCCGCCGCGCTCGCCGCCGAGGCCGACCTGAGCATGCTGGAGGACGAGGGACGGCCCCGCGCGGTCGTCGTCGCCGGCATCGGTACGGCGGGCCTGACCGGCAACATCCTGGCCACGGTCGCCGGCCACCGCTGTCCCGTGCCGATCATCGGCCACCGCAGCGCCGGCGTGCCCGGCTGGGTGGGCGCCGCCGACGTGGTCATCGCCGTCTCCGCCAGCGGCCGCAGCCCCGAGGCGCTGGCCGCCGCGGACGCCGCCGCCCGGCGCGGCGCGCGGCTGGTCGCGATCGGCAACCCCGACTCCGAGCTGCAGGCCATGGCCGAACGCGCCCGGTCGCCGTTCATCCCGGTGCCACGGCGCGCTCCGGCCCGGGCCAGCATCTGGGGCCTCACCGTGCCGGTGCTGTTCGCCGCGCGCAGCCTGGGCCTGGTCAAGGTCAACGAGGCCGACTTCGCGGAGACGGCCGTCCGCCTCGACGCCGACGCCGAGCGCTGCCGTCCCGGCGCCGAGTCGTTCGTCAACCCGGCCAAGTCGCTGGCGCTGGGCCTGGCCGGCTCGATCCCGATCGTCTGGGGCTCGTCGCCGCTCGCCACGGTCGCGGCCCGCCGATTCGCCGATACGCTCGCCGCGAACGCCCGCTACCCGGTGATGGCCGGCGCACTGGGCGAGGCCGGCCGCGGCCGGGTCGGCCTGTTGGACGGCGTGTTCGGTGGCCTGGCCGAGTCGTCGCGAGACATCTTCGACGACGAGGAGGAACCGGACGACGCCCGGACCCGGCTCCGGCTGGTGATCATGCGCGACGGCGGACTCAACCCCGAGGACGAGGCCGACGAGCCGGTGGCGGTCGAGGAACGCCGCGCCGACGCCGTGCAGACCCTCGCCGAGCGCCGCGGCGTGCGCTGCGACGTCATCACGGCCGAGGGCGGCTCCGCGCTGGAGCGTCTCGCGTCGCTGGTCGCGGTGCCCGACTTCGCCTCGCTGTACCTGGCGCTGGCGCACGGCCTCGACCCGATGGCCGTCCCGGCGATCAACGAGATGAAGGAACTGAGCAACGCGTTGCCGGAGGCCCTGCAATGAGTGCCGGTAGTGGCAGTGGAACCCGGGCGATCGTGGCCGCGCTGGTGGCGAACCTCGGCATCGCGCTGACCAAGTTCGTCGCATGGCTGCTCACCGGCTCGTCCTCGATGCTGGCCGAGGCCATCCACTCGGTCGCCGACTCGGGCAACCAGGGGTTGCTCCTGCTGGGCGGCAAGCGAGCGGCCCGCAAGGCAACCCCGGAACACCCCTTCGGGTACGGCCGGGAGCGCTATATCTACGCGTTCATCGTGTCGATCGTGCTGTTCAGCGTGGGTGGACTGTTCGCGCTCTACGAGGCGTACCACAAGATCATGGAGCGCGAGGGGATCCACAGCTGGCAGTGGGTGCCGGTGGCCGTGCTGGTGGTCGCGATCGGGCTGGAGAGCTACTCCTTCCGTACCGCCATCGTCGAGTCCAACCACACCCGCGGCCAGACGTCCTGGGTCGAGTTCGTGCGCCGGGCCAAGGCACCCGAGCTGCCGGTGGTGCTGCTCGAGGACGCCGGCGCGCTGCTCGGCCTGGTCTTCGCGTTGTTCGGTGTGGTCCTGACGCTGATCACCGGCAATGGCGTCTGGGACGGCATCGGCACCGCGGCGATCGGCCTGCTCCTGGTGACGATCGCGGCCGTCCTGGCGGTCGAGACGAAGAGCCTGCTGCTCGGCGAGGGCGCCAACCCGGAGGACGTCCGGAAGATCGAGGTGGCCATCCTGGCCGGCCCCGGCATCGAGCGGATCATCCACATGAAGACGCTGCACCTCGGCCCCGAGGAACTCCTGGTGGCGGCGAAGATCGCCGTGCCGCGAACCGAACGCGCCGAGGAAGTGGCCCGGCACATCGACGAGACCGAGGCCCGCATCCGGGCGGCGCTGCCGATCGCCCGGGTCATCTACCTCGAACCAGACATCTACCAACCCGAGTCCGAGCCGGCCGCCGCCGGCCACGTGGCGGGCAGGTCCGTGCCACCCGCGGTCGCCTGACCCCCATGCCGGATGAGCGCGGCGGGGCCTCGAGCGCAGGGCGTGAGCGAGTGCGCTCAACCCGGCGGCCACGAGCGCGGGAGCCAGTGAGCGAGTGCGTTCAACGCGGCGCCACGAGCGCAGGGCTCCTGGGGCCAGTGAGCGAGTGCGTTCAACGCGGCGGCCACGAGCGGAGGGTCCTGGGCCAGTGAGCGAGTGCGTTCAACGCGGCGGCCACGAGCACACGAGAGGGTGCGGCAGGGGCGGCAGGAGCGACGTGCGCAGGTGACGGGTTGGCACGGCATGGCGAGCGTGGCGGGGCCGCGAGCGGCGGAAGGTGGGTAGGGATGAGCGTTTACGCGTTGAGTGGCGTGGTGCGGCCGTATGCCTGGGGGTCGCGGACCGCATTGGCGAAACTGCAGGGGCGACGTGTGCCGAGCGACGGGCCGGAGGCCGAGCTGTGGCTGGGCGCCCACCCCGGCGACCCGTCGGCCGTGACCGGGCCGGACGGTCCGGTCAGCCTCGCCACCTTGATCGAGGATGACCCGAAGGGCAAGCTCGGTGCCGAGGTGGCGGGGGAGTTCGGCAGCCGGCTTCCGTACCTGATGAAGGTCCTGGCCGCGGAGGCGCCGTTGTCGCTGCAGGCGCACCCCGACGCCGACCGGGCCCGGGCGGCCTTCGCGGCACAGGAGGCCGATCCCGATGCGCCCAGGAACTACACCGACGCGTACCACAAGCCGGAGATGCTGGTCGCGCTCACGCCGTTCGAGGCGCTGTGCGGTTTCCGCGCTCCGGACGTCTCCGCCGCGGTACTCGAAGAGCTGAACGTGCCGCGGCTCGCGCCGGTCGTCGCGGCGCTGCGGGCCGGCGTGACCGGTCTGCGCGAGGCGGTGCGGCTGCTACTGACCTGGCCTTCGGCCGACCGGCCCGCGCTGGTCGAGGCCGTCGTGCAGGCCGCGGGCGGTCGCGTGACTTCCCCGTACGCGGAAAGCTTCGCCTTGGCCGTTGATCTGGCTGGGCATTACCCGGCCGATCCCGGGGTGCTGGTGGCATTGCTGCTGAACCAGGTGCGGCTGGCGCCGGGCGAGGCGATCTGGATGCCGGCGGGCAACCTGCACGCGTACCGGAGTGGCCTCGGCGTCGAGATCATGGCGGCCAGCGACAACGTGCTGCGTGGCGGCCTCACGCCGAAGCGGGTCGACGTCGACGAGTTGCTCGAGGTGCTGCGCTTCGAGGTTCTGCACGACCCGATCCGGCCGGCCGTCGAGGTCGGGCCCGGCGTCTTGACCTGGCAGGTCCCGGTGCGCGAGTTCGCCCTGTACCGCATCGAGCTGGACGGCACCCGGCCGCCGACGCCGGTGCCGGCCGAGGGGCCGCGCATCATCCTGGCCACCGAAGGTGATGTCTTCGTGGCCGAGGGGCACGGCACCCCGGTCGAGGTGTCGCCAGGTACGGCGGCGTTCGCCCCGGCGGATGCGGGACCTGTCACGGTCGCCGGCATGGGCCAGGTCTTCGCGTCCGTGCCACGCTGACCGTGGCGCGCGGCTCGGTCGGTTGTCCGTGGCGGTTTTGCGCTGAGGGCCACGGTCGTCGCTGGGCGCTGTGTCGTGCTGACCCAGTCAGCCTTCAGTCACCGTCGTCCGGTAGCGCTCGATCCAGCGCTCGTTGAGATCGTCGGCCTGGCGCTCGTGCCGCGGTGCGATCGCGGCGCCGTCCGGCAGGTCGAGACCGAGGAAGTAGAGGATTCCGCGGGTGACCCCGGCCAGGTCGGCGCCGAGCCGCTCGTAGCACACCCGGTGTGGCCGGATACCGGACGAGCTGAACCACCGCTCCCATGCCGCATTGTGCTCGTCGATCAGGCGAACCAGCCCACCGATCCCCGCTGGATCGAAACTCGGCTCCCGATCGTTCCGGCCGGCGTCGCCGACGTACCAGGTGCCGGTCTGTTCGGCGCGCAGCCAGGACACCGCCTGCGCCAGTACGTCGTCGCGGCGCAGGTACCCGAACCGGCAGTGGCCGAACGCCCGCTCCAGCAACGCGACATCCTGGCCGGCCAGGTCCGGGTGGACCGCGCCCAGCTTGTCGAACACCTCGTCCAGCGTGCCCCACATGAGTTTCGCCCCGAACACGCCGTTGCCGGTCGTACCGGCGGCGCGTGCCCGTCGCACGAAGTCCGCATTGTCGACGCCGCCCCCGGGCGTACGGGGCATCCGCCAGCGGTCGGCCCACATCGGCTCGTCCGGCGCGCGGAAATACGCCTCTGGACGACCGGCAACTCCGGTGGACTCCAGCAGGCCGAGCAGCAGCGAGCTCCCGGTCCTAGGCGTGGCACAGACGAAATAGGAGTCGAGGGGCTCGTCGGCACTCGACGGCATGGTCACGCCGACACGTAGTCCCTCCGCCCTCAGGAGACGCAACCGGTAATCGCCAGGTCGCACCGCAACTGGGGGGTCTTCATCGTCCGGCTCGCCGACGCGTTTGGGGCAAATCGGCGCGGTGCGAGCGCTGCCCACCTACGGGCGACTGCCAAGGCCGCTGCCCGGCCGATTGCGATCGGCGGAGCGACGCCCGACAGCGCCACTTTGCTCTGAGCACCTCGGGTTATCAGGTGACTTTGCTCTGAGCACCTCGGGTTATCGGGTGGCCTGCAGTGGCAGCGGGTGCCGGCCCTACTGCGGACTCCCGAGGCCTCGCAAGGGGCTTGAGGAGTCCGCGTTGGGCTCCGCGTTGGGCCCCGCGTTGGGCTCCGCGTTGGGCCCCGCGTTGGGCTCCGCGTTGGGCTCCGCGTTGGGCTGCGCGGCGCAGGCGCTCGGCCTTCGACGAGAGTGATTCCTATAGGTGCTCAGAGCAAACTGTCGCGGAGGCATGGGGGTCAGGGTTGTAGCGATAAAAAACGAAATTTCCGGATTTGCTTGACATGGTGTGTGCGGAGTGTAAATCTATAACCACGCAGCGTCATTGGTGATCGGGGGGTCCCACGGACGCGCGCGGTACCAAACCGGGGGGATGAACGGGGCGGCAGGTCTTCGGACCTGTCGCCCCGTTCGCTGTGCCTGGGGACTGCGAGGCCGCTGCGCGCGGGCCTGTTCGCGCTGTCACCGCGCGGTGGATCTGGCGTCGAGTGCGGAGAATCTCGTCCACCACATCCGGCTGGCCGCAATCGGGTCACTCGGCGGGTGTCGGGATTTCCCGCCGTGGCTGCCGGTGTGTCACGTCCGTGGGGTGTTGCTTCTGGCGAGTCTGTCGCCGTACCGGAGAAGGGTTGATGGTTTGACCTTGTCGGGCGCCAGGCGGACGGGAGCCTGGCGGATACGGGGCCCGGGGGACGGAGGGTCGCTCGGACGAGGGGATGGGAGTCGGATGTCGGACAGCGGTGCGTTACTGCACGTGGGCCGCGGCGGCGGGATGTGGCGGGAAGGCGGAGCGTAGAGTGAACGGCTGCCCGATCCTCGTAGAGCAGGAGCATTGATGACCAGCACTCTCCCGGCGCCTACTGGCGCGGAGCGTCCCAAGACGGTGGCCGAGGGCGATTTCAAGGTTGCTGACCTGTCGCTTGCAGCGTTCGGCCGTAAGGAGATCGACCTGGCCGAGCATGAGATGCCCGGCCTGATGTCGTTGCGTAGGGAGTACGCGGCGAGCCAGCCGTTGCGCGGTGCCCGGATCACCGGGTCGCTGCACATGACGATCCAGACCGCGGTGTTGATCGAGACGTTGACGTCGTTGGGTGCGCAGGTGCGGTGGGCGTCGTGCAACATCTTCTCGACCCAGGACCACGCGGCCGCGGCGGTCGTGGTCGGCCCGGCCGGCACACCCGAGGCGCCGGCCGGGGTGCCGGTCTACGCCTGGAAGGGTGAGACGCTCGAAGAGTATTGGTGGTGCACCGAGCAGGTGCTGCTCTGGCCGGACGGCGAGGCGCCGAACATGATCCTCGACGACGGCGGCGACGCCACCCTGCTGGTGCACAAGGGCGCCGAGTTCGAGAAGCTGGGCGCGGTCCCGTCCGCGGACACCGCCGACTCCGAGGAGTACGCGGTGATCCTCGGCGTGCTCAACCGGTCGCTCGCCGAGGACGATCGGCGCTGGACCCGCGTCGCGGCCGCGATCAAGGGCGTCACCGAGGAGACCACCACCGGGGTCCACCGGCTGTACGAGATGCAGCTGGCCGGCACGCTGCT
>Ga0307513_10012686_pt1 | contig 10380 bp, 6 predicted proteins | sample 15_EM_MG_FD_202174 | JGI IMG/M metagenome (GOLD analysis project Ga0307513, IMG submission 202174) | Populus trichocarpa ectomycorrhiza microbial communities from riparian zone in the Pacific Northwest, United States - 15_EM | ecosystem: Host-associated > Plants > Roots > Unclassified | place...
TCATGCTGTTCGGATGAATTTTCGCGATACATGCATGTCGGTTTGTTGTGCGTTCAAGAAGATCCTTGTGAGAGGCCTACCATGTCCTCGGTAGTTTTAATGCTGAAAAAAGAGAGTTCAATTCTTACCCAACCTGAACGGCCAGCATTTTCTGTGGGAAGATTCGCAGACTACGAGGCTAATGCTGGCAGTTGTTCTGTCAATGCTTTAACAATTTCAAGTATTTCGCCCCGTTGATGAAGCTGATCACTGTGGTCCTTCATTGTACATTGCGGGGCAGAGCCGGTTTAAGTTGAATGGAGAATTGTATAAAATTATAAATAACATCTTTTAAAATATTTAAAAAGTATCTTTTTATTATTTCTTATGTACATTTAACAAGTGAACTCTTAAGCAATCTTAAATGAGTATAATTTTCATTTTATAAAATATAATTGATAAATAAAACTTATTTATTTTTAGAATTTTTTTGTTAAATGAAGGCCTTGGCTATTGCTCAAGTGGCTTTTAGGCTTTGGCAGACTCCGATAAAGGCCATGGATTGATATGTAATATTTTTAAGTTAAAGTTCAAAGTTATTATCATGTGATTATGCACCTGTTGCTGAAGCAATTCTTGCACTAATCACTTACCATAAAATCTCTACGATTATTATTCTCATCTGTGGATAAGATTGAAAGGAAAAGGAGTTAAACTAATCACAGCTTAATAAATAAAGCTCTACACGAACTACCAGGTCAAGAATAAATCTAACATATATAGATTCATTAAGATATAATAGCTTATAAGGTATTATTCTATATTTAATCATAACAATCAACGAATTGCGCACATTCTAGCTAACTAGTCAAAACCATCTCCAGAAAACTTGAAATCTTAGGCCAGTTTTTGTTTTAGAATCATAACAATCAGCTTCTCATCATCTAGTTTTTCATCCATATATAATTCATATACTAGTTCATGCTATATAATAAAATCAACCCCAAAATTGTCCATTCAGGCTGCTGCTTGGCAGCCTGCACACTCTTCAATGTTTTAATTAAAACTCCCTCTACAAATATTGAATTAATATGCCGGTTTTGGAGTTAGAAACCAGCGACAATGAGCTTTCTTTAAATATAAAATTTAAACCAAAAACAATACATTATTGGTGCAGAATTGGGGTTCAAAAGAGATCCTCCGCCGAGAATCCAATTAATCCAGTCCCTAAAATCAATCATTAAACACTCTTAAAATAATATTATACTCTGTGATAGCGTATTAATCATGAAAAGGCTACCCCTGATGACTTCATGATCACCCCCAACCTATGGGCCTCTCAATCTAGTTTTCGGATTGTTAAGATTTTCGTTAATTAAACAGCCTTTGACCTTCTATTGCACTGCAAACTTATGTCATTGAGCCTTGCACATTGGAAGCCTCCCCCTGGCTTTAGCTTCAACTTGATAATGTACCCGGGCTATGCTACGGTGCTTGTCAAATTTTTCTTCAAAATAAAAATAATATTAAGATATTATTAATATATTTTTAATTAAAAAAATTAAAACAGATTAGAGTTAACTTGATATAACTCATTTAATTGTGTAGATATAAAAGCAACTCATATAAGCTACAAAAACATAATTTATCTAAAAACAATTTATCTTTTTTACTATTAAAATAGCAATATATTTGATTGACTTAGATCAACTCGGGTTTTAATGTCAAATCTATAATTCAGATTATAAGACTGTGATAATCTCATAAAAAAATTAAAATAAATTATGAAACATAATTCTCAACCAACCTAATCTTTAATAATAAATTGAAAAAAAAATCAAGTAAAAAAGGATCTAAAAAGATAGCCTAAGTTAACATGTCAAACCCACGACCTGATTCATAAGAATAAGATAATTCCATGGAAAGCAAATTGAAACAAATTGTGATTTTTAATCCTCAATCAACTCAATATTAAAGGATAAAATTAAAAAATTAATTTAAAAAACATAAAAATAACCAAAGTCAATTCATTAAACTCATTACCCGAGTCATCATATCGAGATAAACTCATACAAAAATGACTTGATTTGTTCTCTCAAAAACTATTTATAGAAATTGTACTATTTTTTTTTCTTTTCATACAAACAAAAAAAAGAAAATTTTGCTGGAACTGCTAATTAGATGAACAAACCTGAGACTTTAAGAAGCACTGTTAAAAGGGCTTGGAAAAGGGAAAGGCCGGCGTAGCTAAAATGAGATTCCAAAGAGCATGGTTGTGAGACGGGCTTTATTCCAAAGAGCATGGTTGTAAACCACAAATCGTGCAGTATCCAACAATACAGAATTGAGGGCCTTTATGAAGTTAAACGAAAAACTAACCTATCTATAATCAACATAAAGATCAAAAGCGGTAAAAAAAAAAAAAAGAATTAATTCATTCTTATAGTACGAATGATCAATCCATCGAAGACCTATTCAATAGCTATGCCATGAAGTTAATTATAAGTTAGTCCTTGTAGTTCATTAAATTAAATAATTAGTCCTTAATTATGCTATAATAAATAATTTCATAGTTCTTGTGGTTTTGTATCCGTTAAATAATTTAGTCTATCCATGAATTTTGAAAGGGTTGAGGTATTTCCAATTGAACAATTCTTTCTAATTAAAAATACCCTTTTTTCTAACCAAAATTCCCATCTAATGAATACATCAAAAGGCTATAAAATATTTCTATCATTCAATAAATTTAAATCTTTTTTCACAAAACCATTGCTAGTTACTGCGTAAACCACAAATCGTGCAGTATCCAACAATACAGAATTAAGGGCCTTTATGAAGTTAAACGAAAAACTAACCTATCTCTAATCAACATAAAGATCAAAAGCGGTCAAAAAAAAAAACTAATTAATTCATTCTTATAGTACGAATGAATCCATCGAAGACCTATTCTATTAAAGAAAACTAGAAGTATGAATAAAAATTTCAAGAGCACCGTTGAACTAGATGTTCATGTACCTCAAGTTTTTTGATGCGTATTCGTGGAAATTGCAACCACGAGAGGATAAAAAAATCGAGGGGTTAAGAATGGACTGTGACATTGATTCATTGAAATTGGATGAATAAGTAATTTACTAGGTCAGGGAGATTCCATCAACTTTTTATTGTGTATCTTGTTTCTGCTCACAGTTTAGGCCTTGTTTATTTAATGAATTTTTTTTTTAAATTATTATCTAAACTTTCTAGTATTTGTTTATTAAATAGTTTATGGAAATTGATGAATGAAAAACATTTTCTAATAAAAATAAATTTAGCTTGGTTTTCAAAAAAGTATTTTTTTTATTTTGAGCGCAAAACACTTTTTAAAAATTGTAAAAAATTTAAAAATATCTTATTATTAGCTGATTATAACAAATTTGATCTTCAAATTTTTAATTGTTATATATATTGTTTTGAATTTTTTTTATTTCACCCTTTAAAATTTGATTTAATTTAATTTTTATATTAATTTTAACTTTATTTTTATGATTATTATTTACTTTTTTTCTATTATTTTAATTAAATTTTTATTTATTAAATTTTATCCTTAATTTACTGGAGCTGAAAATAGAAATGGTTGAAACGGTCCGGCTGCTAACCACGTTTCACTTTATTGCAAAATCGGGCACCATTAAAGCAAGTCAACAGCTTCTTGAATATTGGTCCCCGTAACTTTATAACGACCATGTGACGGAATGAGAAAATAAAAATAAAAATGGCGATATATACCACAGAGTAGCTGGGTTAACCTTCTTCTTTTCTGCTGTTCTATATAAGGTCAAGCTAAAATACAATTAAGGATAAATAAAGCATTTATCATTAAGAACAGCTTTGGTCGGTTAATATTGGGATTAATTAAAAAAAAAGTCTTAGAATAAAGTATTTATGAGATCAAATAATCCTACGGAGAATTGAAAATTCAAAGTTAATTTATAAATGTCAGGTCAAAGTTCAATTAAGAATTGTTCATCGAATAAAAAAGTAATGAACTTTAAATAATGTTGTATAATAATACTTTCGGCTCTTCGATTAATTCTTCAAAGTAATGAACTATTATCTTGTTAAAAAAAAATCTCCCTTTTCAATATTAAAAATTAACAATAGGGTTTCATCCAGTAGTTTTATTCAAGTCATTTCGTATCAGATTTTGAGATCGGAAAGTTAATTAAATAATTAACCTTCTACGTCATTTACTTACCACGAGGTCACTGGTCCCAATCTATGTGCTGTAAAAAAAGAATGCGCCCTTTACCTGGAATTTCATGAACAGTCTCTGCGAAAGAAAATGGTTACAAGAGAAACCTTAATAACCATATTATTGAGTTTATCTTTGATTATGTACTCGAGTGATAAAAAAAAATCTATGTACTTAATACACATATAAAAAGCTAAAGTAGTTATATTTTGTAGAGTTAAAAGGTATATTTATGAATGTCTCTGTAATTAGCCGAATTGAGGGTAGCTTTCCATGTATAAAAGGCATACTCTATAAGAGTTTTGAAAGGATATACATTGCTGTATTTCTTTCAGAACAGTAACTCTGTAAACCGACATATATATTTGTCTATATAAGGCATTCCTCCAGGGGAGAAGAATAATAAGCATAATTATACATGCAACCCTAAACCTTAAAACTTAACATGGTATTAGAACAGGGTTGAAAACTAATTCTTTCTTAAACTTTTCAGCCACCATATTAATCTTCACCTGGAATTGGTCTTGAAACAAGGGACCAACCATAAATGACACAATTACCTCTATTATCCCTATAAACCAGACATCAATCTCTGCTGAAACACCTACCCAAAACACCTTACCCTTTGAATTTAAATTGAATGAGACAAACTTCAAAATCTAGTCACGGATGATTGAACTTCACGCTGCTGGATTGAACAAGCTCGACTACTTAACTGGGCAGAATGCTAGAGTGGAAGAAGGAAATTCTAGTTACTCAAAGTGGTGCACTGAAGACGCAGTGGTGAGAGGATGGTTGTTGAAAACCATGGAGCCTCATCTTATTGGCTTATTTATAGACCTGTCATCAGCCAATAAAATCTGGGATAGTGTCACTCAAACCTTCTATGATGGGGTTGACGAGTCGCAATTCTATGAGCTACGCTGCAAGGCCACGAGGACGAAACAGTGCGGACGTCCAGTTAACCTGTATTACGCAGAGCTTAATAGCGTCTGGCAGGAAATTTATAAGCGACGACCGATTAAGTTGATATGTGCTGCAGATCTTAGAACCAGACAAGAAGAAATTCAAAAGGACTGGATCTATGACTTTCTTGCAGGATTGGATGAAGTATTTGACTCAGTACGCAGTGATCTCCTTTGAAAAAAATCTGTTCCAAGTATTGAAGGTTTCTCTTGAAGAAATCTAAGAAAATGGTTCCCAGCATGTGCTTCAATACAATTCGACGGGAGGCTCAGCGACAAGTCACCATGCTGGGAACAAAAAACACTGGTTAAGGATCATCAATGACAATGATTTCCAAAACCACCACCCCATCTAACTTGCGCACTTTTCGAGCTATTGACTATTGAGGAAGCAGAAAATGATAAGTTACGCTGCAGTTATTGTAATGGAAGTTGTCATACCAGAGACACTTGTTTCGAGATTCATGGCTACCTTGATTGGTTCCTAGAAAAACGAAAGCAAAGTAAAGCAAGAAGCAATAAATGTCCGGTCTAAGCAAAATTAACCACTACAACAGAAATTCCTTCGAGTTTTGTTGCCATGGTAATAGGCCAAAAAGACCATACTAAACCGGGTGAATTACTCTCTTTAGTGAAAATAGTTGACCCGACTTCAGCCACAAATAAGACTGGAGTGGTTTTGTCGACATCCACGGTTCATGATACAAGTTGGATCATTAACTCGGGTGCCACAGATCATATGACTTACAACAAATCATTATTTCAATACATAACTTCCCTATCTAAGGAAATATCAAGTATCAAGAATTGAAAAATATGTCTAAGATTGTAGGATTTTTTTTTAAATTTTTTTTTTGAAAATTTCGGCAGAATTTCCTTTGTTTTCTGATGTTACCAAGTTATCGACTAGACTTCATTCAATCACAATATTCAAAACTTCCATTTTGATCCAACATCCTGGATGATATCGCATCTCATCATACAATATTCCACATAACTATACTTCATTGTATTTTCTGAACCTTACATCATCAACAAATAAAACATTAATTACAAACAATTATAAATTTAAAAGATTCATATTGAACTAATTATTACATTAACAAGCATCCATCTTTTAAACATGCATGATTATAATTCTTAAATATTCTTTTCGAGTAGTTTAATAATATTAGTTCCTTACTCATACTTTTTAAATATATAAGTACCAAAATCAAACATCTTCATGATACATATATTACAATCTACATATAATACAAATTACATATAAAGAAAATATATTTCATCTCACAAAATAAACAGATTAAAACACAAAGCCTATATCTAACGCTCTGCATCACCTCATGAATAACCTGTATACATAACATTAATAAGAAATAAGGAAGATAACACATTAAAAATGATAAAGCTATTATGTTCACAACTCTTCAAAATATATCAACATTAATAACTCATTTATAATTTATTAATGCTATACTTATAAGACCTCTGTAACCAACACTTATTGCTTAATTTTTTAATTTGATAATTCATAAATTTTATCTCAAACCTGACTAACCCTCTTAAATGGCCAACAATCAAACCGGTAATTCCATACGAATTACCCAACATCCTGCTATTCTCTATCAATAGCCAATATAACCTGTAATTCCATACAAATTACCCAACATCCGGCTATTATTTATAATAGCCAATCTAATCGGTAATTCCATACGAATTACCCAACATCTGGCTATTCTATATCAATAGCCAATATAACCGGTAATTTCATATGAATTACCCAACAACCGATAATTCCATATGAATTACCCAACATCCGGCTATTATTTATAATAGCCAATCTAACTGGTAATTCCATACGAATTACCCAACATCTGACTATTCTCTATCAATAGCCAATATAACCGGTAATTTCATACGAATTACCCAACAATCGGTAATTCCATACGAATTATCCAATATCCAGCTATTCTTTATAATAGCCAATCTAACCAGTAATTCCATACGAATTACCCAACATCCGACTATTCTCTATCAATAGCCAATATAACTGGTAATTCCATACGAATTACCCAACAACCGGTAATTCCATACGAATTACCCAACATTTGGCTATTCTCTATCAATAGCCAATCTAACTGGTAATTCCATACAAACTACCCAACATCCAGCTATTCTTTATAATAGCCACTCTAACCGGTAATTCCATATGAATTTGCCAATATCCGGCTATTCTCTATCAATAGCCAAAATAACCGGTAATTCCATACGAATTACCCAACATCCGGCTATTCTTTATAATAGCTAACCTAACTGGTAATTCTATACGAATTACCCAACATCCAACTATTCTTTATAATAGCCAATCTAACCGGTAACTCCATACGAACCGGTAATTCCAAACTAACCAGTAATTCCAAACTAACCGATAATTCATGCTAACCAACCGATAATTCTATACCAACCGGTAATTCCGTACTAACCGGTAATTCTATGCTAACCAACCGGTAATTCTATATCAACCGGTAATTCCATACTAAACGGTAATTCATGCTATCTAACCAGTAATTTTATACCAACCAGTAATTTCATACCAACCACCTGACATCCCCATTATAATACCAATAGTTTTTTCTTCTACTTCTTCCATATCAACATGTCATAAACAACTCATAACTAATAATGAAACTTTGAACTTTAAAGAAAGGGATGAATCACCTATTGTCTGCTCGTGATGGCCCAGCTCCTCCTGCCTGATGCCCTGCTCCCGAAACAACTCCTAAATAAATCAAATTGCACTACATTATTAATCCATTATTATTTCTCCTACGTGCCTAAATTTAAAGCACGTATTTTTTTATTTAATTGGGTTTTACACCAAAATTTTCATTCATTTATCACTTCATTTTCAACATATAGTTTTAATCAATTTTCTTCTTTTAATTCACTTAAAAGAATTCTCCCATGAACTATTCCACCATTTATTTATTTCTTCTTTTCACATTCTCATGATATTTCTTCACTTGTTCATATTTTGAATACTTCAAATAAGATAAAGAACATCATTTCTCAAACATAAAACAATCAAAACCTTATCCCTATATTTCCTCATCCTTAATTACAAGTTCTTTTCTTCAAAATTATTCAATTTCTTTCTTAATTGCTACTTACATTCACTATTTCTATACTATTCTACCTTTAATTCCATCATGTTTACTACTTTTCTCAAAACCCCCAAATTCTCATAAGAACCCTAATTTAACAAAAATCAAGAATATAAGAAATTTAAATGTCATTGTTTGATAACTTACTCAAATAAACCCAAAAACACTTCATTAAAGTAAGAATCTAAATTTTTCATGCTTACCAATCTAAGTTCTCCCAACTTTTATTATCCTCCTAATGTGGCCAGCCCTCCTCACCTTTCTTATATCTTCCTTCACTTGATTCTTCCTTAATTTAATGTTCTAAATCTTTCAATCTTACAAGTTTCAAAGCTCTCTCTCACTTTTTCTTGTTTTTCTCTTGATTTCTCACGTTCTTCTCTTATTTTTTGGATATTTCTAAAAACAAACAATATCAACATCGACTCAATGAGGAAAATCAATGATTTTAAAAATAACGCGTTAAAAGTCGAACGCGTTCCCAAGATCTTTAAAAATTTAAATTCTTTTGAGACGATACTAAAATGATGAAAATATATTAAAAATATATTTTTTGGACTTTCATTGTTTTTCTCTATTTTTAGATTTTTCTGAAAATTTATTAAAACATTGGTCAAAAATTGGGTAGCAACAGATGCCCCCTCTTTACAATGCTTACGAAGCAAAACTCAATGTTTTGCATAGTAAGCTTTGTAAAGAAAAACTTGTCTTCTTATCTTCCTAACTTACTCAATATCCACTCATTTAAAGACCTTACTTTTTTTCTTTTTTTGTTTCTTTCTCTTTTCCTTCTCTTTTCTTTCTCTTCTTTCTTCCTTTCTCTCTTTTTTTTTCCGTTATCCTGAGATCCCATCTGGCGACCTCCTTTACCAAAACCAAAGAATGTGTGTAGCTCGGTCAACCTAAAATTCTATCTGGCAATTCCATTTAACCAAAGCTACCTGAGATCCCATCTGGCGACCTCCTACAACTGGAACTAAAAAAATGTGTGTCTCGGTCAACCTGAAATCCCATCTGGCGATTCCCTTTAACCAAAGCCACCTGAGATCCCATCTGGCGACCTCATTCAACTGGAACTAAAAAATATATGTAGTTCGGTCAACCTGAAATCCCATCTGGCGATTTCCTTTAACCAAAGCTACATGAGATCCCATTTGGCGACCTCATTAAACCAAAACCAAAAAAATATGTGCAGCTCGGTCAACCTGAAATCTCATATAGAGATTCCCTTTAACCAAAGCCACATGAGATCCCATCTGGCGACCTCATTCAACCAAAACCAAAAAAATATGTGCAGCTCGGTCAACCTGAAATCTCATATAGAGATTCCCTTTAACCAAAGCCACATGAAATCCCATCTGGCGACCTCATTCAACCAAAACCAAAAACATATGTGCAGCTCGGTCAACCTGAAATCCCATATAGAGATTCCCTTTAACCAAAGCCACATGAGATCCCATCTGGCGACCTCATTCAACTAGAACTAAAAAATATATAGAGCTCAGTCAACCTGAAATCCCATCTGGCGATTCGCTTTAACCAAAGCGACCTGAGATCCCATCTGGCAACCTCATTAAAGTGGAACTAAAAAATATGTGTAGCTCGGTCAACCTGAAATCCCATCTGGCGATTCCCTTTAACCAAAGCTACATGAGATCCCATCTGGCGACCCCATTAAACCAAAACCAAAAAATATTACGTAACTCGGTCAACCTGAAATCTCATCTGACGATTTCCTTTAACCAAAGCTACATGAGATCCCATCTGGCGACCTCATTAAACCAAAACCAAAAAATACGCATAACTCGGTCAACCTGAAATCCCATCTGGCGATTTTCTTTAACCAAAGCTACATGAGATCCCATCTGGCGACCTCATTAAACCAAAACCAAAAAATATGTAAAAAGTGGTCTATTATAATTGTCATAACCCAATTTTGGCCCTTTGACTTTTAATTTAATTTTTACAGGGTTTAAAATGAAAAATTAAAAGATCAGAGATTTATTTCGATGAAAAGTGTGATTTGTCAACTTCCGTGAAA
>Ga0307513_10012687_pt1 | contig 10378 bp, 8 predicted proteins | sample 15_EM_MG_FD_202174 | JGI IMG/M metagenome (GOLD analysis project Ga0307513, IMG submission 202174) | Populus trichocarpa ectomycorrhiza microbial communities from riparian zone in the Pacific Northwest, United States - 15_EM | ecosystem: Host-associated > Plants > Roots > Unclassified | place...
GGGCTGAGGAGAGAAAGAAGAAGGCTAGTGCTAATGCAGCACTACAGCACCAAAAAGCACAACGAATCGAAAGGTATAATGAAGATATGGCTTCTTACCAGGAAGAATGCACCACCCTTGCAGCCGATGGTGTCCTAAAGAAATTCTGGCCAAAGAAGCCCACTCACCCAACCCGAGGCAGGAAGGCCAATCAATCAAAACCACTCTCACCCGATTCCCCACCTCCTCTCATATCTATAACACATGCTCATTACATTGCTACCCCTGCCGATCTCACTGTAAGCCTGGATGATGACCCAGATGACTCTGAGTATGAGGACTTTGAAGACCAATTTAATTTTTGAAAATCTCCGTATGCTCCTATGCATGTATAGTCTACTATATGTATTTCTCTGTAATTTTTATTATCCTCCTTTGCCTCTCATAGCAGCTGGCCCGGTGAGTGGTGTTCATGGCACCACCTGTCAAAATTGATTGCCTCCTGCTGGATCGAGTTCTTGCCCGAAAATTATGTGGTAACTTGTGTAAGGTGCGTAATAATAATAATAATATATTGCAAATTATACAAAAGGTGTGCCAACTATATACAAGGTGTATGGCCCCACCGGCGATAGGTGGCCCGGTGACCGGTGAAGTACAGTATATGGGAGCAAGAGGTGTGGAAAGCGATGGTCTCACACTTACAAGGGCTGAGCCTTCGAGGGGCTCCGGATGGAAGGATTGCTGCCGTTCTTGCTGGAAAGTTGGGTCCGATTCTCATCGGATGTGAGGTAAGGTATTTCCTTAACAATTTTTAGTAAATTACTAATACCCTTCAACTTGAGGATCCTGCTATATCTGTGCAATTTCTCAAGGATACCATCATGGGAACCGGCAATCCGCTGCGCTAGGGTTATGCGCCCCTTGCCGATTCTTTGACGCGTATTTTATCAATGGACCTGTACCAACGCTTCATGCAATAGGCACATCTTTTGAATTATGTTTTGTCTAGCAAATTGTTAAGGCCTGCTACAAACGTGTGATTGGGCGTACGAGTCCATGAACTGCCAAGTGACACTGGGCGACTCTCCGGACTGTGAGAGCTCGCGCTCCGGTCAAATTTTTGTCTTGGTGATCGACTCCACCTCGTGGCTTAATTGCACAGCGATCGATATTACGGGGTTAATCACTTCCTTGCAACCTTAACTGGTGGGAAATTAGAGCTCCGAGCGGAACAACGCAACTCCAGTGATGGGATCGTTTATTTCTAGCTCCACTTCGAAATGATACGAATGCGGGTGATGCAGGGGATTGGGGAGGTGATTGTTGGACTATCCTTTTATGCGTCAGCGGATGAGATTCTTTATTCCTATAGTTTTCGAATCCTTCTTAAATTCAGAGAACCTTTGGCCCATGTTTGCGATGAATTATTCACCTCAAGGTAGCTCAGAGTTTGGAGGGACAAAAGATACAGTATGCTATTACAGTGAACGATAAGGTTAAAGGAGCAGCAGAGGAGATAAGGCCAATATGGAAAAAAGATACAGGCTTAGCACATGACTGATACATATGACCATACAACAGTACCTTCAAACTTCAAGGAGAGTTCCAGTTAACAGGCACTCCTTCACCCAAGTCTCAGTGGTAATAATAACATTGGTTTTGTCATGAGCTTTCAGAAACTCGGTGGGAGGAGTAGTATCCCATATGATGATATCGTAGCTCAAGGTATCGAGAAACTTGTACTTGATGTCGTGGACGACTTCAACGCGAGCAGGACCCATCAAGCAGGCAATGATCGACAGAGCGTGTTTATCATTGAAATCAGCTTCAGAAATCTAACGAGTACGCGTTAGCGAATTTAGAAAAGGACATCAGAGAGGTGAACGTACTTTCTCCCTCTTGTACGAAGTACCAACAAAGAGAAGACTTTTCCCCGCAAAAGGTTTGCGGACACTTCCCGGGTCATCGATGAGTTGCTTGATCACCCGAGAACAGTCTGCGTAGTCATAGTTGACAATCTGAACACAGTCTTGACCGAGAACGGAAGAATAACCAGCTGGCAACAGATACGAGGACCACGGGTATTTAGACTGTGTGTCAAGGTTATTAATAACATCTAGGGAGAACAGTCGGCCTCACGTACCCCATCTTCGACCCATTTTGAACCGACACAAGGTACTCCCAGCGCCAGCGCTGTGAAATACTTCGTGTTCCTATTGGGCTCATCTGCCAACACCCAAACTCGGTCAATATTCGACCGCTTCCTCGTAATTCCCCTTCCAGTTTGCATCCTCGAATAGTTTATATCCTCCGACTTCTCCCAAATCCACCGCCGCTCGTCGTCGAATGTGCCCTGGAGCTGAAGCAAATCGTCCCAATCCTCGATGTAGACCCCACCCTGACGGGTGATACTTTCCTGCAGTCTTTTCTTGGTTCGCTCCCTGTCCTTGGAATCCGAGGTGCGTTGCGTAGATTTGTTCGACAGCGAGAGGGCGATGAGAAACGCGTCACCAGCGAATGGAGGGGTCATGTTTTGATCAACCTTAGATCCTGCTGTTGTATTGTAGGGCGCTTTCTTGACCAGCGGAGTCCTTCTGGTGGAACGAGCGATACCTTTACTGACCGTGGTGGAATTCACTGCAGTCCGAGTGGTTCGTCTGGTGCTGGAAAGGGCTTTAGTGCGAGATCTGGTAGTGGGAACAGCACCCAATGTCTCTTGGGTAGTCTCCTGCGCGTTGTCCCGATAAGATTCGTCTCCACCCTCGTGGTTCCCTTCTTCAACAGGAACACTAGCTTCCAGATCCTCAACCGATAGCCTTCTCCTGGTCCACGATACGCCGGCCTCAACGTGTGCAGCAGGGACGGAGACGTCTCTGCTCTCGATGTCTACCTCCTCGAGTACAGCCGAGCTTTGTCCCTTGCCTTTAGTGACTGACACACGGACGCGCCCATGCTCCTCCCACTCGTCGACGCTAGCCACAGTAGCACTCTTGCGAATCTTTCCCTTGGCAGCCGGAACCTCCACCACATCCCCAACCCACACCTCACATTTTCTCAGCCCCTCAAGCGGCACATGGGCAACCTCCCCATCATCATACTCGACGATACATACTCGGGCCCCGTCTTCCCTCTTCCCCATCTTCTTGAGCGTCCCGCAGTAGTACATGCCGTTACCACCCCATTTGGCGAAAACACGGTTGGGCGCTTGACTGGCAGAGCGAATTGAGGTCGCGGTCTCGGCAAACGATTGGGTATGGGGGAGAGAGGCGAGGGGAAAAGTCTTAGAGTTGATCTGGCCGATGCTCGCGGAGGATTCCTCGTCGACGGTCACTCGGGCATTTCGTCTCTTCTTGGAAGGTGGCTGAGGTACGTCATCAGGATCTGCCCTATCGTGGCTGGTCTTGCGTTTTCTCGACGGCTTAAAGGGAACAGGAGTTTCGTCCTCGGTCTCGACATGGATCGCCTTCCTCTTCTTCTTGGGAGGGACCTCAACGCTCGGTTCATCCTCCTCTGCTTCGTTTAGTGTGCGCTTCTGACCCTTGCGAGTAGGTATCTCGAGTCTGAAGGAAGATTTTGGGATGGGGACCGAGTCGGGAGAGGTGTCCTTCTTTGATTTAGAATCCTTTATTGCCTTGCGCTTCTTGCTGGTCTGCACAGCTCCTTCCTTCCGGTCTATAGCCAATGCGTCGATAGCTACATCCAACTTCGGTTTGCGTGCTCTGCGACTGGACGGAGTATCCTTTGCAGTCACCTTTGACCTCGTTGGCGACTTCTTATGATCCGTCTTCATGGACTCTGACTCTTCCGACTGCGCCTTGGCGCGCGCAGCTGGGTTGGCTGCCTCATGTCTTTTTCCTTTCTTCGGGAGCGCCTTCTCGGCGACTTCCTTAAGGGCGCCCTTCTTTGAAGGAGGTGCTGGAGGAACAATCGGCTTCGTTTTACCGCTTGGCGTAATCACTGCGAATGGTACCAGTTGACTTTCGCCAAAGTCCGAGAGCCTGCGGCTGTGAACACTGGTTCAGTAACGGAATAGGCACCAAGCGAAGTGGCCATGACTTACACTGGTGGTTCCTTGGTCTTCTTCGTCTTCTTCGCAGTCGTCTCTGCAGCCTTCCTCCCAAACCCATCGTCTAGGGTTTCATCCCACATCGAGGCACGTGGCGCCATAATAGCCTTGGATGGCGACGAAATGCGAACAGGTGGCTTTCTCGCAGAAGCACGTGTCTTAGCAGGGGAGATCGTTTCCTGCCTCCCGCGCATCGCCCCAACCCGAGTCATTACTCCGGTCGACTTCTGGCTTTCGTTGGACAGCCTACGGGTTTTCTTTGTTGGTGTGGGCCGCTCTTCGAAGCCATCTGGGGCGCCTCGTTTGCGAGAGGAAGGACCAGGGGAGTGGCGCACCTCGGCTGGTGGCTCAGGAATGACGAATGACTCTTGGTATCCAACGACTGGAGGGGTGAGAGGTGGACCAACGGCGGGGATCCTTTGGTTCTGCTGCGGAAGGTCAGGAGGAGTCTCTGGAATGACACCGGTCTCCTGGCGAGCAAGAGGCGCTGCGGGAGCCGGTACAGGTACAGGTGCAAGGGGTTTGGGAGTTACAGGGGTAGTAGTATCGCCGACAGAGGAAGGCGCGGGAAAAGTATCGGTGGATGGACGTGGACCGAGTCGCGGTGGTGATGGGGTCGCACGAACTAACGTCTGGGTACCATGAAGCCCAATCTGATCTACGGAGAAGATAGGACTGGGCGCTGATAGGCCACCTGTTGGAGAAGAGGCGACGGGAGCGACAATGGATGGTTGAGAAACTCGTACTCCAGAGTCGTTAGAGGAAGCTAGGGTGTATAGTGGTTCTTTCAGTCCAGCATTTGAGTCGCTTCCAAATTTATTTTGATCAGTGATGGAACACCATTGTGAGAGGGATATCTCACCTTTGGCTAAATATACCAGAACCTCGCTTCGCCGAAGTCTGCTCATAGTTCGACCTATAGCTCGATTTTGAGTGAATAGATGCATAGGAAGGCATCACTTGTGGGGTTTCATACAAGCCCACAGCATTGGAGGGCAATTGCCAGTTGGGGTCCAGGGGAGAGCTAACAGTCTTCTTTTTTGGAAAATTCGACTCCCTGCGGGTAATTGCATCCTGGCTCTCGAGTGCGTCGAGCGATGCCTGCGACCGCCTGAGACCAGCATGGGGTCCGGAAGGTCCCACAACGGGGTTTTTGGCTGTGCTATATTGACTTCCGAGAGCGTATCGGAGTATTTGGGTGTCTCCACCGGGGATACTGGCGTCGGGGCGTTGGCTTTCTTCGGTTGGGGGACGCTGAGATTGGGGTAACTCGTCGGGGTTGTGATCGTAGTAGTCTCCGTTTTGACCAAAACCACCCAGGACACCTGCATAGTCGAACTGATCACTGCTGAAATAACCGTGTGACGCTTCAGTGCCTACAAATAATTTGACGCGCCACGGCACACTCACTTCTCCCTTTGTAAAGGCGAAAATGTATCGCTTATAGCGTTATGAAACGAGCTCATGAGTATTGAGCACGCCTTGGAGGGAGGGAAAAGGTGCGGCGCTAGGAAGGGCGAAAGGTGGCAAGAGCCAAGTTGTGGCCTGTGTTTGTGCCTAAGTTTGCCACGCCTCCCTTTCCGGTGTCGGGTCCAAACACCTTGAAATATGTCTGTAGAGCTCGACTGGAACCAACTAACACCGCTTTCCGCGAACTTGGTCGACACGCTGAACAGGCTGTTGTCAACCAGCCAACGTCCCTCTTTTATCGGCCCAATCACGATCAACTCATTTGACTTTGGCCATGTACCACCAGAGGTTGACCTTGTGGATGTCCAGAATATATACCGCGACTTTCTCGATGATGGCGACGAGGAAAAAGCGGCAGAGATCAAGGAACAGGCTTCAACATCACCGCCTATGAAGAAGGAGGACGAGGGAGATTATGAATGGATATCTAGGCGGGGAATTGGCAAGGCATATGCGGCAGATAGCCTAAATTATCATTACCTGCCCCCTCATATCCGCTACGGGGCTGGACCGGCCTCTGGATCGGTGAAACTGGCGGAAGGAACGTCCGCAAGGAGAATACCTGATGAATACGTTAGTCCTGGGGAGTCTGAGGTACTAGGGGGAGCAAGTGCTTCGAACCCAAACGCGGCATCAGCCCCATTTGTGGCATCCGAGTCTGTTTCCACCGCGGATAGGCGAGAAAGAAAGTCATTCTATGTTGGAGAGCGAGAGGACGGGAGCAATGGGTCTCGCTCGTCCTCACCACAACCCGACAGTCCTCCGCCGATGCCAGAGAAGCCGCTGCCACCACTAGCGCAAAGCGCGGATGAAGACATCCAACTCCACTTTAAGATCCATCATGAATCCAACCTCCGGATAAACCTCACCACCTCACTGCTAATCAACTACCCGTCGCCCCTCTTTATGTCCCTCCCAATGACTCTCACTGTCGTCGGAATGGTATTCAATGGCGAGGTCATCCTCGCCTACGAGGCATCCAAACGTCGGATCCATCTCTGCATCCTCGATGATCAAGATCCTTACGGCCCGAGGTCCTGTTCTCGGCCGACGCCACCTTCTGTGGAGGGTGCTACTTCTCCACTGTCCCCTTCGAATTCTTATGGGTATATGAGCTCGTCGGCTACGAAGGAACCAGCCGGGCAGAGACTCCTGCCGAGCATCTTCATCGAGTCGGAGATCGGTCAAGCGGATAAACATGTCCTCCGTAACGTATCCAGGTTAGAGCGGTTCATACAGGATATGATTCGGAAGACGCTGGAGGAGGAATTGGTTTGGCCGAATTTTCACACCATTCTCTTGGGAGACTAAGATTACTCCTTGGGTTAATTTATTGCCCTTGATTAGTTTACTGCACTTGTATGATCCCAGTAGTTTCTCTGTATCTCTCCTTTCCACGCGTCCTTCCACGTCCCTATGCAGGTCCTGCTGCGCTTCTTTGGACCGCTCCACCACCACTGCCAGAGAACAATGCCACACCTGCCTCCAGAGCTATGGCAGGAGATCTTCGACTGTGCTATCTTCGTCTTTGGCGAGTTGGACGAACGAATCTACGATCCGTTCTGTTGTCCTCCAGGTCATGAGCTTGTACTTGCTATCAAGGCGTCCCAATTCTCCCGACACAACTTCATCCACGTCTGCCGAGCCTTCTACATGCTCTCCATTCCATACTTATACCGTACCATTCTCGTTGATGGCCCCAGTTTGTGGAAGCGCCTCCTAGGCTGTCTAGCCATCAACAAGAAGAGGGTCTGTAGTCAACTAGACACCCCCCTTAACACCTCTTTTATTCAGAGCATTCACTTTCTGAAAATGTCTCCTCTTAATTGGCGACTCACCTGCGAACAGATTGACCTGCCTAATCTTACGATCTGCAGGTCAGCCGCCGAAGCAAACATTTTCGCGTACGAACCAGGAGCACCTTTCACACCATTCAACGCGCCTCAGCTCCGTGCTCTCGAGGGGACGTTTGTTGACGCAAACAACTGCCGCTACACTGCGGTCCACTTTCCGTCATTGACCACCTATTTCGCCACAATACTATATGGTGTCCCATCTTTATGGGAACCACCCTGCGATGGGTCATCGATACGGCTTGAAGCGACATTGGTTGGGAAGCAGTGGCCTTTCCACCGGGATCTCGACCTTGACCTCGCATGCCTAATGGCTGTTAGGATGGAAATAAGTCCACCCAGTGTCTCTTCCCTGCATACCATCGGCCGGCAGATCCAATTCCTCGACATTGCAAACAATCATTTGTCCCACTCTAATTCCGCCACGTTCATAGAACTCTCCAAGCTACCGGCCCTCGTCACCCTTATCATTGACATTGTAAAGCTGGGATACAATTGGAGGTTGCTGGATGGATGTACTCACTCCTCTTTGAAACGCGTGGGATTTATGGTCCCATCGAAACAACTGCGGTATACTGTGTACCGAAACCACTTGAATGGATTCGACAGGCACCGGTTCCCTGCTCTTGAGCGGATTCGTTTCCTCGAAATGCAAGTCTGTCGCCGCTTGGTCGCACAGAACCCCAGCCGTGTGGTGACTTGGTCGGACAAGCTTGGTTCTAGAAGCGTAAGACTCGAAGCGTCTGACGGAACCCTCCTTGTCAATTTACTTACCGCGACTGTATGTCCTCTGTAAAAAAGGAGAATTTTTATTGACTTTGTACCCCCAGCCTCAGGAGACCGCCCTCAAAAGGAAGGAGACAAATACGGGGATCAAGCAGAAGCCGGATAATGAGGGTGGTGCCCTTGTTACGAAGGAACAGCCAGTTCCAAAGCGGTTGAGTATCAGGCGGCGTTGGGGTAACCGGTTGAGAGGATTGTTCAGGTCGCAAAGGTCGTAAGTCCTGTTCGATTATTCAGTTTGTAGAGCAAATTTGTTCGCCGCTTGAACCACAACGCTGCTCTATGTAGGTAGTAAGGTATTTAGGGATCAATACTGTAGTAAGCATGGGTGAGAGTATACAAAATGACTGTTTTACGCCTGTGGCCCCTGATATTTGCATCCGAGTTGACGCGTTCCTAACGGAAGGACTGTGTGGCTACTATGCTTCTGGGAAGACGCCCCTTCGTGGGGTTGGCCATATGTGGGCCATTTCCGGGTAGGTGGTAGGAAACCAGTCCCTCCGACAGCCTGGGAATCCGCGCGGATGCTGAATAGGCGGACCCTTCCCGGTCTGCGAGCTGGACCTGACTAATAACTACGTGCGTCCTGATTATGACCTCACGCTGCACCTTTAGGATCTGACTACAAACCTACTGCACCCCAGTCGAAATCTCATTATGTCAACGCCTGTCCCACGCTTCGTGACTCTCGCCGATGGCTCCAAGGTCCCTGCCCTTGCCTTTGGAACAGGTCAACTTACATTTCTCAATGATCGGGTGTTGGACGCGTCAGAACGTGCTAACGAATTACATCTGTATATACAGGAACTGCGCTCTACTCTCGTGACGCGTCTGCTTTGATTACAACGGCCATCCAGACGGGGATTACCCACCTTGATACCGCTGAAATGTATAATAACGAAGCCTCTGTCGGGATGGGCATTGTCGCGTCTGGAGTCCCTCGCTCCTCACTATTTGTCACCACCAAGCTCGCTAGACCCGCGGCGATCCCTTCTGGTAGCGCAGCAGAGGGCGTCAAAGTTAAGTTGCAGCATGCGCTCCGCGAACTTCAGCTAGATTATGTCGACCTTTACCTCTGGCACACCCCTGTGGGGTATGAGGGCAAGATCGCGGAGATCTGGAAGGGCTTCGAATTAGTCAAGAAGGAGGGTCTTGCAAAGCACGTTGGAGTATCCAACTTCCGAGTTCGGGATCTAGAGGAAATCCTTAATAGTAACCCAGAAGTCCTGCCAGAAGTCAACCAGGTAAGTGCCGAAGCTCGCGTCCTCATATCCGCAAGGCATTAGTAAATGACGTTATTTCGTAGATTGAATTCCATCCCTATGTTCTCAAGGCCGCTCAGCCTATCCTCGACCTCCAGAGCAAACATAACATCAGGTTTGCATCGTACGGCGGCGCCACTCCTATCTTCAGAGTACCAAACGGACCAGTGTCGGACACTCTACCCCCTATCGCTAACCGTTTGAGTCAGGAGTCTGGTCAATTAGTCACTCCGGGTCAAGTCTTACTCGGGTGGATTTGGAAGAAGGGGGGAATCGCTGTGAGTACTAGCAGTAAAAAGGAGAGAATGGAAGAGTACATCAAGGCTCAGACGTTACCCGAGCTCACAGAGGCGGAAGTCACGGAAATCGACACGGCCGGCGCTCAGCTGCATTCTCGCCGGTTTGTGAGTCCACCAAATTATCGATCCTGTATAGTCTAATTATACTCAACTAACGATTTCCACAGATGAAACATATGGACCAATGAAGAGAATGTGGAGTCCGCATACAATCAATGTATCGAATTGGCACCTGCAATTCCTGTACTATGATGAGATTCAAATTGTGAATATCGCATTCTCTGTTCAACTCTTTAGTTGTAGGTCTAAACTCATATGCTACCATGAAGCGGCCATGGCCCCCAATTCCCATCCACTTTCATCCCACTGAGTGCTGTATACCACTTCACCTCAATACAAAAAGGACCCTTCCGTCATATAGCCAGTCGATTTCTTGCACAAGGCGTGCAACGTAAGTCGAGGTTCTAGAAAGGAGAGGAAATCAGGTCCAAAGGCCCTTTGTCACCGAAATTCATAGACCTTCACAACTGTAATTGAGTAGCAGTGGGACACCGACAACTAAACATACTGCCAAATCGATTCATAGCCGGCTTCTCTCCACCCCCATTTAACTTCGTACTCCAACCACAAGTGCGCGTCAGCCCTAGTCTTAAATATAGCCTT
>Ga0307513_10012688_pt1 | contig 10375 bp, 9 predicted proteins | sample 15_EM_MG_FD_202174 | JGI IMG/M metagenome (GOLD analysis project Ga0307513, IMG submission 202174) | Populus trichocarpa ectomycorrhiza microbial communities from riparian zone in the Pacific Northwest, United States - 15_EM | ecosystem: Host-associated > Plants > Roots > Unclassified | place...
CAAGTCGCTCGTCATCGTTGACATCAACGACCCGCTGAACCCGAAAGTCGTCAAGCAGTTTGCGCTCCACCACCCGCACGCCGTCGCCATCCAGTTCCGCTACGCCTTCGTCGTGGACGAGGAGGGCTTCAAAGTCATCGACGTGACGACGCCCGCCGACGCGCATCTCGTCGAAGGCGCGGAGGTGAAACTCTCGCATGCCCACGATGTTTACGTCGCGCGCACTTACGCCTACGTCGCCAACGGCAAAGACGGCATCGCCATCATCAACGTCGAGCGACCGGACCAACCCAAGCTCGAACAGATGTACAACGCCGAAGGCAAACTCAACGACGTGCATCAGGTAAAGGTCGGGATGACGAACGCCAGCCTCTACGCCTACGTCGCCGACGGGCACAACGGCCTGCGCATCCTGCAACTGACTGACCCCGAAACGTCCACGACCTTCGCCGGGTTCAGCCCGCGCCCCGAACCGAAACTGATCGCCACGTTCCACACGACCGGCCCGGCAGTCGCCATCTCCAAAGGTCTGGACCGCGACCGCGCAGTGGATGAGAGCGGCAATCAACTCGCCGTCTTCGGCAGGCGCGGCGCGCGCCCCTTCAATCTCGAAGAGTTGCGGCGCATGTACCTGATGAACGGCAAACTTTACACCGTCACCGACCAACCGCCGCCAAACCCCAAAGACTTCAAGACCGGCGCGGCGACAACAGCCGACGGCGAACAACCGGAAGCGAAACCTGAAAAGGCCGTCTCCGCCAATTCAGTCTCGTCGAACATGTCGATGTTCACCCTTCGAGGGATGACCACTCCGACCACATTGATCGGCGGCGGGTTGGGCTTGCTCATCGCCGGGTTGGGACTGTACAGGCTGCGAAGGTTAAGGCGGGATACGTAGAGCCACTAACAACACCGGAATAATTGTAGCAGGGCTTGTCCCTGCCCGTGTGCTGACTTAACCACACGGGCAGGGACAAGCCCTGCCCCTACATCATTACCCGCACCGTCGAGTTTTGTTAGAGACTCTTAACCGGGAGCGAAGACGAAACCAAATAGCCGTCCTTGAGTTCAGCGAATCAGGGACGGCTATTTGGTTTCGCGCATCCACGCGATGCAGCGTCTGAGGTGCGCCTGCATCGCTTCGGTCGAGTCGGAGTGGATGCGCCCGTGGCCGGGCAGTACCCACTCGAAACGCTTCGATAACAGTTTCTCCATCGAGCGCGTCTGCTCCTGCCACGAATACCACGCGACGCTGCGAAAGGCCGTCAACGTCTCGCGCGACGGCGACCATGCGAGATGATCGCCCGTAAAGAGATACTTGTCGCGGTAGAGCAAAACCATGTGACCGCGCGTGTGGCCGGGCACGGGGATCACGCTGAGTTCCCCGTCGAGCGCGACTTCCGCATCGCCTTCGACGACGTGCTCGACACCGCGCCTCTGCGCGCCGTCCGCCGCGTGCATGATGCGCGTGCAGCCGAAACGCGCGGCAAACTTCTCGTGGTCGGCGATGTCGTCGGCGTGGGTGAGAAACATTTGCCTGACGCCGCCGAGCGTTTCGATGCGCTTGACGAGTTGCGAGGCGCAGCGCGGCGAATCGACGAGAACGTTCCCGCCTTCGTCCTCCGGTCGCACGATCAAATAACTCCACGCGCCGAAACTCGCCTCCGAGGTGAAGCCGCAAAAGTAGACGTTCTCGGAGACGCGCGCCGGGTAAGCGTCAACGGCGGCGCGCGTGTTGTGATGTTTGAGCGTGCCGATAGAGGCGGTCGGGCAGGCGACGAGAGCCATCAGCGCGCGCTGCGTCTCGTCTTCCGTTTCGGGCTGGCGGTAGACGCTCGATTGCTCGCCGTGATCGCGAAACGTCGCGGGCGCGATCTGGCGGCAGGCGTCGCAGTCGATACACGTCGCGTCAACGTAGAAATCACCCGCGACGTTCTCCGGCAAGCGTTGTGCGACTGAGGCCATGCGGATAGTTTCAGGTTTCAAGTTGAAAGTTTCAAGTTCAGAGACGCGGCTGCGTATGTCTGAAACCTGAAACCTGAAACTTGAAACCTGAAACTCATCATCAGATTCGCTTCAACAAGATGAGGATGATGATGATTAAGAGGATAATGCCGAGCGTGCCGCTGGGGAAATAGCCCCAGCCACGGCTGTGCGGCCACGCGGGAGCCGCGCCGATCAGAAGAATGATCAAGATCACGATCACGATGGTAGTCATAACAATTCCCCCTCTCGAATTTCGTCGTCACGAGTCGCGCCGAAGCGAGTCGCGCGGTTGAGTTGATGTGTCGGCGTAGAGGTTATGCCTCGCGCCGTCGGCGGTCAATGTTTTTATTCCTCGTTTATCGTTCCGCGTTCATCATTTCTTCGCCTGCCTGTCGAGATAATCGAGCAACACGTTGGACATGACCTTGACGCCGACGACGAGGCTTTCTTCGTCCACGTCGAAGTCGGGGGTGTGCCAACCGGCGTTGATGCCTTTGGCGCGATTGCCGACGCCGAGAAAGAAGTAGAAGCCGGGCACGACCTTCTGGAAGTAGGAGAAATCTTCGGCGGGCATGAAGGGCTTGAGCGTCGGCGCGTTCTCCGCGCCGACGATGCGGCGGATGGTCGGCAGCGTCTCCTCGACCAGCGACGGCTCGTTGTACGTGACCGGATTGCTGCCCTCGAAGTTCAATTCAAACGTCGCGCCGTAGGCGGCGGTCACATGTGTCAGCGTCTCGCGCATCAACTCGATGGCGCGCTCGCGCACTTTGTCGTTGTGCGTGCGCATCGTGCCGGTCAGTCTCACCTCATTTGCGATGACGTTGAAGCGCGTGCCGCCCTGAATCGTGCCGACGGTGATGACGAGCGGTTCGAGCGGATCGATCCGGCGGCTGCGGATGTGTTGCAACGCGAGCACGCACTCGGAGGCGACGACCACCGCATCCACGCCCAACTGTGGCTGCGCGCCGTGTGCGCCCTTGCCGCGAATGATGACGGAGAAAGTGTCGGACGAAGCCATCGCCGCGCCGGTGTGATAACCGATCTGCCCGGCCTGCACGTTCGGCTCGGTGTGGAGTCCGAAGATGGCCTGCGGGCGCGGGTTCTCCAACGCGCCTTCTTTGATCATCACGGTCGCGCCGCCCTCTTCGCCTGCGGGCGCTCCTTCCTCGGCGGGCTGGAAGATGAACTTGATCGTGCCGCTAATCTCTCCGCGCATCTTGCTCAAGACTTCCGCGACGCCCAACTCAACGGTCGTGTGTACGTCGTGGCCGCACGCGTGCTTGACGCCCGGCGTCTGCGACTTGTAAGGCACGTCGTTCGTCTCCTGAATCGGTAGCGCGTCCATGTCCGCACGCACGGCGACGACCCCGCCCGGTCGCCCGCCCTTGAGCACGCCGACGACGCCATGCCGCGCCACGCCTGTCCGCACGTCGTCGAAACCGAGCGACTTCAGACGTTCGGCGACGATGCGGGCGGTGCGTTCCTCGCGGTTGGAAAGTTCGGGGTGCATGTGGAAGTCGCGCCGTTGTGCGATGAGTTGCGGGCGCAACGCTTCCGCCGCCTGCGCGATGCGCGCCTCGCGCGTCGCCGCCTGAACGCCCGCATTAGTCGTCGTACTTTGCGGCGCGCTTCGTTGCTCCTCCTGCGCGGGCGCGTTCAGAGAGAGCACGAGCAACAGGGCGAGAAGTTTCGGGTATCTTTTCATCATATGACATGCCTCTTTAGAGATGTTTCGCGAGTTCGCGTTTGAGCAGTTTGCCGGTCGGGCCTTTGGGCATCTCGTCCAGAAAGCGGACGGTCTTGGGGCACTTGAAGTCCGCGAGATGGGTGCGGCAAAACTCCATGAGTTCTTCGCCGGACGTTTCCACACCTTCCTTCAAGACGACGAAGGCGGCGACCTCTTCGCCGTAAAGTTCGTCAGGCACGCCGACGGTCGCGGCGGCGGCAACGGCGGGGTGCTTGTAGAGCAGTTCGTCAATTTCGCGCGGGTAGATATTTTCGCCGCCGCGTATGATCATGTCCGACTTGCGATCTGCGATGTAGAAAAAACCGTCTGCGTCCGCGTAGCCGATGTCGCCCGTGTGAAACCAGCCGCCACGGAAAGCTTCGGTCGTGGCCGCCTCGTTTTTGTAGTAGCCCTTGAAAACGTTCTCGCCCCTGAGGACGATCTCGCCGAGTTGTCCCGGCGCGACTTCCCTCTCAGCTTCGTCGAACACTTTGATCTCGCAGCCGATTGATTGCCCGCACGAGCCGGGGCGTCGGCGTGCGTCGGGCGGGTTGAACGTCGCGCGCACGGTTGATTCCGACAAACCGTAGCCCTCTATGACGAGACAGCCGAACGTCTCCTCGAAACGGCGCATGACTTCGGCGGGCACGGGCGCGGAGCCGCACATCGCAAAGCGCAGTTGCTCTCTACGCAGACCGGCGGGGACGCCTTCCGGGTAGGTGGCGAGAAGCATCGAGAGCATCGTCGCCACCGAACCGAAAGAGGTCACTTCGTAATCTGAGACGATCTGCCAGAAACGCGACGCCGAGAAGCGCGGGCTGACGACGCTCGAACCGCCCGCGTACATCGCGGCGATGGTCGTGACCATCACGGCGTTCATGTGAAAGAGCGGCATCACGGAGAGCAGACGCTCGCCGGGCGTGAACTTCAACCAGCGGACGATCTGCCGGGCGTTCGAGAGCAGATTTCCGTGTGTCAGGAGGCAGCCCTTAGGCCGTCCCGTCGTGCCGGAAGTGTAGATGATGATGGCCTCGTCGTCGCGTGCGAGCGTGAGTTCGCGCCACGAGCCGGCGGGCGTCGCGGCGGAAGCAGCGTTTGCGGTCGCCACGTCGTCGAACCGGAGCGCGACTTTGAGACTCGAAACTTCTCTTTGAATCCGTGTCACCGTGTCGCGGAATTGTGAATGATAGAGCAACAACTTGGCGTCCGAGTTGCCGACGACGTAGGCGGCCTCTTCCGGCTTGAGCAGAGAGTTGACCGGCCCGGCGAGCGCGCCCGTCTTGAAACAGGCGAAATAGGCGATGACGTATTCCGCGCTGTTCGGCAACAGCAAACTCACCACGTCGCCGCGCCGGATGCCGTGCGCCGCGAGCGTGTCGGCGGTGCGGTTGACCGCCGCGTCGAACCCGGCATATGTCCACGTCCGCCCGTCGTGCGCGTCGAAGAGGAAAGTTTTGGAGGGTGTTTCGGCGGCGCGAAGTTCGAGCAGTTCGCGCATGCTGGCGTAAAGGTTTCCCGTTTCAGTCGTCATATAATTCAGATTGCAACCCCGTGCGGCTGTGCGGTATAAAGTGCAGGCAAACTGAGGCGTCGCCACTTTCGACCGCGCCCGCGCCATCGGAGGCCACGCGCGCCACAGCTTAGCGAAACGCTTCCATCTCTACAATCGTTCAGCTCCGGCACTGTTCGCTCCGCAACCAAACGCGAGGTCGCATCCCGGTGGACGCGCGCGACCGAAACGCTTTCTATGGACATCTATCGCAATTTCATCGACGGCCAGTGGCTGCTCTCCGACGCCGCGCAGACCGCGCCCAACATCAACCCCGCAAACACAGACGACGTGCTCGGCACGGTGCGTCTCTCTCTGCGCGAAGAAGCGCGCCACGCCGTAGAGGTCGCCCACGCAGCCTTTCGCGGGTGGCGCACGACGCCTGCTCCCGCGCGTGGCCGCATCATCGCACGTTTCGCGCGCCTGCTCGAAGAAGACGCGGAGAACCTCGCCGCCATCCTGACGCGCGAAGAGGGCAAGACGCTCGCCGAGTCGCGCGGCGAGATCAGGCGCGCGGCGAACGTGGCCGAGTTTTGCGCCGGCGAAGCGCGGCGCATGAACGGCGAGACTATCCAATCGGAACTGCCCGCCAACTTTGCTTACACGCTCAAGCAACCGCACGGCGTCGTCGCCTGTGTCACGCCGTGGAATTTTCCGGTGGCGATTCCCGTCTGGAAGATCGCGCCCGCGCTCGTCGCGGGCAACACGGTCATCTTCAAACCGGCGACCGTGACGCCCGCCACCGCCGTGCGCCTCGTCGAGTTGTTCGCGGAGGCGGGTTTGCCGAAAGGCGTGCTGAATCTCGTCATCGGGTCGGGCAGCGAAGCGGGCGACGAGATCGTGAACCACCCGGCGGTGCGCGCCGTCTCCTTCACCGGCTCGAACAGCGTCGGCCTCAAACTCTACGAGCAGTGCGCGCGGCGCGGCGCGAAAGTGCAGTGCGAGATGGGCGGCAAGAATCCCGTCGTCGTGCTCGAAGACGCCGACATGAACCTCGCCGTCGAATCAACCGTGCAGGGCGCGTTCGGCTCGACCGGCCAACGCTGCACGGCGACGAGCCGCGCCATCGTCCACGAGAAAATTTACGACAACTTCATCGAACGCATCACGGCGCGAGCCGAATCGCTCCGGCTCGGCGACGGCACCGACCCGGCCACCGAAGTTGGGCCGCTTGTGGACGGCAAGGCGTTCAAGAGCGTGCTCTCCTACATGGACATCGGGCGCGAAGACGGCGCGAGCCTCGTCTGCGGCGGCGCGATTGCCGAAGGCGCTGGCCTGCGCAAAGGCTACTTCGTCAAGCCGACCGTCTTCGTCGGCGTCACGCCGGACATGCGCATCGCCCGCGAAGAGATTTTCGGCCCCGTCCTCTCCGTCATGCGCGCCAAAGATTTCGACGAAGCGATGCTCATCGCCAACGACAGCGAGTACGGTCTGTCTTCGTCCATCTTCACCAACGACGCCACGCGCATCTTCCGTTTCGTAGACGAGATCGAGACGGGCATGACGCACATCAACTCGCCCACCACCGGCGGCGAAGCCCACATCCCCTTCGGCGGCATCAAGTCTACCGGCGTCGGCGAACGCGAACAGGGTTCGACCGCGCTCGATTTTTACACCGAACTAAAAGTCGTTTACGTTGACTACACGGGGAGCAAGCGAGAGGGGAACTTATATTAAATGTTCAACGGGGGACGGATGTTGAAAGCGTGTCTGCGCTGCGGCTTGCTCATTTTGATTTTCGCCGGGGCGGCGAATGTCTCCGGGCAAGCGACGGGCGGACAAGGGCTTCACAGGCTATCGTCGCCGGGTAAAGATTGGTCTGTTGACGTTACCCTGCCGAATTTCGACATCACCGTTGACGAATTTTCAGACGTAGATACGGGTTACTGGTTTCTGGCCTTTCTGGACACGACTGACAAAGCCAAACGGCGTCACTTCGTGTTGCAAATCCGCCTCGAACCGGCGCAGGTCAGCGGCGACGCTGTGGAGGTTAGAGATTTCAGGGGCAGGAAACTTAAACAAGCTGCCGCGATAAACCCCTCAAGCGTGAAGACTTTTGAATACAAACGGATACCCGGCATCAAATACGCAATGGGAATCGTGTCTCTTGCCGGTGGCTCATCGTATCCCGCACCTGCGTCGATGCGCAGCATGGACGCATTTTTCGTCAAAGACGATGTCTGGATCACGTTCAGCGCCATGACGCCTTCGCTCACAAAGGAAAACGAGGAGTTGTTCTACACGGTGCTCGATTCCGTAAAGTTCACAGACACTTCCCACCCCTCCACCAGCTTCGACCACTATTTCAAAGCCAAATCACTGCTCCATCAAAAGCAGTACAAACAAGCCGCCGAACACTTGACCACCGCGCTCGGCCTCGAACAGACACAGCGACAACTCGACCTAGCACAATGGAGAAGCCTGATCGGCCACCTGCTGGATATTTACACGGCCACAGGCGACCACACACGCATCAGAGAACTGCTGGATTATGGCGTCAGCCTCGACCCGACCTTTCCTTTGTTTCATCTGGCGTTGGCGCGACATTACGCGTCTCTGGGCGACATGGACGCAACCCTCGCCGCTTTGGAAAAGGCATATCAGTATCGGAAGCATGGTCGCTCCACTGCGTCACGGATCGCTCCGGCTGCGTTCCGTCTCGATCCGAACGCCTTCTGGATCGACCCGCTATCCCATCCGGCCTTTGCGTCGTTCAAGAAAAACGAAAAATTCCGCAAGGCAGTCAAAGACATGAAGAAGTAGAGACAGCACACGGGAAGACAAGCTTCCGAGCCATCAACGGAGAATAAACATGAGCACCACCGCCGAACCGCAAACCGCACCGCAGGCCGCGCAATCCGACATCGTCCGCAAACACAAAGAGTTTCTCTTCCCCGCCGTCGCCACCTACTATCAGGAACCTGTCGCGCTCGTGCGCGGCGAGGGGCAATACGTCTGGGACGATCAGGGCACGCGCTATCTCGACTGTTTCGGCGGCGTGCTCACGGTCAGCGTCGGCCACGCCAACCCGCAGGTCAACGCGGCGATCATCGAACAGGTCAAGACCCTCTCGCATACCTCGACGCTCTACGCCAACAAGCCGCAGGGCGACCTCGCCGAGAAGCTCTACCAGATCACGCCCGGACGCCTCAAGAAATCCTTCTTCACCAGCAGCGGCACGGAGGCCGACGACACCGCCATCACGGCGGCGAAACTCCACACCGGACGCCACGAGATCGTCGTGCTTCGCCACAGCTACTCAGGTCGTTCGGCCACCGCGCTCTCCGCCATCGGCCATTCCACCTGGCGACCGCTCCCCGCGCAAGTCGCCGGCATCGTCCACGCGCGCGCGCCCTACTGCTATCGTTGCCCGCTCAAGTTGAGCTACCCGGAATGCGGCCTCGCCTGCGCCGAAGACATCAAGAACGTGATCGAAACGACCACGACCGGGCAGATCGCGGCCTTCATGGCCGAACCCATTCTCGGCGTCGGCGGCTTCATCGTCCCGCCCGCAGGCTACTTCGAGCGCGCCGCCGAGATCACGCGCCAACACGGCGGCCTCTTCATCGCCGACGAAGTGCAAACCGGCTGGGGACGCACCGGCGACAAGTGGTTCGGCATTGAACACTGGAACGTCGAACCCGACATCCTCACCTCCGCCAAAGGCATGGGCAATGGCGTCCCCATCGGCATGACCATCGCCACCCCGGAAGTGGCCGACAGTTTCCCCGGCCTCACCTTCTCCACCTTCGGCGGCAACCCCGTCTCGATGGCCGCCGCTCTCGCCGTCATCAAAGTCATCGAAGACGAAAACTTACGCACCAACGCCGCCACCGTCGGCGCGTACTTCCGCGAGCGTCTGGAAGAACTCAAAGCCAAACACCCCGTCATCGGCGACGTGCGCGGCCTCGGCTTAATGCAGGGACTCGAACTCGTCCGCAGCCGCGAAACCAAAGAACCCGACCCCCAATCCGTCCTCCGCGTCTTCGAGGAAACCAAACGTCGCGGCGTCCTCATCGGCAAAGGCGGCCTCTACGGCAACGTCATCCGCACCGGCCTCATGCTCAACTCCACGAAGGACACCGTTAACGAATTGATCGAGGCTCTGGACGGAGCTTTTGCCACGGCAGCCGCATAATGTTGATTATCTTTCCGCCTTACGTGTTGAAGCGTATGATTGAGCGGAACATCCCCGTCGAAGCGGTGCGCGATGTGCTGGAAAACGGCGAAGTCATCGAAGAATATCCCGCCGACGAGCCGCCGCGTTATCTGATGTTGGGATGGAACGGGGCGAGGCCAATTCACGTTGTCGCCGAAGGCGATCCGGTGACGGGTGAGACAACGGCGGTTACGGTGTACGAACCCGACATCAAACTCTGGAAAGAAAATTTCACGAAGCGTCGCAGATGAACCTATGAAATGCTTGATCTGTAAAAACACACACATGAAGGAAGGCACGACCATCCTGCCGATTGAGCGCGGCAACGCCATCCTGCTTATCACTGATATTCCCGCGCAAGTCTGCACCAACTGTGGCGAACCATATCTCGACGAAGCCACGGCTCACGACGTTCAAGAACTGGCAAACGAAACTCTGGCGGGCGAGGTCAGCTATGCGGAAGCGCGCGGCGACCGAACCGTCTTAGTCGCACCTTTCGCTTAGACGCGCAGCGTCTTCATCGGCAAAGGCGTCCTCTACGGCAACGTTACTCGCATGGGACTGATGATCAACTCGACGAAGGACACCGTTGACGAATTGATCGAGGCTCTGGACGGAGCTTTTGGAACGATATAAGTCGTCAAAGAAAAACATGCTATGAAAACTCTAATTCGTAACGGTCGTATCGTCACTGCCGTCGATGATTACAAGGCCGACGTGTTGATTGAGGATGGGGTCGTGTCGGTTATCGGCGCGCGGCTCGACGTAGAGGCGGAGCGCGTGATCGACGCTACGGGGAAGTTGGTGATTCCCGGCGGGATTGATCCGCATACGCATATGGAGTTGCCGTTCGGGGGGACGCAGGCGTCGGATGATTTTTTTACGGGGACGCGGGCGGCGGCTTACGGGGGGACGACGACGATTATTGATTTCGCGGTGCAGTATAAGGGCGAGT
>Ga0307513_10012689_pt1 | contig 10375 bp, 7 predicted proteins | sample 15_EM_MG_FD_202174 | JGI IMG/M metagenome (GOLD analysis project Ga0307513, IMG submission 202174) | Populus trichocarpa ectomycorrhiza microbial communities from riparian zone in the Pacific Northwest, United States - 15_EM | ecosystem: Host-associated > Plants > Roots > Unclassified | place...
CTCGGTGACGTGAGCCACGGCCGCCATCGCCGCCATGTCCCAGTTGCGTTCGGGCTTGGCGCTCAGCGCGTCCTGCACCCGATGCACGGCGGCGTGCAAATGACGGCGGTGCGCAAGAAACGGGGAAAGCTCCGGATCGCTCGAGGAGCGTCGCAGGTACACGACCATGTCCTGCGCGACACTCGCGGCCAACGATTCGCCACATTCAGCGGCGATCAGATGCAGCGCCAGATCGATGCCCGCCGTGATCCCCGCGCTCGACGCGAGCGGGCCGTCGACCATGAACACGCGGTTCTCCATGACCCTGGCGTGCGGCGCGAGCTCACGCAGCTCTTCGAGCAGATCGTGGTGGGTGGTGCATTGACGGTGATTGGTCAAGCCGGCGCGCGCGGCGAGCAAGGTGCCCGAGCAGATCGTGATCAATCGATGCCGGGTCGTGGCGGCGCTCAACGGCTCGCTCAACGTGCGATTCAGCCACTGCGCCGTATCGACGATGGCGCGCGTGACGCGCCCGACCTGCAGACTCGGCTGGCCCGCGAGCACCACCCAGGTCGGTGAATTCAGCGACCGCGGCAGGGGCTCGAGCTCGCCCAATGTCAAACCCACCGAGGTCACCGGATTGCCGATGGCGCCGGAAAAACGCAGCCGGAACCGCGGCGGCAGGTCACGCGAGGTGTAACGCAGATTGGCGAGACGAAACGCTTCGGCCGGGCCCGCGATGTCCAGCAGCAATGCGTGCGGCACGATCACGAACAGCACATCGATCGGAGCAACGCGTGGGTCGGCTTTGGACATAGGGGGTGAGCGCGAGCATGCAACAGAAAGAGACCCGGCGTGCATGGCAGAACACACCGATGTCCGATTCTGCTCCAAACAGGTCCGCGCAGGGCACGGCTCCGCGGGGGCAACTCCCTATGATCAGGTCCGATTTGGATCCCGGTGGACGAGGACCGCGATATGACCTGGAACAGACTGCTGGCCGTCGTGCTGGGATTGACGCTGCTCGAGATGGTGAACGTCGGCACAGCGGCGCCGCCCGCCGCGCCTCCTGCTGCGATCGCGGCGGCCTTGGCACCCGAAGCGGGCGTCAGCGCAACCATCACTCCGGGCGATGATTTCTTCGCTTACGCCAACGGCGAGTGGCTCGACACCACCACCGTTCCGCAGGGCCGGCCGCGCTGGGGAGCGCGCGACGAAATCAACGGCATGACCCGGCAGCAGGTGGCCGAGGTCGTCGCCGAGGCGCCAACACGCCGGGCGGACGACTCCGAACGCAAGGTCGCCGATTTCTATTCCGCGTATCTCGACGAAGCCGCCATCGAAACGCGCGGCATCGCGCCGCTCGCGGCGTTGCTCAAGAGCGTCGACCAGGTGCGCAACAAGGCGGCGCTGGCGAAATGGCTGGGCGGCGATCTGACCGCCGATGTCGACCCGCTGAACTTCGGCGTCTATTCATCGAAACACAATCTCATCGGCCTGGCCGTTGACTATGGGATCCACGGCGAGACGAAGAACTTCGCCTATCTTCTGCAAGGCGGGCTTGGGCTGCCCGCGCGCGAGTCCTATCTCGATGAGGCGGAACCGGTGCGCGAGCTGCGCAATCGTTATCTGCAATACGTCGCGCGCATGCTCGCCCTGGTCGGCGTCGAGCGCGCCAGGGAACGCGCCGCCGCGGTGTTGGCGCTCGAAACCGCGATCGCACGGATTCACGCCCCGGACGAGGCGTCTGCCAAGGAGCAAATCGCCGACCACCATTGGGCGCGCGCGGCTTTTGCGGCGCGCGCACCGGGCATGGACTGGAACGCCTTTTTCGCCGCGGCCGGCCTCGCGAAGCAGGACGACTTCGTCGCCTGGCAGCCCGAGGCGCTGGTGGGCACCGCCGCGCTGATCGCCTCGCAGCCGCTGCCGGTCTGGCAGGACTATCTGCGCTTCCATCTCGTTGATCGATACGCCGAGGTGCTGCCGCTGCGATTTGCCGCTGCGGAACGCGGCTTTCGCGGCACCGATGCGCTGCCACGCTCGCAACGTGCTCTCGATGCCACCAATCGACTGATGCCACTCACCGTGGGCCGCCTGTACGTCGAGAAACATTTTTCGTTCGAAGCGAAGGCCAACGTGCAGGCGATTCTCGCAAACGTGCTCGACGCCTTTCGACGCCGCGTCGAAAATGCGCAGTGGATGACGCCGGCCGGCAAGGTGTTGGCGCAGGCAAAACTCAATACGCTGTATTTCGGCGTCGGGTACCCGGACAAATGGCCCGAGGATTCGGCGCTTGCCATCGACGGGCGCGATGCGTTCGGCAACCTGCGGCGGATCGCCGCGTGGAACTATCGCACGGCCCTCGCCAGACTGGATCGTCCGGTCGACCGGCACGAATGGAGCATCAGCCCCCAGTCCGCAATGGGGTCGCTGAATTTCCTGCGGAATTCCTACAACTTCTCGGCCGCGTTGCTGCAACCGCCGAAGTTCTACCCGTCCGGGTCCGACGCGGCTAACTACGGCGCCATCGGCGCGATCCTCGGGCACGAGATCAGCCACTTCGTCGACACCTTGGGCGCCGACTACGACGCGCGCGGGGCTTTGACTCGTTGGTGGACCGAGGTGGATGCCGAGCAGTACGACGCGGCCTGTCGTGTGCTCGAAATCCAGTTCTCCACCTACCGCCCGTTTCCCGACCTGGCGCTCAACGGACGGCTGACCCTGGTCGAGAACGTTGCCGATCTCGCCGGACTCGAAGCCGCTTTCGACGCATACCGCCGCGTGCTCGGCAGCCGCGCGTCCAACCGCGAGTACCTGCGCGAGCAGGACCGGCAATTCTTCATCGGGTTCGCGCGCGCCTGGCGCGTGAAATTCACCGCCGACGGTTTGCGCGCCCAGTCGACGGGCAACGATCACGCACCGGAGATCTTTCGCGTCGCGACGGTGCGCAACCTGGATGCCTGGTATGACGCCTTCGACGTTCAGCCCGGCCAGCGTCTGTATCTGCCCCCCGGCATACGCGCGCGGACCTGGTAGCAGCGTGAAGGCCACGGTCTGCGAATTGCCGCACGAACCCGACCGGCTCGCAGCCGCGTGGATGGCCCTGGGCGAACACGTCGCGACATACCGTTCGGAACTCGTGTTGCTGCCGGAGTTCGCCTTCGTCGAGCCATTCTGGGAGCAGGACTACTTCGACCCGGCGCGTTGGGATGAAGGCGTCGCCCGCAGCAACAGCTGGTCGAAGCGCCTCTGCGAGCTCGGCGCGGCGCATGTAGTTAGTACCCGCCCGGCCACCGTCGGCCGGCGGCACTTCAACGAGGGGTTCATCTGGTCGAGCGGATCCGGCCTCGTTCCGCTGCGCAGCAAGTGGTTCCTGCCCGACGAGCCGGGTGGCTGGGAGGCCCGCTGGTTCGTGCGGGGTCATCGGGAATTCCCGCGCTTCACGGCGAGCCGCATGTCATTCGGCCTCAACATCTGCACCGAGCTCTGGGCGCTCGAGACTTACGCGTCGTACGCCGAGATGGGCATACACGCGGTCCTCTGCCCGCGCGCGACCTGCGCGGCGACCGTCGGCAAATGGCGCTCCGCCGGAACCGTGGCGGCGGTTCGATCCGGCGCGTACTGCCTGTCATCCAACCGGGTGCACGCGGACGGATCCTGCGCCGGCGGTGGCTGGATCATCGGCCCGGATGGCGACCTGCTCGCGACCACCACACCCGAGTCGCCGTTCTGCACGATCGACCTCGACTTCGGCGCCATCAAGGCGTCGTCGCAAACCTACCCGCGGTACGTGTTCGCCCGCGCGTGACGATTCACCCGCGGGAGCGATCGGCGATGAACGCGTCGATCGTGCGCGCCAGCGTGAGCATGGGCACGCCGCCGCCCGTTACCACGGTGTCGTTGAACCGGCGCAGGTCGAAGCGCGCGCCGAGCGCCTTCTGCGCCTTGGCGCGCAGCCGGTTGATCTCGCTGTGCCCGACCTTGTAGCCGCAGGCCTGGCCCGGCCAGGCGCAGTACCGGTCCACTTCACCGGTCACTTCCTCGACGCTCGAGCCGTTGGTGCTGGCGAACCACTCGATGGCCTGCTGGCGCGTCCAGCGTTTGGCGTGCAGGCCCGTGTCGACCACCAGGCGGCAGGCGCGAAACGAGATGGACTGCAGGTAACCGAGACGTCCGAAAGGATCTTGATCGTAGACGCCGAGTTCGTTCGCCAGCTGCTCGGCGTACAGCGCCCAACCTTCCGAGTAGGCGTTGAACGCGAGCAGCGAGCGCGCCAGCGGTAGTTTGAACGTGTACTCGCCCTGCCATACGTGGCCCGGAATCGACTCGTGATAGGTGAGCGTCGGCGTGTTGTAGGTCGTGAACACGCTCATCGTGTGCATGTTGATCCAGAATTTGCCGGGCACCTTGCCATCGATGGTGCCGGGACCGCCGTACGCACCCGGCGCGCCGGGCTCGATTTCCGGCGCCATGCGCTTGATCTCGAAATTCCCCGGGACCAGGGTGGCGAAGGCCCGCGGCAGGCGTTTGCGCATGTCGGCGACGCGCGAATTGAGGAACGCCATGAGTTTGGCGCGTCCGGCGTCGCTCTCTTCGAAACGAAATCGTTCCTGCTTGCCGAGCGCGGTCATCCGCTCGCCGACGGTGCCTTGCGTCAGACCCTGCTGCTTGAGGATCGAATCCATCTCGGACTGCAACGCGCGCAGCTCTTCCTGGCCGCGCTGATGAATCTCATCCGGCGTCATGCGCGTGGTCGTGCCGGCGCGCAAGGTCCAGGCGTAGTAGTCGGCGCCGCGCGGCAGCTTCCAGACCCCGGCATCCCCGGTGGCCTGCTTGCGATGCGCTTCGAGCTCGGCGATCTGCCGATCGAGCGCCGGCGCGATCTTGTCGGTCGCGAGTTTTGCGGCGCGGGCGGCGAAATTGCCGGGCATGTCTTTCGCGCGCGTCGACAGCGACGTGATCAGCGACCAGTCGGCCACGTTGCCAGCACGCGCGAGCCTGATCTGACTCAACGTCTTGTCGAGCAGGAAATCCGGCGCGATCACCTTCCGGGATGCCGCATCGTTCAACCGGGCGGTCTCGCCGTCGAGCTGACCCGCGTACGCTTCGAGCCGCGCGAGGTAGGCCTCGGCATCCGCCGCGGTCGACACGGTGTGTTGCTCGTCCAGCATCCCCGGGATCTCGAGGAACGCGCCGGTGTTCTGCGCCACGACGTACGGCGCATTGCGCCAGGACCATTGCGAATTCAGCAGCGCCACGTCGCCGTATGGAAACGCGAAACCTTCGAGCGCGAACTCGTGCGCCGTGCGCATCACGTCGACGTCGATGCGCGCCGCCGGTCCCAGGGCGGCAGCGTCGATCGACTTCAGGCGCTCGAGCCGCGCCGCGACCCGGCGCGCGATGGCCTGCTGACCGGCGGCCGATCGATCGGACAACTTCGACTTGAGCGCGGCGCGCGCGCCGCTGTCGATGCCGAGCATCGTGGCGCTCTCCGGATAGTCGGCCAGCAGCTCTTCGGTGAATTCCGCCAGCAGTTCTTCGGCCGCAGCGTCCTTGTTAGCCGTGGCGGCCTGGCCGAGTCGGGTCGCGGCGAGCGTTACGCCGCTGCCGATGACGAAATCGCGACGAGTCGTGGTCATGGGGTTGCCCTCAGCGATGCTTGATCTTCTGATCCTGGGTCAACCCCGAGACCACCTCGATGTTGATGCCATCCGAAATGCCGGTCTTGATTTCGCGCTTCTCGAACTTCTGCGGCGCGGTTTCGACTTCGACGAAGGACTTCTTGTCTTCGACGATCAGATTTCCTTCGTTGATCGCCAGCACGTTCTCGTGCTTGTCGAGCACGATGTCCGCGTTGGCGCTGTAGTTGGAGCGCAGGAACAGCTCCTTGTCGAGCGTCACCGCCGCGCGGATGGTGAACTTGATCGTGCCCTGGTCGGTCACGCCCTTCGGCGCGATGTATTCGAGACTCGCCTTGAAAGGTTTGCCCTCGAGTGCGCCGACGTTGAGGATCAGCTCCATGCCCTGTTTCAGTTTGCCGACTTCCGATTCGTCGACCAGGCCTTCGAAGATCATGTCGCTCATGTCGGCCAGCGTCGCGACCGAAGTGCCGGACTGGAAGGTGCTCGACTCGAGGATGAAGGCGCCTTCCTTGTTGGGCACGTCGAGCACGGTGCCGTCGATGGTGGCGGGAATCAGGTTGGACACGTTGGCGGAATCCTTGGTGGCGCCGGTCTTGAGCAGCAGCATCGTGTCCTCGGCCGAGGCCACCGCCTGCTTCTGCAAGTCGTAGTTCGTGACGTACGTGTTGAACTGCGACTCCGAGATCACTTTCGTCTCGAGCAACTTCTTGTACCGCTCGAGATCCGCCGCCTGGTTGCGCAGGCTGATGCGCGCCGCCGCCACCTGCGCCTCCGCCGAGCTCACGTTGAGCATGTTGGGACGCAGCGAAATGCGCGCGAGGACCGCGCCTTTCTTCACGGTCTGGCCGGCGACCACGTAGAGCCTGTCGACGACGCCCGACACCTGCGACTTCACCTCGATTTCGCGGCGCGGGATCACCTTGCCGGTCGCCACCGTCTTCTTGATGATCGTCATCTTTACCGGGCTGTCGAGCGTGTAGACCACCGCCGTGCCCTGCGACTTGCGGTAGAGAAAGACGATGGTTCCGATGAACACCACCGCGATGACACCGAGGATCAGGAACTTCAGGATTCGTTTCATTCTTTATTCGTCCTGCAACGCAACGATCGGATTGACCCCGGCGGCCTTGGCCGCGGGCATGATGGAGGCGAGAACACCGGAGACGATCAACACGAGCAACGCGACCATGGCGGTCTTGAAATCCATTTCGGGGTGGGAGAAAAAATTCACCTTGCCGCCACCCGCGGCCAGCATGCGCGAAATGCTTTCGAGCAACAGCGCGCCGACCACGAGGCCGCTGTAGCCGGCGATCGCGGTGATGAACAGCGATTCCTGCATGATCATCCCGACGATGGAAGCTGGCGTGGCGCCGAGTGCCTTGCGCAGGCCGATCTCGCGGGTGCGCTCCTTCACGACGATCAGCATGATGTTGCCGACGCCCACGGCGCCCGCGAAGATCGTGCCGACGGCGACCACCCAGCTGAAGACCTTGATGCCGGTGAACAGGCCCTGCACCTTGTCGAATTCATCCTGCAGGTTGAAGCTGCCGAACACGCCCTTGTCGTCCGGGCTGATCTTCTTGCGCTGCGCGAGGTACTTCTTGACCTCGTCTTCGGTGAATTTCGCGTGGATCCCGGGCTTCGGGATGATCATGAAGCTGCCGACCCAGCCTGTCTGGTTGAACGCGTACCGCAGCGTGTCGTTCGGTAGATAGATCTTCTCGTCTTCCTGCTGCTGGTTGCCCTGTTGCAGCGAGACCGTCACGCCGATGACCTGGAAGCTGATCCCGTTGATGGTGATGTCGGCGCCGACCGCGCGTTCGCCCTTGAGGAACAGCTGGTCCTTGACGCGTTGTCCGATCACCGCGACTTTGCGGCGCTCCTGTTCGTCGAGCGAATTGATCGACCGGCCTTCGACGACCTTGAGGTTCTGGACGTTTTCGAAGCCCTGGAAGCCGCCGGCGACTCCGAAGGTGCTGCTCTTCGATCGATGCAGCGCGATCGGCGGGCTTCCGCCCCACACGCCCACCGAATTCTGGCCTTCGATGCGACCGACGCTCGGCACGTTTTTCGCGATCGCATCCACGTCTTCGGGCGTGAACCGGATGTCGCGCCCGATGGGCAGGCCCTCGAAGGGAATCTGCGTCTTGCCCTGTCCCCAGATGTAGATGAAGTTCGAGGTGACCGGGAAACCCTCGTTCACGCCATTTTCGAATCCCTTGCCCGAGCCTAACAACACGGTGAGCATGAAGATGCCCCAGAACACGCCGAACGCAGTGAGCGCGGTGCGCAGCTTGTGCTGGCTCAGCGTATTGAAGATCTCCTGCCACTTTTCGACGTCGATGAACATGATGGCTACTCCGCCCGCATCGCTTCGATCGGAGTGATCTTTGCCGCGCGCAGCGCCGGCATGAGCCCGGCGACCACGCCGACGCCGACCAGCAGCGCGATCGCGGTCATGGCCACCTGGAAGTTCACTTCGGGGTTCATGAAATAGGGCATCTGCGCGCCCGCCTTTCGCAGTCCGAAGGCGATCAGCTCGAGTAGGCCAACCCCACAGACCAGACCGACATACCCCGCTACGGCAGTCACCAGCGTCGATTCCAGCAGCAGCGTGCTCACGATCTTGAACGGCGTCGCGCCGAGCGCCTTGCGGATGCCGATCTCGCGCGTGCGTTCCTTCACCGTGATGATCATGATGTTGCTGATGCCGACGATGCCGGCCATCAGCGTGCCGAGACCCACGAACCAGATGAATACGTTGATGCCGGTGAATAGGCCGTTGATGCGTTTGGCAGGCTCGGCCATGTTGAACGAGCCGATGCCACGGGTGTCGTCGGGCGACACATCGTGGCGGCGTTTGACGAGCGCGAGGATCTTCTTCTCGAGCTCGAAGCCGTCGATACCGGAGTCGGGCCGGATCCAGATGTTGTCGAGCCGGCCACCGCCGCCATAAACCGTTTCGTAGGTCGACTGGGGCAGGTAGATCGCGTCGGAGGCCTGGCCGCGGTTCATCTTGTCGTTGAAGACACCGACCACCTTCATCACGACGTCTTTCACGCGCACGTCCTTGCCCACCGGATCGACACCCTTGTCGAACAGGCGCTCGACGACGTTGACCCCGAGCGCCACCACTTTGCGCGTCTGATCGACGTCGAGCGGATTCGTGCGCCGACCGAACGTGAACGGGATTTCGTTCTTCACCACGAAGAACGAATCCGGAATGCCGTGCATGTTGGCGTTGCTGTTCTTGGCGCCGTAGTTCACGGTCACGCCGAACTGTGAGCGATCGCCGGAAATGAGGCGCACCCCACGGATCTGCTGGGCAATGGCCAACACGTCCGCGTCCTCGAGCTTGATCTTGCGCCCCAGTCCCATGCCTTTGTACGCGACGCTCGTGTCGCCGGAAAACAGCACGATGATGTCCAGCGGTTCGTTGCCGAAATCCTGCATCACGCCGTTTTGCATGCCGCGGCCGGCACCTAACAACAGGATGAGCATGAATATGCCCCAGAACACACCGAACGCCGTCAGCAGCGTGCGCAGCTTGTTCTGCCGCAGCGTGAAGAGGATTTCCTGCAGACCGTCGAGCATCGGTCAGGCCGCGTCGTGCAGCGTGTGGGATGAGGTCACGAGGCCGTCCCTGAGGATGATCTGGCGCTGTGTCATGTTCGCGACGTCCTGCTCGTGCGTGACGATGATCATCGTGTTGCCGCGCCGGTGGATGTCCTTGAGCAGCGACATGATCTCCTGTGTGGTCTTGCTGTCGAGCGCGCCCGTCGGCTCGTCGGTGAGGATGACCTTGGGATTGCCCACCAGCGCGCGCGCGATGGCGACGCGCTGCTTCTGCCCGCCGGACAGTTGGTTCGGCATGAAGGTCTTGCGATCGGACAGCCCCACCATGTCGAGGAATTCCTCGGCGCGGTGGTTGCGCTCCTTGCGGCCGACTCCCTGGTAGTAGAGCGGCAGCGCAACGTTTTCCGCGGCGTTCTTGAACGGCAACAGGTTGAAGGACTGGAACACGAAGCCGAGTGTCCGGTTGCGCAGGCGCGCCGCCTCCGTTTCGCCGAGGTTCCGAACCGGCTGGCCGGCGAGCTCATAGGTGCCGGAGTCATATCCATCGAGCACGCCCAGGATGTTGAGCAACGTGGACTTGCCCGATCCCGAGGACCCCATGATGGATACCATCTCGCCCTCGCGGATGTGCAGGTCGATGCCCTTGAGCACGTGCAGGGATTGCTCCCCGGTGCGGTAGTACTTGTTGATGCCCTGCATCTTGATCATGGTCGAGACTGTCTCATGGCCTTCTCGTTCTTGTCAGGGCCCGCAGGCATCTCCGGTGAGGCAGCCCGGAAAGGAATTCGTTCAGCACCAGACCGCCGGAGCGGCACCCTTTGTATGACGAGCCAGGCGGTCTGCCGGTTGCAAGCCCGGGCAAACTATCTCGGCCTCATGGCTTGAACGGCGCCCTGCCGGTGGCGGGTCTCGAGCCCGTCCACGGCGATTTCTACTACATAAGTGGCTGATTCTATGACATTAGTAGTAGAGTTGGCGCGTATTTACAGCGATCGACGGCTCGGCGGCTACTTTAGATAGGCAACGACGTCCGCCACCTGCTGGGCCGACAGCCCGAGTTGGTCCGCGCTCAGCATCAGCGAGCGTCCCAGCCGGTGCCGCTCCTTGATGAGGGCGGCCGGCACCATTTGCGTGACCCCGCCCGTGCTTTGAATGATGGTTGGATCCCCAGCGCTCAG
>Ga0307513_10012690_pt1 | contig 10374 bp, 6 predicted proteins | sample 15_EM_MG_FD_202174 | JGI IMG/M metagenome (GOLD analysis project Ga0307513, IMG submission 202174) | Populus trichocarpa ectomycorrhiza microbial communities from riparian zone in the Pacific Northwest, United States - 15_EM | ecosystem: Host-associated > Plants > Roots > Unclassified | place...
AATTCTCTGACGATGTATTGCCGAACTGTCAGACATCCCTACGCGTGTCCAGACAAGATAACATGAGAGTCGATTGCGCATTTTGCTTTTCATGGACGTAATTATTCTTGATTTTTATGTTGCAATGCGGACAAGAATAGGAATTGCCACCTGCTCCCATGATCGTAAATATTATTAGAGTAATTGATTGTTTTAAATTATATTTGATGTTGTTTTTTATTTAAAAATATTTTAAAATAATATTTTTTTTTATTTTTTAACATTATTATATTAAAATAATTAAAAAGCTAATAATTTAAAACTAAAAAAATAAAAAAATTTCAAAAAATAATTGTGCTGTAATGCCAAACAACACCCAAGTCAAATCACATAGGACAGCTCATGAAAATATGGAATCTTGCGTCTTGTTATGTCAATGGGGGCGTTGTTGTACTAGCCCACATGGTATAAATTCGAGTTTCAGTATCCTGCAATTGTAATTCGAATATATAGGTTTACTTAAAGCTTGGACATTTCTTAATTTTTAAAGTTTAAATTTTACTGGAAAAATATTTTAAAATATATTAAATTGATGTCAGAATATTTCCTTAAAATCTCATAATCAGGTGACATTTATGACCTTTTGACAAGTATATATTTTTACACAGACAAGAATTTTAATTCTAACAAGACAGAAAATTTGTCAATATATTCCAACCATGGTTTATCGATTATTCAAAATAGTAAAAATAAATAAATTGCAATTTTATTATTGCGTGCTTCAATTACAGAAAATCTATTAATATATCATGACCATAATGTGATTTTATATGCTCAATTATATGCTTATAGCACATGCTAAATTTTTGTTTTAATTATATTGCAAGTATAAAGATTACTAGTCTAGTTTTTAAACAGCACCCATGACTAAATTATAATATACTCAATAAATTCTATTATGGTTTCTTAGTTATGTTTCTCATCTGTTTTTTCTTCGTCACCTCTTTGTTGAAGTTACTGGTTCCATGACCAAATGTTATGTAAAGTTCCAAGATATTATTTATATTAGGGGTGATTATTTTCGGTTCGATTTAGTTTTTATCAAAAAAAGTAATCAAACCAGTTTTTTTTAAAAAAAGAAAACTAAACCTGGTTCTGGTTCGGTTCGGTTATTTTATATTAAAAACCAAAAACTATATTGTTTTTTGGGTTATTTTTGTGATTTCTAATAGGTTTGGTTTCAGTTTGGCTCGGTTTTTTTCGATTTTGGTTCGGTTTTTTCGGTTCCAGACTTATAAAACCGAACCGAATTAGTTGTTTTTAAAAAAATTCTAGTTGGTTTAATCGATTTTTTTCACGGTTCGGTTTTTTTAGTTTTTTTCCGGTTTAATCGGTTTTTTTGCTCACTCCTAATTTATATTATTTTCTAACACACTCCCTCAAGTGAAAATCCTTTAGGCTTGAAACTTGCATAGCCTCACACTACCTTGTGCTTAATTTTTATCAAATAAATAGGGATGGTGAAATTTAAACTCGTGACCGCTTGATTATTAAAGCTCTGATACCATGTCAAATAATCATCTCAACCCAATAGCTTAAGTTGTCGAGGAAGGTCCCAAAATATAATTTATATTATTCTCTAGCATATATCTCGTTTTAGTTGAAAACAATAGAATAAATTAAAATAAATTTTAACTCACTCAAAATCTTAGACCGTTCTGAAAATTCATTCTGGAACGTTCAAGATCTGTTCTGGCTAAATAATATTTTATTTTTTTAGTTTATTTTAAGAAAAATCTATGTTTTTTTCTTTAATTCTCCCCATGTCTCATGATCCATGTCACGAGTTTTACGGATTAACCCAATTGACTTTATGTTTTTTTTGTCTATTTTTAATTAATATTTTTTCTTCAGCTTTATCATTCAATAACTTGAAGTTTGGTTTACTATCAATTAAGTTTTACATTTGTTTTAGTTTGTTTTTTTATTAAATTATCATAGTCTCGTGACCCGAATCATAAATTTAGCGAGTTAATCTAAGTAGACTTGAGTCATTTTATCATGTCATTTTTTTAGATTGATTTTTTATCGATTTCATCACTCAACAATGAGTTTATTGGGAATCGAGCTTTATAATTTATTTTAATTTGTTTTATTTTGAGTTATCATGATCTCATGATCTGGATCATGAATTTAAAATTTTAACTCGCTTTGACCCAATCGATCCAGTATGTTATCGTCTCATAAATTTTTTAAAAAGATGATGTCTTCTTGAACCTTTTTTTAGTCTAATTTTATTTTTAATATTTGTCTAAGTTGTTTTTGAATTCGTTGAGTTGATCGAGTTATATCGGTTCAACTCTTTTTTTTTCTTGTGATTGAAATTTGAATTAAATAATTTAAAGTTAATTTATTTTTAAATCTATTCAATAATATCAGCGGTATTTTTAGTAGAAAATTATAATAAACGAGAGAATAATTTTATATTTTAAAAATAAAAGTATTTGTTTTTGTATAATAAATACTTTGAGAATTAAAATACAAATACTTGAAAAATAAAAATTTTGAAAAATAAAAATTATGAATCTTTTATCCGTGTGATTCGATGAGTATATATAGTCCTTTTATTTGAATAAATGGTTGAAGCGTTATTTTCTCTCTATAGAATTAATGAGGGATAAAATCCTTTTACACAACAACATCGATGAAGGATAAGTATATTAGGTCATTAATAGATTTTTATACACGTATAAGTGTAGATAGATAATGATTATTGACATTAATAATTTCTATTAAAATTTATAAGAATAAACAAATAAAACACAATGGCTCAACATGAGGGCCATAATGATTGTCTAGCTCATACCCATTTGAGCTTGATATGATGACAAGTTTTCGGGGGTAATGGCAACTAATCAGATAAATGTTTGTTTAGATTCAATGTATAGCTGAATCCAATAATAATGAATCTAAAAGCAAGCTTGACTCGTATTATTTAGATCTAACATTTTGCCATGCATAATTATATTTATATTGAGTTAATATCCTTTTAAACATGAATTGTAGAATTAAAATTAAAATTTAAAAATATATTTATCCATAATGAATAATTTGTTGCAATGTCCAGTTTAGTTTCAGGAACACGCCAAGAGAGGCTGCAAGCAAACGAGTACGAGAAACTTGAAAATGTATGTACCATTGCAGTAATAATTAATAATAGTTATTGTGAAGATATTATTAAGTTATAAAAACATGTGTCAAAAATAAAAAACAAAATCACATTGTATCCCGTCAGAACGATTAGAGTATTTCAATTTATACTTAATTTTTTATTACATGTCGATGATGCTTTAAAATATCAAGAATGAGAATTATACGTTTGATAATTAGTTAAATTTTTAGTTATAATAATTTGATTTATTTTTTCCAAGTAACAAAATATTGGGTAACCAATACTTTCAAAACTTCTATTTAATAAATATTTATAATAAAAGAAAAAATCAGTGATATTTATTAGAGAGTAATATAAATTATATCTTAAGACCTCACCTAATAGCTTAAACTATTGGGTTAAGATGGTTCTTTGACATGGTATCGGAACCTTGATGATCAAACGGTCACGAGTTCGAATCTTATCATTTTTATTTATTTGATAAAAAATAAACATAAGGTAATGTGAGTCTGTTCAAGTTTCAAACCCAAAAGGCTTTAACTTGAGAGGATGTATTAGATAATAATATAAATTATATCTTAAAATTTTATCTAATAACTTAAACTATTGAGTTGATTTAATTTTTTTTAAATATTATACAAGCAATATGAGTTCCTATCAACGAATACAACCGGGCAATATCATATTGAAATAAGCAACAGTGTCGGGACTTTCGAAAAATTCCGAGAGACAACAAGCTCGTTGCCCTTTCCAGCTCCTGATTGTCTACGGGACGTGGATTATATTAGAACACGTTAAAAAAATTGTTTATGCCGTCAAAAATGTGCTATGGCTTATCCTTATCCCGGAGTGTGGGCTTATCTTGGAGTATGGTATAGATTATATTTTAAAATAATTTTTTATTTTAAAATATATTAAAATAATATTTATTTATTTTTAACTTTAATATATAAAAATAATTTAAAAATACTAGAAAAAATAATTCAAATTTTTGATAAACAGAGTTTTGGCCGTACTAACAAACACCCGTTTGATAACTCGACCATTACACACAAAACTTTTTTTCTCCTTGTCAATGCCATTAATTGCCTGGCAATAATTAAAGCGAGACCTTTGTTTCCATTCTTTAAATTACAACTACAATCTACAAGTTTTTGTATTTTTGTTACTATACACGATCCAAAAAAGAAATGTGGTGTAAGGAAACTCTGCTTGATCATACACTGTTTGATTTTCTATTTTGAAAATATATTTAAAATAATTTATTTATTTAAAATTTATTTTTTTAGATTATTTTAATATATTGATATCAAAAATAGTTTTTTAAAAATAATAATAATAAATTATTTTAATATAATTTCAAAGAAAAAATATTTTTAAAAATAATCACTAAAATAAATAAATACATGTGCAATATGCGCCCCCCCACAAAACACACACACACATATATATATTTTTATAATTTTCAAACGAGTCCCGTCGCATTTGACAAAAGAAATGAGCTGTGATGATGCAAAAAAATTAAAATTATGTTTAATTATCTAGGTGGTGGTCTAATGGTAAAAGTTTGGAATTAAGAGGTTTGCTCCTTCTATATTTTTAGGTTTGAGCCCTGTGGTTGCTTATATAATGGCTACTGGAGGCTTACATGGTCGTTAACTTCAGGGCCCGTGAGATTAGTTGAGGTGTACGCAAGCTAGTCCGGACACCTATATTAAATTAAAAAAAATTAATGTGTTTGGTATATAGAAAAGAGACATAGAAAAGGAAAGGATACAGATGAATTCGAATCTTTTAATGATTCCTTGATAACATGCCGTGTCCGAAAATGTTAATCACAAGTCAGCAACTTTTCCTTTATTTCATTTTCCACGTACAATATATATATATCCTTTATTTTCTTATAATATTCTTTTTCTTTCACCATCGAATCCTCCTATTTCATGACATCACGACACGAAATATTATCTACCCACTAAGTTGACAATTCGTCAGGCTACACAGTCCCTCCATTTAACACATATAATAACTAGATCACTGCCTGATTAGCAAGCCCTAAAAAAGCGTTGGTGTTAATTACAAGTAACCTAGATGATACCCAAGCCACGGATAACGAAAAGATGTGAGCTCCACGAAGCCAGCGGGACAAAAATAAAATATATATAAAAATAAAGTTAATCAATCCTTCCCAGTTACATTTTAAGTCAATTAGAAAAGTGAATGGTTGTCCGCAGTCTGGATATATATATATTGTATTAAAAAATTAAATGTTCTTTAAATATATATGTATAATATAAATATATATATATATCAGGTTAGGTTTGAGAGTTTTAAGTTAAATTTGATAATATTTATATTTTACTGATTATTCATCGATAAAATAACTATTTAAAAATTACTTGTCCATGTAAAGCTAATATCCACAGGGTTTGTATTAAATTGTTATCTTTAAAAAACTAGTTTGATATAATTGTAGTGATTATTTTGTAAAATATTTTTTATTTAAAAATATATTAAATATTTTTTTTTTAATTTTAATAAAAAATATTAAAAACATTAATTAAAAACAATTTTTTTCAAAAAAACCTACCAACCACATGAACAAAATCAGCTAAAGTCAACCACTAAAGTCCTTCCCATCCTGTTTTAAATATCTATAATTAATTATTTTGTTTGTTTCACTGATTAAACTCTGATTAGCGATGTCCGTTCTTGTGGCTCTCTAATTTGTCGTAATCATCATCTCGCTATAATTCCCGCTCATTTTTATCTCCTTAATTTCAAACTGTCCCTGCTGCGCGGGTCCATCTTACCAATTTATACTTCCACGCGCCACCCTTGCCACGTCATCCTACACAGTAAATATTTCTCACCCCCTTCAAAGAATCAAAAACACTTGATGGCACTGCTTCGCATCTGTAATATACTATTTTTGTCACATTTAACCTCAAACTATAAACACATGCAATTAAGTCCCTGGTCTACGGCTTTTCTAGCAATGTCTATCCTTTCGTCTATTTTTGTGATTTGCCACTCGTCCATTATGTCAACAATTTTAAAAATCCAGCACTGATTCATAATTAGAACAAGAGACCGAGTATACCCTTCAAATCAAATAAATCATGTAAAAGTAAAGCAAAAGGTTAGCTTTCATGGTGGCCTTATAGTCTTGTTTGACATGAATGAGATTACTATGTATGTGATGTATGATATTTTTTAAAATATTTTTTTTATTTATATTAATATATTATAACCATTAAAAATATTTTTAAAAAATATATAAAAATATAAGTAGAGACCATGTCAACCTCTATCGTGATATTATTATTATTATTATTTTGATTAATATAAATATTCGAGGTAGTTTGTGTGCACCTCGACTAATCCCACGAGTCTGAAGTTAACGATCATGTAAGTTTTTAATGATCTTAGGATTTGTAAGACTCAAACTAGTGATTTTTAGAAAACAAATTCAGAACCTAACCAATTAAGCTATATCCCTCAATATTCCCGTTATATTATTATTATATATACAAGATGTTGGTCTAATATTACAATCAGGTCCATGTCAATTTATTGATCGAGGATATAACAAAACCAATAATCAACCATTATTTGTCATTTCACAATGTTTAAATCAATTATTAAGATTATAGGTAGGTTTGCTGTCAGTACATTTGGATTTAACATTTGATAGCTGTATTTAATTTTATCCTTCATCCTATATTTTTATTAGTTCTTAAAAATACTCCCTCATGTACGTGGAATTACGAGTCTACCTTACAATGATTTGAATAATAACCTGAAAAGTTATGATAAAATTTTCAAACCTGTTTGTATTTGCATTTTAAAAGTATTTAAAAAAAATAATAATTTTTTTTATTTTTTTTGTTTTAATTTAATATTTTTTTGATACTTTTCATATTTTTTTTATGTATTGATATTAAAAATAATTTTTTTTTTAAAATATCATTTTAATATATTTTTAAATAAAAAATATTTTAAAAAACAACCTAACAACATAATGGACAAATAATCGTTTTCTTTGGATGAATTGCTAAATCTTGGAAAAATAAAAGCAAGAAAAAATTGAATAATCACATGAAAAGACCTACTCGCAAATTTAAAGCCGTATTTCTTCAATTAAGATATTGTTGACGTAACTAGTAAATTTGATTTACATGCTAGCATTCTCAATTTTGGATCTATATAAAAAGAGAAAAAAATCAAATAAATAAAATGATCTAGGCTTGTAACATGTCAAAGATGTAAACAAAAATGGATCGATTTTAAAAATTAATCAGGATATATATTTGAATTATTAAAAATTTATTTTGTATTGTGATAATAATAGTTTTTTGAATTATTTTTTATTTTAAGATACATTTAAATAATATTTTTTTATTTCAATTTTTTATATATTATTATATTAAAATATCTAAAAACATAAAAAAATAATTTAAAATAAAAAAATAATTTGTTTAAAAACACTTTAAAAATAAAATAAAATCAAGTAGAATAATTTTTCTAAAGTCTCTGATTGCAGAAGATTTCAATGCAGGCCCAATGTGACAGAAAGACACACTACAAGGACGTAAAATATCACCAAACCCTCAAAAAAACACAACGAAAATTTCAAAAAAAAATTTAAAATACAGAAACCTATCGTTCTCAATCTCTCCCCCTCTCTCCCAAACTCACAGCTCACAGCAGTCTATTATAGAAATCAAAATCAACTCCTCTCTCTCCCCCTCTGCTCTGCAACTCTTTGTCTTTAAGTAGAAGAAACAGTTTCTCTCTGTTGCTTCTCTACTTTCACTCCTCTCTCCTCCTTCTTCACTTACTTAAAGTATCAAATCCATTAAAAAAAAAGACCACTCACACAATGTTACTCACTTTTTTTGCAGCAGATACCATGTGACCTTACCTACTCACCCTCTCTATTTCCTCTCTCTCTCTCTACACTTCCTCCACCGAGTCAGCTTCCCCTCAAGGACTCACTGAGTCAACTCGACTCGACTCAACTCCAGTTAAACTGAACTGAACATACATTTTTATTTTATTCCCCCCCCGGAATGGCGTCATCTTCCAGAGCGAGAAGCAGCTCTCCATTCTCGTATCGAAAACCGTCAAGTCCTTACTCCTCAGCTTCTTCAACAACATCTTATAATAACAGGCTAATGCCACGTTCGTGCTCGACTTCTGCTTCTTCATTTTTCGGTTCGCGATCCGTGACGCCGAGTCGAGATCGGTCTGATTCAATGCACTACGGCCTCTCAAATGGCGTCGGTGCTTATGGTGGTAGTCTGAATCCGGTCGGGTTCGGGTCGGAGGAGTTGATTGCTGAACCGATTGATCAACCGAGGAATGGTGGTGATAGTATTTCGGTTACGATTCGGTTTAGACCGTTGAGGTAATGGTAGATCTGAGGGCACCAGATCAGATCTTGAATCGGTTTTGTAATTTGAATTTTCCAGGGTTAAGTATCTTGATTGGGATGTGTTTGGATGCAGTGAAAGGGAGTTCCAGAGAGGAGATGAAATAGCATGGTCCGCGGATGGAGATAAGATTGTTAGGAACGAGTATAATCCAGCTACTGCTTATGCATTTGGTAATCAATTATTGAATTTGAATTTCTTAATTAATTGAGTTAATGAAAATGTAAATGTAAATGCAAATGCGAATTGATTTGTATTGGCAGATAAGGTGTTTGGACCGCACACAGCCTCTCAAGAGGTGTATGAGGTTGCCGCAAAACCTGTGGTCAAGGCTGCAATGGAAGGTGTTAATGGTATGGTATTGATCGAGATTCGGATTTTTATTGACAATCAAGTAGCATTTGTTTATTCAAGTAGTTGTGGTTGATTAATTAATGTTCATTAATTTCGAGTTTTTCTCTGACAATGCAGGAACTGTTTTTGCATATGGTGTTACTAGTAGTGGAAAGACACATACTATGCATGTAAGATTAGTTCCTCCCTGTAACTTTACCTTGGTGCAGTTTTTGTTAGGAGATTTACTCCAAATCTCCCAGGATAGTAAAAGCTGATTATGATTGTAGTTATGAATCATTGAAATTGTCAAGATTACCCTTATTTAAATTCACAAGTTATTAATTAAGCTATAGTGATTGTTTATGGTAGTACAGGCAAAGTGCTTTGCTGATATTTTGTTGCATCAGAAGAGCATTTATTGTTGGAGAAGTATATGGTGATCCATTTTATTGATGACTACTTTTTTGTATCCTGCAACTCCTCACTCTACTAGATCTTACTTTGTTATTTGCAAAAGCTATAACCATATAGAACTCTCAAAGTGCAATGATTTGATGATCTGCTGAGGAGTATTACTGAGGAAACTGAAAGGTGTTGGTCATTTTAAAGTTCCCTTTGTATGGAATACAAATACTCTCAGTTGTTGCTTCCGCAAGTTCTCCCATGGTTTCCCTCTTTCTCTTATAGCCATATCTATGACTTCATTTGATGCTCAAACATGTTTATCCATCTTGTTATATCTAGGAATTAGGATCACATTACTGAAGTATTTTCAGAGACATGGCAGTTTCATCCTGCACTGTAATTTATCACTGAAGTTGATTCTTATGTTATGTATTATTTGGCACATGTGTAAACATGTCTATCTTTATGTTTTCCTTTTCTTCTGGCTAGCTTTACTTGTTTTAGTTCGTTATTGCTAACAAGTTTTCAGCTCTGTTGTTTTTGACTTGTTTTTCATAATCATAAATGCAGGGAGACCAAAATTCTCCTGGTATTATACCACTTGCCATAAAGGATGTTTTCAGTAGCATCCAAGATGTAAGTATTTCAAAAATATTCTCTCCTCAATATATTCTCTGCAATGCTGGTTAACTGTGTATTGCTTGGCTTTTATCATCCAAGAATCTGAATGTGTGTGCATGCATGTGGGCGGTTAACACTGTCATTACACTTAAATATAGATAGGTATTATTGTAAACCTAATTTGTTTGTTGTTTTTCCCCTATATTTAATCTTTTCAATTATCTACCTCTTGATCAAGTATGGATGACACTGCTTTCTCACTTCAGACTCCAGGAAGAGAGTTCCTACTACGCGTGTCCTATCTTGAAATTTACAATGAGGTTAGTGTCGCTATACTATAAATTTGAGAAACAGCACTTGAGTGTACCCACAACAAGTTGAAACTATTATCGCATCTTAGTGAAAGTTGTCTGATTTATGCTT
>Ga0307513_10012691_pt1 | contig 10373 bp, 7 predicted proteins | sample 15_EM_MG_FD_202174 | JGI IMG/M metagenome (GOLD analysis project Ga0307513, IMG submission 202174) | Populus trichocarpa ectomycorrhiza microbial communities from riparian zone in the Pacific Northwest, United States - 15_EM | ecosystem: Host-associated > Plants > Roots > Unclassified | place...
CAAGGAACCTCCCCAAATTGTCCCAATCAAGGTAATTTGGTAATGGAGGAAATTCATGGTAATTGTAAGTAATCTTTTATAATAAAGTCTATTTACCTGGTATTACCATTTTCCCTTTTCCCTGATGGTGTCATTACCAGATTAGGACATGGATTTCATATTATCTATCCACTGCAGCAATCTACTTCTACTCCATATCCTATGCTTTCAATATTGGATAATCAACAATGGATTGTGGGTACACTCCATGACTGCTGGATTGCTCCCTCTTATCGTGACTTCATCTCATTTTCATTTTTTGGCAACAAGTTGTGTTTAGGGTATAGAACTGGCCGTATTGTCATTTTGGATGTAACATCTATAGTTGCAGTGTAGATATTCCTATCAGTGTGCTACAGAAAACAGTTTGAATATAGTTTGTGTTATATCTCTAATGACTGTTTGATGACTTGATGTAAGTAATAATTCCATGCAAAAGCAACATCAGAAAAACATGAGTTGCTATACAAGGCTACAGAGTGCTCTAGCCTCTATAACAGCATAGCATCATAAAATGGGTTCTTCTATGTGTAGCATGATGCATCATAGTTCTGGTATATAATTGTGTCTGGCCACTCCCACCATTGCTGTGCTGGTGCCTTGTTCCAGTAGATATATATATATTGTCCTGTAACATTTATTTCTAGTTTAAGTTATCCATCTTATGTGATCCAGATTCATGGGAAATGCCAAAAAAATGGCCAGTAGCTCTGAATTTGAAATATTTGGGCAGAGTTCCATACAATGCTACCTCTTGGGATAATGTCATAGTGATCATAGTACACACATAGTGTGAGCAGTTGAAATTATACTACCTTATGGTGGGGTGCTATTGCCACTGAAGCAGCAGAAACAAAGGTGGGAATTGTGGGATAGAGATTCCAACACCTCATACTGTGGTCCTTCTAAAGGGAGCAGAGGGACTATATCATGGACATATAGTGAGAATGGCAATAGGGTCATGCCATCTTCTGCTGGGAAATTTGAAGCAATAGGAGAGAGTGAACACAACAGATGCAGTGGTGGATATCACACTGCCTCATGCTGGGGTACTGTCTATGTCAATTGTGTTTGCAGCAAGCTGTGGGCATAAGAGAGGTGGTGATGGAGATTATGCTCACATTGGGTGCTCTGGTGCAAACAGCTCATACTTTCCACCTCCCCTCTCTAAAATCAGAGAAGTCTCCAATTTATCATTCAATAAATTAGCACAAACCTCTCACCTTGTACAGTAAAAATAGGCCAGATATTCCTCCCTTTACTCCAAAAGTAATTGAGAAATATGATGAAGAATTGGCTTACCTTCACCTCAACCTTTTCTCCTCTCCCTCAGTATAATTGCATAAATTTGTACTTTCCTATTTAATTGACAAATGTGAACCTCTTGTTGTACAATAAATAGATAGGGTAAATTTAATTGACACCATACAAAAAAAACCTGAGGGATTTAGTGAAGGTTTGGCCCAACTAACCCCATCCTCTCCTCCTTCACCTGCCAAAAGTCTGCCAAAACTGATTTGAAAAATTACCTCAAGCCCCTGGTCTTCTTGCACATCTTCAATTGACATATATATATAAAGCAGCGATGATTAGAAGGATTTGGGAGATAATTGACTTACTTAGGTTCTATTTTTTCATGATATATTCGAGTTATTCACACAAAAAGTGGACCCAAGGTGCTCTTTTCACACTGCATATGCTTAAAATAGATATAAATACCTTTCTGCAAATTTGCAAATTTTTTGAGCCAACGGGGACCTCCATACACATAAACCTGACTGGAGCGCAAGCACTCAGAGGTCAAAATCAGTCTTGACTTTTGATCGAAATTCAATCACTTAGCTCTTGGAATGGCAAAGCTGCCGAGAGCAATAAGAAACAGACCACATACAATATGGTTCGTACAATACATACAAAAAATCACTTGTATCTTGCACTGCTGGGGATGGTCTCTGTATTCCAAGAAAACAGGGTTAGAATACATGTAAAGTTTGTGTTTGCCTGGAAAACATGTAAACTGTTTCCCATGCAAACAAAGAGAAAACATAATAAAATTGTTCCATCTGTTTGTATCCGAAAAAGAAAGCCCATTTGATTCTTTGTATTCTACAAAAACAGACAAAAAATTCTCTGTATTCAGGGGAAACAAACAGAAAACACATTCTCACCAAGCGCTTGGTGAGAACGTGTTTTCTGTTTGTTTCCCCTGAATACAGAGAATTTTTTGTCTGTTTTTGTAGAATACAAAGAATCAAACAGTTTTCCATTTTTGTGCGAAAACGGATGGAATAATTTTATTATGTTTTCTCTTTGTTTGCGTGGGAAACAGTCTAACTGTTTTCCAGGCAAACACGAACTTTACATGTATTCTAACCCTGTTTTCTTGGAATACAGAGACCATCCCCAGCAGTGACAGTACTTGCGTTTTGTTTATGTTTAAGTATACATATGACAACTTGATGACAACGCCTTATCTACTATAACTTAATAAGTGTGACTGACCCCCCCATTTTCCTGAAAACGCAGGTGAAATGGAATTTATCTATTCCGTTCATCATCCTTCATACATAAGTGATTATGGTACTATTTACATCGGGGCTTGAACAAGCTGTTGGAGTACCAGGTACGGCGTCTTGGTTAGTGTGCAACAAGGGAAGAGAAAAAGCAACCCAGGGTCTCGCATCGAGTCGATCGCAGGTACTGGAGAGCTGATTGAACACCATTGGGGTCCGGGCCGTCAAAGGGAAAGTGAATTCGCATTAATCATTGAGTGGAAGACAGCCCAGGTAAGTGACCGAATTGTTTCCATTTTCTTACAAGGTGGTCTGATCGACAATTTCGTAGTATCATTACGAAGTTTCTCGACCTGAGGAATTTGCAGACATGTTTGCTAAAGGAAGTGACACGCTTCGTAATCCTGAGCTAGCTCATATAGAGTTCAAAGAAATGTAGCGTAATCTAATCATAGTTAAGGGATCCAATTGATACGACTCGTCCCCAGGTTTTTTTTGTCCTGGACCCCCATCAGTGGCAAATTTTAGCCATTTATATAAGCTTCAGCAATGATAGGCGGTTTCCAGTTCATTCATATAACACTTCCCCCGGCTCTCATTCTTTGACACAATGCCATCGAATTTGTCTAGGTCTTTGTAGCAGTAAATAAATATACAAAGGCTAATCAATCTCAAGGCAACTACGCGGCGAAGGATGCCCAGCGTTCCGCCCCTTCACTTCCACACACTTATTCTTTGCTAGCCTATCGATCGTTCCGATAGGGCTACATGGAACGACAAAGAGGGCTGTTTGGTATTTTGTTCGACTTGTCGTTTGGAAGTTGTTGTGGATTAGCTCATACCATTTATTTCCAAGGAGTAATGTGCATATATAAATTTAATCGACATAATTCAAGGAAGAAAAGCATGAGGGCTCTGCTTTGCAGCGGCGTACTAGATAGGGTTGTGGTCAACCGTCAACGTGATGCCTGTGGTCGCTTCTTCAGCGTCCGACAATCCTGACCCCAAAGGTTTTGTGACTGAAATACATCACGGAAAGCACCTCTTATTTGTAGTCCGGAGATTTTCGAAGAAGGATAGAATATATATGTGGATAAAAACTACGAAGTATGTAAATGTATAGTGATAAAAAAGTTTAAAGAATGTGTTTTTATTCATCAGGGAAAAAATACTGGGGAACCTCTCAGAAAAACTTGAACCCAGAAGTTAGGTTAGTGACGCTCTTCGGATCGTACTTTTGCTGAATCGACCTCAATTTCGGCACGTTGGGCCCGAAGAGAAGGGAAGACGGTGTGTCGAAGGAAGCATAGTTAGGATAGAGGATACCTTCAGGAGGCTCGACGGGCTGGAATCCACCTGCCGCGGAAGCAGCGAAGTCTCGGACACTGGTTTGGATGGACTTGAGTAGGTCATGGAAGAAATCATCTTCCTTAGGATCGGACCAGTAAAGATTAACGATTGAAGGTGCAAGGAACTTGCCAGCCGGGTGGAAGTATGCCGCCGGGCCGTTGACCTGGTGATCGAAAACGGTGCTAAGCATAGGCTCGACAGCCATGGCGAAAGCAACAGCCGAGTGGTTAAATGCGAGTGGCCCGGTCGTCTAGGAAAAGAGAAGAATATCGTTAGAATATTCAGCGGATGAAAATTATTTGAATTCAACTTGCCTTCACTTGTGTGGCGATCTGTTGTAGGACAGGGACGGTATAGTTGTTAATTGAAATTGAGCGCCACATACTCCTGGGCGTGCCCTGAACTCCGGTCGTAAAAGCGGTCACCAATCTGGTAAGAGAGGTAACGCTAAGTGACGTTGAAACAGCTGGAACGGCAAGAAGACGGTCGAAGGTTCCGGGAGGAGGAGATGGTCCATGATAGTAATAGAAGAGGGAGACGAAGAGACCTGATGGATGCCGCAGATTAACTTTGGACCTTCAATGGTCAGAGGGATAGGAATCCTTACCTCCGAGAGACGGATCAAAACTATAAGTTACTCCGATAACAGCCTTGGGATCGACATTTGTGTCCTGGAAGTCGCTAATCTCTTGGGTGATGCTGGTTATGTTGGCGTCTCCGGTTATGATGACAAGTCCTCCCCAAACCGCAGGTTGCTCGATGACCTTGTATGTAATCGCCGTTACAATGCCGAAGTTGTTTCCTCCTCCTTTAAGACCGAAGAAGAGATCAGCGTTGGAGGTGTTAGTGGCAGTCACCACCTTGCCGGTGGGAAGTGCGACCTCGAACTCAACCACAGTATCGCAAGAGAGCCCGACTTGGTTCGTGGTCCAAGAATAGCCTCCTCCTAGAGTGAATCCACCGACGCCGACGCCAGAAATACGACCAACAGCGATGGAGACGTTGAAAGGTTCCAGTGCCTGGTACACTTCCTCTCCCAATTGACCAGTACCAACTTTGGCGGTTCCGGTTGTGCGATTGAAGCTATTCTGGTTGAAGCGGGTCAGGGAAATCTGCACGCCAGGCGTATCGCTGAAGCCTGGGTTGACGGTGTGCCCTCCAGATTTGACAGCGTAGGGAGTGTGCGCTTGACCAACGATAGTGAGCTGCTCGATGTGGTGTTAGGAACATTGAGCAGATAACGATAATGTATTTATTACGCACGATCTTAGCTGCGTCTTGTGGAGTCCCAGGTTCGACGCTGCACGTCGAATTTTGAGTGCTTGTCGCATAGGCGTGAAAGATATCGGCGCTGTACTGCGGTGATCCTAACGGGGGTTTGCGTCAGTCCTGAGTTCCGTGGGAAAAAACCAATGAAAACACGAACCAGGATAGAAAACTTCTGAAGCGGGGGAGATGGCTCGCTTAATTTCCTTGCAGGTGTTGAGGAAGTTCGCAGCGGACGCGCCGGAAGCAAGAAGAGATAGGAGTGCCAAGCATTTTGCTTTCAACATTCTCATCTTTACAGGAAATGTGCTTCCAATAGGTTCAACTGACCATTCCATCCCATATTTGAAGTACTCCAAGAAGCGGCCGCTGTGGTATACCATCACGACCCACCACATCGTCCGGGCCCCACGCGACGTACTCGTTGTTGATCGTTCCCAAAATTTTGATTCTCCTGTCACATTTGTCATTAAAGTGTGCCTGGACGGAAGGCGGGACCAACTTCGTGCCGAAATCAAGAGGCAGCGCTATTCCAAAAGCTACACCAGGTTGATCCCTCCTTTTATGCAGTAACTCATATCGATAGGCTGACTGCACGAATACTCCATGATTTCTTTACTGATGGTACCCATCCAAACACTGGGAGAATCCGGCGCAGCGATTGGCTCGCAAATATAGCCAGACGACAACCCGTTTCAGGAGATTTTTTTGATGGGAAGCGAACCCCGTGCCGGAGTGCTGTTCATGACTGGGCCTATCAATGAGTTTAGCTGTAAGCTTACTAAAGACAATTATGAACGTTCCGCGGCTGATTTTAAGTGCCCAAGGCCCCCAGACGGATAATGGCACCCCGACGCTAAATTAGTAGAGTAGAAATAAGTGGCAGTTAATCTCGCACATGACTTTGGGGAATCTCAGGAATTTAGGCTCGGAACACGGAGCCTGCATAGAAATCCCGCCGCCCCCTTAGCGCTCTTACTCGGTTCCCTTATCCGTTACCTCCGAGTCCGCAAGTGATCATGGCCAGTTCGGCTGACAGAATCTCGTATTATCCTCCGGATAATTTATTATCTTTTCCTGTTCCATTTTTGCCTTGCTCGTGTAAGGTTACTTGACTTATACTAAGATGTGGTGTCTGTAGCGTGTTGGAAATTTAAATTTGGCCATCGTTTACGTGAGGTTCCATTTGTTTATTCACACTTTTCCACCAGTTTTAACTTTTTCGAGGGCGGTCCCAAGATGTTGTCAGGAGGAGACCTGACGATAAACTGCCCGAATCTTCACCAAAGAATCCGAGAGACTCTGTACAGGGCAATTTCTTCAGCAAATAAAACCAGCATAATGAGAGGAGAAGGGGGGTGGCGTTGTAAAGAATTAGCCAATGGACGTCACATAGCAGATCTTGCCTCCATCAATTGAAAATAGCACATTCTTGAAAGCCCTACCAGTCCTACCCAACCGGTCACACATGAGGTTGATGACACTATGTACATTGTGCGCTTCGTAAGCTTCCTCCTTCCGCGTTCATCGGTCATCTGATGAACCGTATGGTTGACACTCATTTGAAACCTGAAGAAATTTCTGTCAAAGCAGTGATGCAAAATGCCACATACGGTGTTATAAGTAAATGTACTAGCATGTCGGCCCGGGTGATCGCAGCGAAGAGCCGGAAGTTACGTACCATTGGTAATATCCCATCGCTGCGGTGCCCTAGAATAAGTCTTTATCTTCACTGAAGAGGAAAAATCACGGCAGCACTTACTCGACAACAAGAAAGCAGTGCTTTGCGGAGGATTTGACAGGAATGGATGGGATTATGTAATAGGTACTCATGTTTAACTCCCAGGTTTGAAGATATGTTGCCGATTGTCCGACAATTTGGCCATTTGAGGCGAATTTGGCTGGCGGCCGCTCTCCTGTCCGAAATTTTGGCTATGGGCATATTATTCATGATGTGATACATGAGTAATAGAGCCCTAAATCAACCCTAAATACGTTTGTGTTTCTCGGCGGAAAAACTTACCATTTCGGGACATCTTCTTCAAAGGCTTTCCCACGTGACCGGAAATCCCCTTTCTCGACGAGCGACGCTTGTCAACATCGAATCGCCTTAAGCCTCCGACCCTCTGTCCCTTGTCATGCACTATTTTTATGCATCCTTACAGTTGCAAGATACGACAACCGGAAAAGGCGTCTTCTTCCAATCTGGGACGCGCGACAGCAGGCACTGACCTGCGAGGAGCCTTCTCGACGATTAATCACGGAGAGACAAGATGTTCGGGAGGAGTGACTTGAACGGGGGAGGGATTTACCTGGTCAGTCCTTCTTTGCATTCGTCGTCGTCGTAGATCTTCATGCTTCCAATAGTGGCGACGTGCCATAGAGAGAAGGGAACTGGACAGAAATCGATGATTTACCTTAGCCCCAATCATTCTGGGGGGCGCACCCCAGATGGCGTACATTGCGCGGGATTGACCCATCCTTTTCTAGGTAAAGATTTACACCCTCAGCAAGACCATGCTAGCCCGTATCTTCTAGAGGACGACCAGAAGTGATTGTTCGTAGCTATATCGACCTCGATGGTTCGTGCGGGAGGAATGGCCTATTCAATTCCGTGACGAATGCGAACAAATGACTCCCTTCCAGCCGACCGCCCTTATTCCCGCTCGGACGCCATATATCCGCGATTCTGGAGTAACGACAATTCTGCCTCTAAACCCGTTACATCTCCCCGCCACAACGCCACCCATCCATGCGAATTTGTGCCACACACCGAAAACCTGTACCATCCCCCCGGCCTGCATACACTCTCATCTCACCCTCTCTCGTGGTCGTCTCGACTACCTCTCCTTGGATCCCGCAGAACCAGTGGCTAACACCTCTCGTTCAAGTGGTAGCATGGGTCCAGGATGGGCTGTGCACCTTGCCGTTGGGTCAACGATCACCTTTCCTAACAAACAGCAGTGACGACTCGACCGCAGCTGGTTCATGACCCATTTGCGGCGTCCAGCTACCCATTTTACCTGTGTCGATCGATAACACCCAGGTCCGCCTGTGACTTTCTACTGAGCCTGGTCGCCGAGGAAGCACTGACGAGGCGGCCTTTACAAATGTATTTCATGACAGCGAGAACGCCGAATTGAGGGGATCAGATGGCGGAGACAGGAATAAGTCGGCGAATTCTGGTGGAGAGCGACAGTGGGGAGTTGGGTAACCGGTTAGTGTTACTTTACCTCGGTATGCCCTTTCCTCACAGATATCCGACACCAGCGCCGCGCCTTATGTGCTGAAGTTCGCCAACAAGAGGAACTTGGAATTTACCGGAGCTCGTGAACGCGCGTGCATGCCGCCATCGAATTGTAGTCCTTGGTCTCATTGTCTGTGAATTTAGCGACGTCAAGAATCAAGTCAACCCACTTTTATATAATATTTTCAAATGTGGATCAATCACGACTCTCATCCCTGTCTATCAAGGTGGGTCCCTGGCGCTATAATAAATCGTGCTATCCTTCTCGTAGTAATTCTCCCTTCGACAAGTTGCTCAAGAGCAATACTCGGCCAGTTTCATTCCACGCCGATCTCGGCGTAGCGTATTGACACGGACTATGTGGAAAGATGGAATCCGGTGGATGAGCGATGGAATTATAGAACGGTGAACTCGACAAGGAAGCGGTCATTTCCTCGTCGTTCTATCTGCCCGATCGTGTTACAGGTTTCATCCGGTAACAGTGAGCTCGATATATTTCATTGTACGGCATCCAACCATTATACTAACCGCCACTTTAGGTTTCCCTTCTCGCCGTCGAACAACACCACTAGCACTCAAGCATGATCTATCTTTACCTTAGCGCTCGCATGGTTATCGTGTGCCGAGTGGGCCGAGTATGGCTATATGCTTACCACCACTTTATGTTGGTCGTGTACTCGCGATGCTTCTTTCGAGTCTCCACTCGCACTTGCTTTGGTCTAAGTGTCCAATCCCGCTTGAATCCCCTTCTAGATCTCTTCGGACCACGTGCTACCCTTTCCACTTCCCTCTCCCTCCGAGTTAATCACCACGATTCCGCGAAGCTCACCACTAGCAACTCCAATGAAAGTCTCAATGTCCATCATCACGCACTCATATTTTCTGTGGCGATGGTGGTTATTGAGTGATCTTCCTGTTCCGCTTCATTTCCAGTTGCTAGTGGAACCGCCGAGTGTGTATGCTTGTGCCAGTGGTATTCGTTCCGATTACAAGTTTCCTTCTTTAATTTTTTGGTGGCCCTCAGACATCCTCACTATCGTTGCATCATAGGCTTTAGTTCGTGTCACTGATCGATATTTACCATTCAAATGTACCACCACCAGCCAAGCCTCCGGTGATATCAATATCTGTAACCTCACCTTCCCCCGCCCTCTTTTTGTGTTGAAAGTTGCTTACGAGTTGCGGATATAGTTGCGTCTGTTCTACTCGCAATTCAAAAAGTCAGTACGCGCCTTGGTTTGTGACGAACAATAGAAATTTAAATCCAGAACCCGCATCACGTCATTCATGCACCAATAACATGATCATCCCTTACCCTTCGATCCCTTTTCGAACATTCAAAAAAAATGTTCATGTCGGGGTTATTGTTCTATGGCGCAACCACTGTCGACCGCCACTGTCGACCCCCTACTTCTTCCCACATCGAGTGGCCAACTGGTGGGATTCGCAACACCACCCCTTTTGAGCTCCCTCGGGAGAAGTTCACATAAAGATACGGCCTCTGCGCCTCGCAGCGTCGCTCAATATGACATATATTCTACGGATTACTGTATATAATCCCGATTATTCCCCCGAAGGTCATACTTGGGCGTACAGAGATAAAATTAGACTGTTGAACGGCACCGCATGCACAGCCTCGAAATTCTCAGGAGGGACAAAACCCATCCACACACCTTCATCTGCTGCGAGATTATGTTTTCTGAGGCGAGCAATATTCGTATTACTGGTGGAAATTTCGGGATTTTTAACATGCAAGGTAACACAATCAGTGCGAGGTGTATCGAAGAGAGATCGGAGCTGACCAAGTCTTACTCTCTGCTCAGGTGCAAGAGGATTTGAACGTCTGCAGTGCTCAGTCGCACTAACACATTTTACGAACGCCGAAGACACATTTGACACTCCAAAGTGCCATGCCGAATCGCCGTTATCACCAAAAATCATGGATTGGATTCTTGAAT
>Ga0307513_10012692_pt1 | contig 10373 bp, 16 predicted proteins | sample 15_EM_MG_FD_202174 | JGI IMG/M metagenome (GOLD analysis project Ga0307513, IMG submission 202174) | Populus trichocarpa ectomycorrhiza microbial communities from riparian zone in the Pacific Northwest, United States - 15_EM | ecosystem: Host-associated > Plants > Roots > Unclassified | place...
GATAGGAACGGAGCTTAAGAAGAAGATCCTAGATAAATTTGCGGTCGGAAATCCCAATCAGATCAAACCCTTGCTAGTGCTAATTGTCACTGATGGCGGAGTATGCCTTTTCCTAATATTTCTAAAACTATAATATTATAATAACCATCGGAAAATAGGTTGAGGGTGAGAAGAGGGGTCACCTGAAAAACGTCATCCGTGACTGTGTGAAAGAGCGTGAAGGAGCTGGCAAAGGGTTTGACGGTTAGTTGGTCGTGGAGTCTCGATATGCGCTTACCCCAATACCGTACTTACAATTAGTTCACAGCCGTATCATTCCAATTCTCGCGCATCGGAAACGGTCCCGGAGCAGCCCAGTTATTGATTGACCTAGACGAAGATCGAGACATTGGAGAATACATCGATGTGTTGCCAGTGGAATTCAATCTCGAGCGCCTATTGGCAGATATGTGGTTTATAGTATCATGCCCCGCTCTCCTCTAAGCCTAGTCATTTAAAGCAGGGACCACACTAACTCCGTTTTCATTTTTGAAAAATAGTTACCGAAGATCTTGTTGGGTGTGATTTTACCTGAGGTAAGGCATCCTCATCTCAAACCTCTGGCCCAGATATTCGCTAACGATAGAGAATAGTGGGGTCAAGATGTGATAAAGGACCTCCTCTCTGATTCAGATGGGTATGCCGAGTACACTGATTCTGGAGATGACTGGGCGGATATAGATTAACTGGAGCTTGATATGGAGGTTTCTTGCACCCCATCTTCGGTAGATTTTTTTGAATTAACTTAAATAGGTGCATTCTAGTTTGGTTACTAGCCTTTGGTTTTTACAGGGGTTTCCCTTTATTTTTACTGGCTGTGGCTCCGGGAGTGTGAGGATAGAGAGCTCTGAGGGGATGCTCGTTTCCTTTTTCGTATAGGCGTAGGGACACTAGCACGAAGGATGTTGAAAGCCTTCAACTTTTTTAGATCTGAAGTGCGAATATTCTAGCAGGCCCATGCCCTCGGTTTCATACAAACAGTGGTCAACCAGAATTTTGGTTTTTATTCCCGGTGGGGAGATTACTGCAAGCAGCTCACCCGCCTCGGAATTTTTGATCCTCTTAGCTAGTAATCTACCGCAACACTCACAGGGGGCAAGTATAAAGTTGCCAAACGTTTTCGCCTGACATCGCTCGCTGCCTGGCTCTGGCAACTGTCGGAAAGTATGTGTGCGAAATGAGGGACTAAAGAGAAAGCAAAGACAAGTTGGCTGTGAGAACTGCATAGTTTGTAGAGGGAGGATCAGAATTGACCGATGTCTTGATGCATTGCTACTTAGGTGCCGGGCCATGGTATCTATACCCATGGGAGGTATCTATATACAGGGCCAATGATCCGAGTACCACTATTCCCCGTCACATTGAAGCCATTTTTCCAACAAACTCTATGAACCTGTGACTTCCTACGCTTAACTAAAAATTCGGACAGAAGATCATCTCCCAAGCTGCAAATATGCAATCAATCAAATTCGGTGACAACAATGCCAACTGTGGCCACACAATAGGAGTTACAACAAGACGGTATATAAATCCGATGAGGATGTGTGGATCATGCGCCGGCTCTCTCCACTGGAGCCAAGTAGACATTAGGGCGCGTGCACTGACGGGTTCGATGGTATCGGGGATTGGCTTTCAGAAACAAGGGAGTGGAGGGAGTGGAAGGGTAGTGATGCAGATAAGGTTGTCTTGTTTTGCTCCGGGAATCCGGGAGTAGGCAAGACGTATCTGAGGTAAGTAGTAGGGCCCTTTGAAAGAAGCGAGTATGGCTGACGGCAAGAAATATTAGTTCTCTTGTGATCGACAGCTTGTGCGATCAGGCCGGGGGGGAGATATTGCTGTTGGAGGCCTATATTACGACTTCCTTTCCCAGAAAGAGCAAACAATCATCCACGTGATGGGCAGTATTCTAAAGCAGCTAGTAGGGAGGGGCATCCCGAAGTATATACGCGAGGTGTTTCAAAAAAGGAAAGGGAAGATTGGTGGCAGAGGGCCGCAGCTTGCAGAGCTGAAGGCGGTGTTGAGGACTACTATAGCTTCGCTACGCTAGGTTTTCATCTGCATCGATGCACTAGACGAATGCTTACCGAAACACCTACCAGAGCTTCTAGAGTCGCTGAGAGATATTGCTCGGGAGTCCCCCACGACAAGAATATTCCTCACCGGGAGGCCCCACGCCAAAGAAGACATTCAAAAATATTTCCCTACGGCGGCTGTGGTGCTCATCAGTCCTAACACGGATGACATCAGGAATTGTCTAGAAACGAACCCCGGCAGGGATGCCTATCCGGAGGCGACGAACGATGGTTTCCGGGCGGCTATTGTGAGAATTATTCTGGAAAAGGTATCTGATATGTGCGTAGAAGCATTTGGCATTTCCACTCTATCAATGATGTATACTTACTTGCGGTTGTGTGCAGATTCCTCCTTATTTCGCTATACATCGACGCCATTCTAGGCGAGATGACAGTTAGTCAGAGAAAAAAGAAACTTCAAGAGGTCAAGAGAGGCAATGGACTGAGCGACGCCTACACGACAACTCTGACGCGTCTGAAAGCGCAAGAGAAAGGTAGATCAACACTTGGGCTGAAAAAAGTCCTGACATGGGTTTTGTATTCGGAACGGCCGTTGCGGGAAGAGGAGCTCTGTCATGCCCTAGGAGTCGAGATGGGATCTGTAGATCTGGATCCGGAAAATGTTCCTGCTCTACGGATACTCCTAGAATCTTGTCTCGGCCTTGTCACAGTCGAGGCGTCTTCGTCCACTGTCTGATTAGTGCACTTTACACTGCAAGAGCACCTCTTGCGTGATCCGACGCTATTCCACAGTCCCTACTCAACAATTGCGGAGATTTGCTTGACATACCTAAATTTTAGATGCATCCGGGATCGTGGAGATAGTTGCCGCTGTACTAGATCAGAAAGAATGGGATGTTAATGCAGCCGATTGTATGGGGAGCACGGCTCTCACATGGGCAACTAGAAGAGGCCAAGATGAGGTGGTAAAGGTGCTTTTGGAGCGAGAGGATATCGATCCCAATTTAGCTGACACCCAAGATGGACGGACACCACACACACTAGCAGCAGAAAACGGAGATGAGAGACTAGTAAAAATACTTTCGGAGCGGAAAGATGTCTGCACTGTCACACCAGATAACGAGAACCAAACTCCATTGTCGTTGGCTCTCTCCAAAGACCATGGTGGAGTCGTTAGGATCCTATTAGAACGAGGCAATGTCGATTCCAACACGGGGGGTCTCAGTGGCCAGGCATCCTTTCCGCCGTCCTCTAGAGGTGGGGACGAATGTGTAGCAGAGATAGAGTTTAGATATAACGATCCTAATACTGACATCGCAAACCTTGATGGCCAACCCACGGTGGAAAAAATGTTTAAAGAACAAGCAGTAGAAAGATCAGTGACAGGAGAGCCAAAGGAATATTCAATCCTTAAAGGAGAACAGGTCGGCGAAAAGCTCAAGGATGTAATCATCAACCACCGGAAGGGCCTACAGAAAATGTATGGCAAAACAGAAGCGGAACTGGATAAATGTCTGAAGGCGGCAATTGAAAGGGGAGAGGAGATGGTGAGAAGGTTGATTATGATGGGATGCAATATTGAGGTTGCAAAAGATTTGACTCTGCTGACGCTTTATGATGTGGCCATCTTGATCGGTATGCTCTGGTGCTAGTCTCATTCATTAGGGCTTGTTTTGCTTATAGTTGGACGGATGGATAGATGGCTCCGATTCTATGATTTGCGAGGATGATGGCGAGAGGAAGGATACCCTGATACAGTTTATTGACCACATCACGGAAATATGTTCGATGGCAAATGAATCCGGAATCTTTGCTATGCGCTTCATGAACCGCGGGGGAGGCAAAAAGAATTGGAAAGACAAGTCGCAAGACTATCTGGATAACCGCAACTATGGTGATGTGACAAGGATAGGAACGGAGCTTAAGAGGAAGATTCTAGATAAATTTGTGATCGGAAATCCCAATCAGAGCAATCCCTTGCTAGTGCTAATTGTGATGGCGCAGTATGCCCTTCTCCCAACATTTCTAAAGATATATAATAAATGTTAGAAAATAGGTTGAGGGCGAGAAAAAAGGTTATCTGAAAAACGTCATTCGGGACTGTGTGAACGAGCGCACCGAGCTAGAAAAGGATTCGAAGGTTAGTCTGTTGTGGGTTTTGATAATTGCCTTTATTTCAATACTTACGAGTTGCCCACAGCCGTAACATTCCAATTCTCACGCATCGGAAACGATCCTGGCGTAGCTCAGCTATTGATAGACCTAGACAGCGATCCAGACCTTAGAGAATTCATCGACGGTTGCCAGTCGAATTCAATCCCAGGCTGGGCTCGGCTGAGGATGACTAGTGGTGGGTGGTATGTCATAATCTGCTCTTTCTCAAGCACATTGATTTAAAACGGAAGTCCACTGACCACTGACTTCGTATTGGTTTTTGAAAAAATAGCTACCAAAAATCTTGCTCGGCGCGATCTTACCTAAGGTAACGCCCCCTTGCCTCAGCTCGCAAGCTCAATAGTTCGCTGATAATGGATAATAGTGGAACGAACAAGCTTACTATACGAGTACTTATGCCGAGGAAGAAGACCAGCTCGCTAATAAGCAGGGGAGCGCCAATAGGAACGATTCTGGAGATAACTGGGAGGGCTAAGTATAACTTGAGCTTGGTATGGAGGGTTCTGTCACCGCACTTTGAGGACATGTTTTTGAAGTTTTAAATTAAGTGGTCGCGTTCTTGTTTGGTTCATAGCCTTTGGTTTCTACGGGATTTTTTCTTTAGTTCTGTTTACAAGCTGCAGCTCCGGGGGTGTGAGGGGTCCTGAGGGGTGCTCATTTGCTCATTTATGTAGGCCTAGGGGAATTGGCTGGAAGGGCTATTATACCGCGGAACATAACTATCTCGCTGGCAAGAGGAAGGGTCCCGGGGACGGTGGTTCTGGAGACGATGATTACTGGCCCGACTAGGAGTATTTAGAATAACGTGAGCCTAATATGGAGGTTTCTTGAGCGAATGTTTTACATTTAAACCAAGCAGGCGCGGCACACTCTGGTTTGGCCGTTAGCCTTAGTTTTTATGGGATCCCCTTCCCTCCATGGGCTATGGCTGCGGGAAGTAGAGAGCTCTAACATGTATTAACTCACACCTCCCGTATAAGCGCGGAGATATAAGCTAGAAAAATAAGGAAATTTTTGAATTTCTTTGCATCCGAAGTCCGAGTTTTCCTGCAGGTTTCTGCCTGTAGCTCCCTACCAAACTTGTATAGAGAAAATGCAAGTCCCGTCCTTATTTCGAATGGGGAGGCTACCGCGGCTTTCTCACCGCCCCAGAATCTCCGACCGCCTTAGATGGTAGTTTACCGAAACACTATCCCTCACAAAAGACAAACATAACACTCCTCAGCTCTTTCACAATATATCACTCGGTGTCCACTCCCACCAACTGGAGTTCGGAGCTAACCCTTATAGTATCTCACAACAACAACAGTGAATATGAATATACAAGTTTCCTAGTCCAGCGCAGTCTCCAGAATTCCAGGGTTCCGGCAATTCCAACATTCCATACTTGCTCTCACGCAGGCCCACATCCCAGGGATCCATGCCATCCCTTCATCCCCGGCACAACGACCTCCCCCATCGCACTACCAATACCAATACCAGCCACTTCGATAACAGCTGCGATGCGCTCAGGATAACACTAGCTCATGCACCTGTGATCACCCTAGAAGACTCGGAATAGTATGATAGTCCACTTCAGCCTGATGGATCGTGCGTGATCAGGGAACTTAGAGGACCGTGAGACCCGATGGTGGCCATGGCATTACCGAACGGCGTATGATAGCCCGAAGATCAGCGGTGTGGGCACTGCGCTGCACTCCTCCCAACCTACTCGTGGAAATAATGCGCATGAATTGTGGACAAACACCCGCTATATTTCCCTTCAGAGATCCGTTCGCTCAGATCATTGTAGATAGGAATCGTTTGTAAGATGTGATTGAGGGGGGGTTGTGTTCAGCGCGAACTCTAAGAGTGGGAGGTCACAAAATTTACCCAAGCGCGCTAGGACCGGTTCCGCTTATAGCCCGAAGAGCCAGGAGAAGCCGAGGTTTGTTTGTTTAGAGATTGGGATGGGACCAATTGGGGTGCTCAAGCGGGATCCGGTTAAAGGATCTTCTTTCCCTTGGAGGGGAGGATAGTTCGTCCGTTCTCGATTTCAGCCTGTAGCGAAATTTGTGGCTCTTAACGTTAGGTATCAGAGCGAAGACGAACAAAGGACTTGTTCGGTATCTCGAGTAAAAACGCGCAAATTGACGTCAAGACCGAAGAGCGGGGTATCAGGTTGCTACTGGGTAAGCCAAGACCACGTCTAGAAAGTAGATCGCCCATAGGCTAGGCCGTGGCGCTAGAGTTGAATTTTGGGTCAAAAATTGGCTTGAAAACATAGAATCCGGGTTTCCGAGATGAACCTTCGGCACCTAAAGAGGCCAGGTCAGATACATATTTGCTCCATCTCGGTCGCCAAGAAATCCACTTGGCTACCGTGCGACCAGATATCCACCTATCTTAGTCACAAAGTAAAATATTTAATATTTAATATTTGGCTAGGAGTTGAGGGAACTTTTGGCGCTGAGAGCTATAGGTGGATGAAGGAAGGAAAGTTGTCTACAAAACTAGTACACACATCATACCTTGGGACTCTAGATAGGAGAGCGCTGCCAATTGTGCTGCTCCTGCGGCTAAGTCTAGCTTCCCTGGTTATTCTCTGGAATACGTTTCAGCTTCACACCATATCACTCGCTCATTTACCTTCTGGCTTCAGGACCAGGATAGTGTCAATGTGGGGTTTAGGGGCCGCATACCGGTAGACGATAGGGCAAGAGAATTCACGTGGAACTTAGGCACTTAGGATAGAAGATACCTGCTCCTGGGCCTCATCTTCCCGCACCATCCCGGCTAGCAACTTTTAGACGTGGACCGACGGCAACGACAGCCAAAAGAAACGGCGGCGACGGCAAAACAAAACGCCAAGAGTTCTCGCAACAAAAGCACGATCGCACAATCAGGGGGGAGGAAATTCACTTCGTTCAACACACTCACTCTAACTAACTGACGGTAAAGATAGGGGTATATATCAACCACAACAAAGTCCTTCTATCCTTCCATGGACCACCACACATGTCCATGCTCTTGTACGTATGTCCCCCCTTCCGGCGGATGCACCAATCTAAACCCCAAGCGCATCCCTGCAGCCAAAATTCTTTCCCGGAAGCCAAAGCATTCACAAAGCCAAAGCGCGTTCCCAGAAACTATCGGAACAAAGCGACTATCATGAGAGCATGCCGAGCAGCAGCATCTCGCGATTTCCAACACAGCCCCAGGTAGAAAATCTGCAATACACCCCCCAACCCCGGAGTATCCACCAGTAAATTCCCGCTCGAAAACACCCAGGGAGTGTTCTTTCCGCATCAGGCCGGCCCGGAAACCAAACACGCAATATTCAGTACTGTAGCTAGAAGCAGTAGCATCTCTTCCTCCGGCAATATTATTTTGGTGTGTAAAACCTCGAGTGCATAGGGTTAGGGTTAGTCGAGGAGAGTTAGCAGTTCGAAGCGCAGGGTTCCTTTGTTATCTGTTATTTGTAATTTAGTTTTTCTGGATGCTAGCTAGATGAAAGGAATGGCTTAGCCAGGATAAAATAGATCGAATTCCGCGGACACCACTCATCCTAGTTGCTTCCTGCCGACGGGAATGGATGGCGAAGAGGTTGCTGGAGCAAATAGACATCAACCCAAACTTACAAAACACGGACGGGACAGCCCCTCGCAGCGGCTCTAACGTGCTTGTAATCTTAAGCCTGCGAAGCTGCTGATAGACCGCGAGGACATGGATCTTAACCGCACCGATAACTGTGGCCAAACTCCTTTGTAATGTGGGCGGGTTGGGACGTGAGGAAATATTGGTGAGGCTTCTGGGAAGAGACGATGTCGAGCCTAACCGCGTGAATAATGAAGGTCTGACACCATTGGCTGGGATTGTGTGGGTACATCGAACTGATGAGGACACAGCTAGGGTGTCCAGACGTTGACCCAACCCTTCAAGATCGCGATGGATGCTCGCTACTCTCTCTCCTTCCTGAGGTTGGCTGCGAGGGTGTTTTGAGGATGTTATTGAGTGGAGCGAACATTGATGCGGACCCCGTGAAGGGGGATAGACTGATACCGCTTTCTCGGGCTGCTGCAGGTTGGTAGAGTCGGACAGTGGGGACGATTCAGCAATGGGTTGATGGACTGCGCACTCCCGCGTTCCTGACAGCCGGATTTCCCTAGGACATCCACTGTGTGGCAGGTGGTCGCTGGATGGAAGTGGTGGTCGGCCGGGTAAAGTAACTTTCCAGTAAACCACCAAAATAAGCGAAATTCTACCCTAACCACAACCGCAACACCCAAAGAGCCTCAATGCCAACCGCTGCATTTGTGAGATTCGTCATCTCCATCGGCCCACAATAGATTTAGGCTGACAGGTTAGCGGAATTGCACACCATCCCGAAGGTTGATCTTTTGGTATACGGTACTAACCCTTTTGAGGAGCTTTTAGACTATCTTTTCTCTGAATCTGGAGACTGGAGGGGTGCTCGAGATAGCAAATTCACAAGGAAATACAACCGGTATTACCAAAATGCGCCAGCAGGCGTCTAGGAACCCGGAGATTTGGCGTGTGACTCTTTAGTCACACCCAGTTCTGCAAGTAAGGGAAGCCAAAGGTGTCAAAAGTTCATCCAAGCTTTGGGCGCAGGAAGAAGGCGCATGTTTCGGAACCTCGGATTTTCACAGCCTACCAACAACGCACCGGTACAATCGCGGAACACTCAAATATACGACCCCCTCAAATATACAGGTGGGTTGGCGGCAACCCTCATTGGAGAACAGAGATTGGCTAGTGGCCAATCATATCTGTTGCTCATGATGATCATTTCCAAGGAGAATTTCAGCAGACCACCATAGTTAACGGTGCAGCAGTAAGCAGAATGCTTAAGGTAGTAATTTGGATACAAAGTGTCCGGCAGCACAAGAATGCTTCTAGAAATTCACAACTCTGGATATCGGATACTTCATGCCTGCTACAAGTATACACATTAAACCATAGAATTGAAATGCCCAAGACAAAGAACCTGACTCCCAGTGGGAGTAGGATCAATAGTATCAGCAATACAATCCTTCGAATCTCTGCGTGCCTTCTTTTTCCTTCCATTTTTAATACCTTCTGACGGGAGAATATTTTCCTTTCCCTCCAGGACTCCTGCATCCTCTTCAGCCATATCTTCATCTTTTCCTCCGCCAATCCCCTTCTTCATGTCCTGGCCCTTGGCTGTATCCTCCCCACCAAGGGCAATTCCATCCCCTGTATCTCTTGCCCCCTTCCCCAAATCTCGTTCTCTTTTCCGTTTTGCAAGGTACTGTGATGTGCAAAGACGAGTTTTTGTAAGCACTCTCCGGTCAGCCTTGGTCCCCTTTATTCTCTCCAACTCCATAGCTGTATTTTCCTGTTCAACTTCCTTGCATGCCAGCTGAGTACGTACTCGAACAAGCTCAGAACTCAAATTTGAAATCTCTTCCGCGGCATCCGTAAAAAGTGAGCCACTTGGTGTACATTCTCGTAAGCTAGCCTCGATCTTCTCAGCCTTGTTTTCAAGACTTCGCTCCTAGTGTGGAGAGGTAGGTGGTGTCGGGGGAGGCGGGGGAAAACGGTCCTCAATTCGAGCCTGATTCAATGGCCAAATACCAGTAGCTTCAAATGCATTCGCTGCCAATCTCTTCTCTGGGGCAAATGTTTTGTCACGGGCAGGAAACAAAAATCGTAGAAAGTTTTCTTTGCCAATTCCGAGGCCAGCTGAACGAGAGAATTTGTCTACCTCTTGGGAATAAAAGTGTTGATAACTCGAAAAACAGCCACATCTAATGGCTGGAGATAGTGAGTGGAATGTGATGGTAAACAAACTACCAATATCTTATGGTTAAGACAAAATTCAATGATATCAATGTGAATATGCTCTCTCAAGCCATCCACAATTAGGAGCCGCCAGTTTCCATTTGCCCTATGCATAAGTTAACTAAATTGTAATTATTGATAGTTTGATACTTCTTACCTTGTACGAGTCTGTGGCTCAAAAATCTTTTCTAACCACTCATAATACAAAATTGTATCAATCCAACCATTGTCTGAAACACCATAGCTATAGCTATAGCCTTCAAAGTTTGCTGGATACCAGCCATAGTTATGGCTCTTTCCTTTAAATATGATACATGG
>Ga0307513_10012695_pt1 | contig 10372 bp, 5 predicted proteins | sample 15_EM_MG_FD_202174 | JGI IMG/M metagenome (GOLD analysis project Ga0307513, IMG submission 202174) | Populus trichocarpa ectomycorrhiza microbial communities from riparian zone in the Pacific Northwest, United States - 15_EM | ecosystem: Host-associated > Plants > Roots > Unclassified | place...
AAAATGCATTAAAAAAGAAAAAAAATTCTGCAATATAATTGCAGAAAACATCCTGAAACAGTACAAATCCATTCTTTATTCTCTTCTTTTGTGGTTGTTCAATGCAATGGGTGGTAATCTAACAGATGCAAAAAAATAGTGTTCTATTCGATTCCATCATGAGATTGAATATCTAAACAGATATTTCAGGACAGAGAAACAAATGATACCGATGCCTAACATATTATACCACATTTAGAATACCAATAAAAAAAGGACTACAAAAAAATCGCAGATTGAACTACAAGACTAGGAGGTTTAGTGAGTACCCATGCCAGTAGTAGAATAAATCAACCACACGAGACGGCCAGCATAGTGAGCTCGAGGATGTTTTCTCTGTAGTTGTGGCGCCATTGCACAAAGAACTAGTCAGCCATATACAACTTGAAAAGAAGCAAACCACTTAAAGAGAGCTTTTTCAACCTTGCTATTCTCGGCATAAAAAACAGATAACCAATAATCCCTGCCACCTGCAGGTAAAGTTGACAAGGTTATGTGATTAACTCCAATACTATCTCAGAGATACAAAATGCAGAGACTAAGCGCTGAGAGGAAAGACATCTTACCTTGAACAGGAATGCAATTATACACAGAGGAACACAAGTCCCAGGGCCATTGCAAAGAACCCAAGACATTTTAGACAAACACAGTCAATATAAATTAATTTACACTTTCTTAAGTAACAGTGATGGCTAGGAGAGAAATATAAAATTCATAATAGTAATTATACCACTTGAGATCTAATTCTAATCATTAGCCATAATGCATGAGACATAGCTAATAAAGTTGTCCCAACAGAGGTCAGGTATGACTGACCGACTTCCCTGCTTCTTCTGTAGATTTGCATGAATTGCACAGAGACCCCCTTGCCCCATGCCTGCAATAAAAACCACTACAATATTGTACAATCTAAAATAAACCAGACAAGATTTAGAGCGCAAATGAGAATACTATGATCTTACTCTCAAAGAGAATCAGAACCACAAACTAGCTATAGAAAAAAATAACAAATCATATCCTCTACAGGAGTTAAGCAGGAAGCTGGAGTTAAGAATCAAAAACAACTACTGATGTGAAAAATCAACTTATTCATGGAAACAAGGATTGGATTTAAAAGAAAAACAATATTTTCTCAATCTAATAGGTAACCTTGCAACACAACTCATGAGAGACTCAGTTCAATATTTCAACTTTGGCTCACGAACAATAGAAGTTCACACCACTAATGGATCCAAAATAATTCAGCATTACCTATAATAATTTTTATGCAAGAAATACTGTAGACTTTCAAGAACTGCACACATACCCTCTTTCACCCAGTCTGCAATAATAGCCAATTCAAAATTGAGCAACCCAGAATAAATCAGCCAAAAATTAAAGGAAAAGAAAATGTGCAATCAACTTTGTCTCAGGTGAGAATCAGAAATCCTCCAGGGAATCAAAAAAGAAATCCTGGGAAAAAAGAAAAAATGACAGACAATATCCATTATAGTTGGAAGCTATCAAACCAGTTCAACTTCACCCATTGCATCCTCTCTAAACAAACTTGACTTGAACTTCAATATATTCCATTGCACATTTATATGCCTAGGTATATGTGCTTCTTGAATCTGTAATCAAGCTCACCATTGCTTAAGTATAAGAAGTTGATAGATCAGAGGCAATCAAGGAGAATTACATACAAGAAGTATTGCAAAATTAAACTTATTCATGAAACCAGGAATTATTTCAAAGAAAAGCTGTTTACATTTTTTTCCCATCCTCAATCTAGCAAGTAGGCTGACAGCACTCATAAGTGAGGTAATCCTTGGATAGCTACTCCAATTTTTCAACTTTGGTTCATGAATAAGAGTTCATGCCACTCAGGGATCCAAAATGATTCATCATTAAGCCAGCATAACTTTCAAGTGCGGACTAGTTATTTCTATCACCTTTGCAATTACATTGTTTTATCAAAATTCAAACTAAAACTATTCACAAACACTAACAGCCAACAATTCAGTCAGCCATAAATTCCAAAATGCAAACCAGCAACTAGATCATTATATCAAACAATTGAACCCTACAAAAGCAAACACAGTACGAAGTTAAACCACAAATGGCCTACCCTGTCAACCATATTGTCCTCCAAAACCCGAGCTTTTTGCAAACTCATATTATCCGTGGCTGCTGCAACATAGATTCTAGGCAAAAACATATCCTTTTGCAGCACAGTCAATACATTGATCATCTCTGCTGCGTGCCCCCCTACAATAACATGATAGCATAATCATATACACATAAAAAATTCAATCAACTTCGCTAGGCTCACCTGAACCCAAAAAATCAAAGTATTCATTGGCTCAAGGGATTTGTGGCAAAAGGGCTTGCCAGATTGATACACGACATAGCAAACACAAACAATCATGATCAAACCGATGTTGATGATGATGATAGTACAAATGCAGAAGCAACAGTAATGTTTCTTCTCCATTGCCAAAAAATTACACATGGATTGGGGAACCAAAATTGGGATGTAAAAAATCTCACACAACTCTGTTGTTGGTTCAAATACTTCAGCAAAACCATTTTTAAACAATTACATCTGCAAAATAACAGAATACACCAGGTGCTCAAAGAAACTACCCGCAAGAAAAGCAATCCCTGAAGAAACATCCAGCAAGCACAACCTCATGAGAAAGCAGATAAAAAAACAATGGAATCAAACAACAGCCATTAGGGTAATGGAAACGAAATGTTAGATTCTATTATCTGGAGTTATAGGTTCATGATTTTATAATCAAGCTCCAAGCACAAGCAGCCATTGTGTAACTGTAACAACTGAATTACAGTCAATACGACCATCATGATTGCCATCGAGGTTGTTGCAAGCATTCTACTGAAAATTTTCAATTGATTAGAATTTCAATAGAAGTATTGTAAAAATGTCCTATTTTATGCGTGCGCTAAGTTAAATTGCTTTTTGATAAACATAATGCCAACAATGGCCTGTGACACCGTGACTCTGGTCACAAGTTCAAAACAATGCACCAGAACCCCCCACTAAGTAGAGCCTCAGTTTCCAAATAAATCATCGTATTGGCCTTCCTCTCAGACAACGTGGTGAATTTGCATTTGCTAATATGCAAGGAAGAATGCAAAACAGAACTGTGAATGGGTTCAAAATCACCAAAAATCAATATAAAAAAATTGAAAAATGATTATTGAAAAAAAGAAAAAAAAATGATCTTAAAGGGCTAAAACAGCAAAATGAACCAAGTATATAACCCAGACAAAGAATTTAGCAAACACAGCAAGCATGAACACTAATGTGGTATTCAAAGAAGCTGTCATGTAGCATGGGTCATTAATGGATAGACACCATCCTCTGAAAAAACTGCAGCCCCATTTTCCCCACCTCGCATCCAACCACATTCACCCACATCCATCAAAATTCACCATTTTTCCATACTTTTAATTATATCCAAGTGAATTGCTCAACAATGCACCACAAAAAAAGGGCCATTTTTCGCCAATCTCTTGAGCCTGCAAAACATTTCTCTCTCCAAGCATTCTTTTCTACCCCTGCATGTTGATTTCTCCTGAAGCTGCAGTTTCCACAACATTCAGTTATTTTTTAAATTGCACACACATCATGACTGAAAGCATGAGTGGAACACCTGAAACCACTCAACAACCACCACCAAAAAGAACACTCGTCCATTTGGATTATTTTTTTAATAAATCGAGTGCTCATACATGCAAAGCATAAAAGAATTAACAGGAAAAAAAAACAATTGAAAAGAGATAATTAACAGAGAATGATAATGTATGGATCAGCATCAAGGTTTTGATCAATGCAGGAAGCGCGGTGGCAGCCAACGGATAGGCAAAGTAAGGGGATGCAAAAATTAAAATGTCGGGAGAAGTCTAGGTTAGCATTCAATGCTAGAATGCAGCCCACGCCTTTTCTTTCAACCCATCGCAGCACTCATGCTTTGAGAGCAGTAAATTTGTTGTAGGAGAGGTTGCGCTGTCGCAATGCAATATCTCAGAGCAAGGACAGAGGCCCTCTCCTTTTTTCTCACCCCCAGACTTTGGCATCCATTACTACCACCGTTGTCTCACTCTGCTCAGACCTTTTACTTTATATTGCCATCATTTCCATCTCGATTCACACAGTATTTGAAATAATTTAAAACTATTGAAATTAAATTCTGATTAATACATGACCAAAAAAATGGGTTTTAGCTTCAAAGACATGAAAAAGAGATACCGAAACCGATCCGTTTTGTGGAGTTTCTAAGGGCGTATTTCTGGTGGTCGATTACTGAAGAACCTTCACAGGGCAGGCGGGGTGGGTGCGACAAGTCAATCACCACGATCTCTGAATCCACCGTCCATGTACCTCTCCGTCTGCTCGATGAGTTCGGGTCACTCCTCCGTGGGGATGCAACAAAAGCGGTTCAAAAGAAAACGAGTATTCTGAAGCGTGTCGGTATATGAGTGGAAGGGGATGATTCGTGCAAAATGCGGGAAGAGAATGGAGGAGTGGAAGGCGGGGGAAGAGGATAGGAGGTTGGAGAAGCTTGCGGAGGAGTTCGTTTATTATAAAGGCGGCGTTGAAAGGAGTTACTTTATTGAGGAAATGCGGGTCGGGTCTTGTTCGATTTTATATGGTAAGGCTCAGGAAACTCATGTTTGATTAGGCGGAGTGGCCGGCTTTTTAAAAAAATAATTTTATTTTATTTTAAATTAATTTTTTTAATGTTTTTAAATTTTTTTAATTTATTGATATTAAAAAATATTTTTAAAAAATAAAAATAATATAATATTAAAATTTTTTAAATTAAAAACTACACAAAATAACCATTACCGTGATGTTACACACTAATTCAGAGGTTATATGAGCCTAAAAGCACCTCTAAAAAATTAAGCTATTTAGAAAAGCTAAGGTAAAAAATGCTAAATGAAAGAGTTAAATGGTTAATATGTCATTTTAAATAACGTAGATATAGTTTTTTCTTTCTTTCTAGTGTGCGCTTTATAGATAAATGTTATTTTAACAATCCATTTATATTTTAATATAATATATTTAATATATAATCAATTTGCTTGTAAACTAGTGTATTTAATTTTTATACAATGTAATCAAGTATTAATTATACAAGAGTAATTTATCATGATTAAATATAAATTAGTGAAGTCATAGAGAAGGCAGCTGAATCTTGTTCTTCTTAGCAAATAATAAAAAAAGTTAATGCAAGGTGTTTTAAGGTTTGAATTAGCTTAATTTTCTTGCATCATCATCTGTTTTTAAAGAGGAATAAGGAGCAAGTGTATATAAAATAATTCGTTCCTTAATGGTTATTTGTACTTTCTCCATGTTTTAGTCTTTTATATATATATATATATATGATGGGCAGGAATAACATTTCCGCGGGAGAAAAGCTATTTTTTATGTTAATTTATATCCTGTTTATTTTTATGTTTTTAAAATATTTTTGAAAAAATTTGAAAATTTTTTATTTTTTTATTTATTTTAAATTAATAATTTTTTGATATTTTCGGATGTATTAATATTAAAAATCATTTTTAACATTATTTTTATATTATTAGCTTTTCTTTTACCTCAGATGCTCTACTTTTTGATGTGATTATTTTATATATATATATCAAGTAAAAATATCTCTTATAAAAGTTAATTGTATTTTAATATATATAACTATTTATTAACCGTGACTAACCACAACAAATCCAATTAACTTTTTTTTTTTTTTTTGCATAAAAATATATTAACCAAATTTTTTACTTTTTTTATAAATATATATGAATAGCCCTCCGACATGTAGATACTATTTTGGCTCTATAATATACTTCTTTTTATTTAAGCTATAAAAATAAAGGATAAAGCCAGAGTTTTTGCCTTTTCCTTTGACATGCCCTAAGCTTGCGTGACCTCGTATTTTCTCTCTTAGTGATTTTCTTTTCAAACCGAGTATCAAATTTTTTCCGCAAGGGTTACAACGGGAGAATATTTTCTGTGATCAGAAAAACAGGCCCTGTGGAATTTAGTAGGTAGTATAATAAGTGATGTAGTGGAATTTATATTATACTTTTTTCTAGCTATTTTAGTTATTTATATTTAGTTTTATTTATTTCATTTCTTTAGTACTTGTTAATATAAAAAATACATGCATTTCCTTTACATTGAACCTGTTTATGGCTAAACTATATTAATAACAAGTAAAATTTTTATAAATAAAATGCCTCTATGTTTTTCAAAGACAAAGGCTAGTTAAAATATATAGGGCGTCCAAAGGAGTGCTTGGTTATGATCAATCCAATATAGAGAACATTTATTTGTAAGAATTGAATTCCTTGTATTGGATGATTGTAACCTTGGAGAAAAAAACTCATGATCGGGTTTTTACTATTATCATCCTCTGTTCGAATATTCATTTAAGTATTCATTGTCTGTATATTGTTTATTATTCAATATATAATAAAAGAGTAATATATATTTGAGGTGTATATATGTGTGTGTGACATTTATTGTGTAGTCATTTAATAAGTAATTTTGACATTTAATATGTGTGTGTAATGTCAACATTAAAATATGTGTATTGAGTTAAAAAATATTAACAATACTCTAAAAGGCGTGGGGAAAACACGGTAGCTTCCCCACGTCTTTTAATTATGCTTATATATAATAATAATATATAATTATTATAATTATATTATTATATTATATTATAATATTATTTTTTTTTTGTTTTCATTTTTTTTGTTTTTTATTTTTATTTTTTTGTTTTTTATGCCTTTATAGGTTTTTTTTTGTGTTTTTTTCCTTTAATGAATTTTTTTGTTTAATTTAGTTTGTTAATGGTAAAAAATTTTATTTAGTTATCAAACTTTCATTACACGGATCCCGAGTTTGACGGGTTAACCTGGTTTGACGAGTTAACCCAGAATTTTATTTTTTTTGCTTTTTTACTTTTTTTCTTTTTAATTAATTTTTTTATTTAGTTTAGTTTGTTAATATTAAATTTATTTTTATTTAATTATCATACTTTTATAACATGTATCTCGAGCTTGACAGGTTAACCCAGTTAATTATGGGTTAACCCGTAAATTTTTTTTTTCTAGCACTGTAGCTTCCCCATGCCTTTTAATTATTCTTATATATAATAATAATATATATAATATACATAATTATTATAATTATATTATTATATTATATTATAATATTATTATTTTTTTCGTTTTCATTTTTTTTGTTTTTTTTTGTTTTTTATGCCTTTATGGTTTTTTTTTTTTTGCTTTTTTTTTGTGTTTTTTTCTTTTAATGAATTTTTTTGTTTAATTTAGTTTGTTAAAGATAAAAAAAATTTATTTAGTTATCAGACTTTCATGACACGGATCCCGAGTTTGACGGGTTAACCTGGTTTGACGAGTTAACCCATAATTTTATTTTTTTTGCTTTTTTGCTTTTTAATTAATTTTTTTCATTTAGTTTAGTTTGTTAATGTTAAATTTAGTTCTATTTAATTATCATACTTTCATGACATGTATCTCGAGCTTGACAGGTTAACCCAGTTAATTATGGGTTAACCCGTCAAATTTTTTTTTCTATTTAGTTATCAAACTTTCATGACATAAATCTAAGATTTGACGGGTTAACCTGGTTTGAATGATTAACCCGGTTAATTCAGATTTTTTTTTTCTTCATTAGTTTTTTTCTTCCTATTGGTTTTTTTCTTTGTTTTTTTTAATTAATTTATTTAATTATCACACTTTTATGACACGACCTTGCAGCCAGATCCACATCCAAAGCTCTTGGGTCCGGTGTTGCAACCAGACTCACTTAAACTTGAGTCATGTAAGTTTAATATTATTATAAATATTTTAAATATTACTCTTGAGTCAAGCGTTGTAGTTAGACTAAATACTCTTGGGTATATCTTTGCAGAAATACATAACATTCTTAGATCTTAGCCTTTTTTGATATTTTTTATGCAAGAAAAAAAATAACCCGTGGCGTATGCCTTTGTTTTGTTTTTTTTTTTTTCCTTTTTCTTTTTAAGTCTTTTACTGTGGATTGCACAGTGTAATCCACAGTGAAAAAGCTAATACTTTTAGTTTCTTTTTTTTGTCTTTTTTTCTTCTTTTTTTTTGTTTTGTAATTATTCTTTTAATTTAGTTTCGTAATTTTAAATTTTTTCTGTTTAATTATTAGACTTTCATGACACGGATCCCAGGTTTGACGGGTTAACCCAGTTGATTCAGATCGTTTTTTTTTTCCTCATTAGTTTTGTTCTTTCGATTTCATCTTTTAATATTATATGCAGTCCACGGTGAAAAGGCTGATGCCTTTAGTTTTTTTTTTTTGCTTTTTTTTTCTTTTATGCCTTTCATTGTAAAATGTGCAGTACAGTCCACGGTGAAAAGGTTGATGCCTTCTTTTTTTTTCTTTTTAATTAACTTTTTTTTATTTAGTTTGTTGATATTAAATTTTTTTCTATTTAGTTATCAGACTTTCATGACACGGATCTCAGGTTAGACAAGTTAACCCAGTTAATTCAGATTTTTTTTCTTTTTCTTCATTAGTTTTTTTCTTCATGTTGGTTTTTTTTTCTTTGTTTTTTTCTTTTTAATTAATCTATTTAAGTATCACACTTTTATGACAGAAACTTGCAGTCAGACCCATATCCAAGACTATTGGGTTTGGTATTGCAGCCAGACCCATTTAAAGTTGGGTATTTCAAGTTTAATATTATTATAAATATTACTCTTGGATCAGGCGTTGCAGTCAAACCTAAGACTATTGGATATAGCTTTGCAAAAAAACCTAATACTTTTAGATTTTAGCTTTTTTAAATATTTTTTATACAAAAACATTGACCTGCGGCATCGCGCGGGTCATATAACTAGTGAATGTTCTACATACGGTTGAAATCGTGAATACCCCCATCTTGTCACGTTATTTATTAAGCAAGAAACATATGCAAACTACAATAGCACACAAAAGACAATAAACATAAAAAAAAAACATAATTTTATCGATGAGGGATCATATAAAAAATATATTTTACTACTAAATATTTATTTTTAAGTAGTTTCCTCGAATACAAACCAATTAATCACATTCATATTAATTCCATGCCTAAATTGGATAAGAGAAAATAAAATTCCTAAATTAAATGAGAAAAATAAAAACACGATAGAGAAAAGTATTTTCTTAAACTAGGCATGAATTAAAAAAACCCAAAAAAATAAATGATTTATTGTAAAAATCCTTTGGTATTAGCCTTATTGGGTTGAAAAATAACTCGTGTTCGAGTTTATGATATTATCCCCTCGATCTCATGAATGTTTAACAGTTTTAGATATCAACTTTAACCATTTTCGTGATAATTTTTGCATAAGAAACATGGATTGACCAATAATATATCTTTTAGTGGCTTTTAGAGTAATGAATTGTAGACCTCAAACCTGATTCATCAACACGGGCTATATCAATATAATCATTAAACAAATCTATATTTGTGATAACAGTAAACTTGTAATCAAAATGATTAATATAGCTTGAATTTATCAGAAAAACCAATTTATTGATTACATTTCATGTCCTATTTGCACTCAACTTTTAAGTTGTCAGTAAGAATACTATTGACAACATCAATAGTAATGTAATGTTTCATGTTAAAAAAAAATTATTTTATTTATTTACAATTTATTTTAACTACTGTAATGTTTCATGTTAAAAAAAAATTATTAAAAAATTGTTTTTAATAAAATTTTAACTTTAAAAATAGTAAAATAATTAAACAATTCGATCCAATGCGGGTTTTCATCCCGAGTTTCTTGACACATCCATCCGCCATGCAACAAACATGGACTGAAATTTGATTTGCAATCTCGAAAAAGATTACAGGCTATGTTTGAATTAGGGTTGATCATGTAACTAAAAGAGGTTTAGTTGGTTTAATTAATAACTCATCTAAGTTAGGTTTTAATCTTGAACTTCTTCTTAATCCATACATCGAACAAGCAACAACTATATACTAAAATTTAATTTGTAATCTCTAATAAGATTAATTGGTATAATTAATAACCTGGTCCAATTAGTTTTGAATTTCTTGACCCATCCATCAACAACTATGAATTGAAATTTGATTTGTAATCTCCAAGAGAATTAGTAATTTTAGATATGTTCTTGTATTATTGTAACTTATGTTTTTACACCTAATTACGTAGAAAAATTCACTTAGATGGTTAAATAGGTTTTTTTCTAACACCAAGTCACATGTATATATACGTTTTAAATTTTGATTTTGTATATATTTTAATA
>Ga0307513_10012696_pt1 | contig 10371 bp, 6 predicted proteins | sample 15_EM_MG_FD_202174 | JGI IMG/M metagenome (GOLD analysis project Ga0307513, IMG submission 202174) | Populus trichocarpa ectomycorrhiza microbial communities from riparian zone in the Pacific Northwest, United States - 15_EM | ecosystem: Host-associated > Plants > Roots > Unclassified | place...
CGGGTAAGGGGATCGCCATGTTTAGACTAGCATACATTATTGTATGTTAGGATCCCGCGGAAGGGGATCATCATGTTTTGACTAGCATACATTTAGTGTATATTAGGATCTCGGGTAAGGGGATCACCATATATTAGCTAGCATACATTTAGTGTATGTTAGGATCTCGAGAAAGGGGATCACCTTGCATCGACTCCTACAGGGTGATGATGATACCAGTGAAATTGGTATCGGGAATGTGTTAAGTGGAAATAATCATGGTAGATCTTATGAAATCTTGAATAGAGGTTGATAATGGAAGAGGAAACGGTTTTTAGTACTTGAATGAGAAAGAGTTTCCAATGAAAACCAGAAGGGAGAAGTGAATAAAATATGAATGCATGTTTGCCTTTTTAAACTATTGGATAATTGTGTTGTTATATTTTTATTGTGATATTCATGTTTCAATAATATGTATTTTGTTTCAGGACCCTCGCATGCACGACAGGAGTAGATCCTAACTTATGTTCACTTTTTGTAATTCTAGATTTTAGGGAGTATACCCTTGTATTTTATAATATTACAACTTTTATATAACTTAATTTGTATAATCAATGTTTAAACTTGAATAGATAATCTTAACTCTGAATCTCATGTGAATGTGTCCATGTATACATTTTTATCTCATTTATTCCTCTATAATGATTTTTGTTGTTCAATGTATGTTATAAATATTATGGTTTTGATGACGATGATGTTTGTGGGATTGAGACCCAAGACGATTGGGTCGTGATTGAGTTATGAGATGTGAAATATTAGAAGTGTAAATAGATTAAATGTCGATAACTTGGGACCTCCCGATGTAGGGGAGTCTCTGCCGAAATTTTAGTGACAATTTTGGTAAAAGAACACCTTATGCGTGCGCGCGCGCCCACACACACACACACACACACACACACACACACATATATATATATATATATATAATTTAATTATTTTATGTATCAGTTGACATGAGATTGTTGCTTAATCCCGGATATGAGGATGTTACAAATATTATAAAAAAAGTATTATGATCTTATTAGGAAAAAAAAAATGTTGGATTGAATGGTATCTAATTAGAATAAAATCCTAGATATAATTTTAATTATTTGATTATAATGAAACTTGACGAAACTTTAAGGAAAAAATAACATCCACGAATTATTATATATATAAAAAAGCACTAGCTAATTTTATTAAAAAATTGTTATATCTTTATTTAAAAAACAAAAAAGCTAAAATTGAATGGTACTTAATGGAATAAAATCTTAGATATAATTTCAATTTTATTATAATTAATTTTAATTAAAAAAAATTAAAAAATAAAAGATTGTTTTAAGAACATCATAGGGTCTTGGGCCTCGGTGGGCAAATGTGAATTGGCCAATAAATAGAACGTGGGGCACGCGACTTTACCAACATAAAAAAGGTCAGGCACCCATGGGCCTACAAGTTAGGCCCGCGTGCCTGACCTTATTTTTTATTTGATATGGCAAACGCGTTGTCTATTTGTACAAATTTTAACTAATTTGACTAAAATATCTTATTTTAACCATTTTCACCTGAAAAACACACAAAATACCTTAATAAACCAATTTATAGTCTTAAATCAACCTTTAATTAGTCAAAAAATAAAATATTAACCCAAATAAAAAAAGAATCTTGAGGTCTAATCTACCTTTTATGGCTAGATGAGGGGTCAAAAACACCTAAATAGAATTTCTCTTGCCAAATAGAACTCACTGACACTAATATTAGATGTTTTGGTTGTTTGAATGTGGATAATCGACAATTTTCTCTCTCCTATGTCGTTTTTCGATGACTCTATTAGACTCTTTCAAACACAAAGATTGTAATATGAACAAAATGAAGGTTTGGATCAAAAAACAAAAATTTCAAACTAAAAAAAACAAATAAAGGCTTTAAATATGTTATAAAAAAAAAGCCTCATGAACAGTTCTTTTTTTAAAAAGCAACTTTCTACTTTTGCCTCACTATCAAATTTGGTCTCATGATTTTAATTTTTTACAAGCAATAAAAATGCATTTAAATTGCAAAATCAAGTACCAACCCTGTCTTCGGATGTTTTTTTAACACCGTGATAACTATATAGAAACCAAATCGAAACAAACTATCAAGTCTAAATCCAATTCAACACAACATATAAGGACATAATTAGGGAAAAAATCAGTGACCAAAACAAAACAAAAATCCCAAGGAAAAAAACTATTAAAGTCCACAATAATCTTAAGTATTAAAATACAAATCGTAATGCATACTCGTACATCAATCATAACATACAGTAAAAGAAGGTTAACGAAAAAAATATTATTTATTACTTTATTCACATTATAACCACTAAGGATTATTTTTGCATTTAATGTAATGGAACATTTTCAATGTACCTTTTAATTTGATCTTTATCAAAATTAGTTAATAAAACAAATTATTCACATAAAAAAGAATAATAAATTCTTAATATGGGTTAAAGAAAGATAGGTTACTAGGGATTTTTTTTTCAAACCATACTAAGATTTATAATTGTGCTTGAGAATGTTAGAAAACAAATAACAAACTAATTGAAAAACAACTCACAAAGATTTATCAAACTAAATTATTTTATTGTAAATTGATTACTTTATTTTAACTAATCATGTACCCATATGTGGCTAAGAGGTGATTCTCAAAACCTAATTTTATTTAATTATGTAGTAATCGAAGTAAGTATTTGTAAAAATTAAAATAATTTAAATCATAGAAAAAAACAATTTAGTTAGAATTTCATTTTCTCATCAAAATACTTTTTTTTTAAGAAAATAAGTAATTTTTTTATAAGTAGTGTCATGACGAGCATAGAGCCTTTGACGAAGTTGCCTCCTAAAATTGAAGGGTTTTTTAGGTTAATCATAAAGTTATGATTATAAAAAGTCACCACCTAGTATCATGGTCACTAGAAAACTTATGGTCTGTGAGAGTCTTGGTAAGGAGACTAGTTGTGTAAGGAAAGACATATTACCCCTAGTGCACCTTACCTATGGTAAACTACACCATAGATTGATTATTAATTTAAGGCATGTTTTTATTTGTTGGTCTCATCTAAGGTTCAAGGTAGATCTCCCTTCATGAGAAAATCTTTATCTTATCGGGTTAAATCCTAATTATTTTAAAGCCTAATGTTTAGCAATACATTTATTTTCTATTTTGTATCTTTAATACCTGGAGGTATACTTTACAATGTAATTTTATACTCCCAAATATTAAAGTCTACAACTAAATCCTAATACTTCAAATATTAATTAAGCAACTTAATTGTTGCGAGATTTTTGGTATTTTGGCAAAATCCTAATAAATAATCATAAACTAGTTATGATATCCATTTTGCATGTTAAAATGTGATTTTTTTAGATAATATGCATGAAAAAGCTTTAGAATTTGGTTGTATGCATGAAAACAAAACATATTTTTTGTAATTTTTAAATGAGGAATTTTCTTTGAATTTTCTTAGATTTTTCAAAATTTCAGAGAAAACCATGTATTTTTAATATCGGGTTCGTAACTTACAGTGTAAGATTACAACCCAATATTAAATGAAACTCTTGAAGAAAAACATGTTTTTTTGTTTCCTAAAAAAAGGGAATTTTTTGGATTTTGTTTTACATTTTTGGAGAAAAATCATATATTTTTAATACATGGTCCACATCTTACAGTGTAAGTCTATAGCCCGATATTAGACAAAAATGTTGTGAAAAAACATGAGGGACCCAAAAATAATTTCAAAATGGTCCCTGAATTTTTTCATATTTTGTTTTGGTTTTTTAAAGGGTTATTTGGCTAGACCCCAAAATACGAACAAATTAAAACTAAAGGAAAAGGCTTAGGCATTTGTCAAACGCACCCTTAGCCTAAAATCATAGGCATTAAAAATATCTTAAGCCTGTGTTTGGCAAACACGCCTTAGGGACCCAAACAAGGCCTTATTTCCTTAACAAAATTGGCACGAGCCAAACGTGCCCTTAACATTTGGGTTAGGCTTAGCCCAACTACATGGGTCGGGTCTATTGGGCCTAAGGCCCAAGGCATGCACATGGGTTGGGTTGAAGCTTAACTCAATCTGATTTTTGTTGGGCCAGTAGTCGACCCAACAAACCTTCTTCTCTTTTTTTATATGTGGGTTGGACCCAGCTCATCTTTACAGGCTGGGCTTCGATCTAGCCCAAGCCTTGCATGGTCACTAGCCCAGCCTAGTGACCATGCATTTTACAACATATAGAATGTGAATTACATTTCATGTTCTACAAGTTTTACTCTTATTTTTGCATGTAAGTTGTAGTTGAAAGAAAGAAAAGAAAGGGTACCTAGTTTGGGGTGGTGGCCTTGCTAGTTAGTGTGATGGTCGTTGGTGGTCGGTAAAGGTGGTTGACAGTGGTGCTACTAAAAGAAGAGAAGGAAAACTTGTGGAGTTGCATGAGGAGAATAATGATGGAGTTTGTTGTGGTTTATGGTGTTTTTTGAGTTCTTCTTGGCTGGGGTGAATTGCGGGTTATTATAGGGTATGGTAGGGGTAATTTGGTTTTGGATTTTTTGGCTGGTTTGATGTGAAAGAGGGGCTGGTGGCAAAAATGGTGGTTTTTGGTTGGGTTTTTTCCTCCCTTCTTTTTTAATTTTCTCCTCTCTCTTTCATGAAATTCATCCATATTTATAGGGGATGAAAGAAGAATATGGGAGGTATCTTGAGCATGGTTTGTGGCCATTGATTTTATTGGAAATGATCTTAACTGTTGGTCATAAACCAACAACCTAGTCATGCAAAACCAGTTTGTAAGGCTGCCCGGGTTAAGGGATTCAAGCCATTTTTTCATTGATTTTTTGGGTCGTAAATTGGCAGTTTTTGAGCTGGAGATGTAGTACATTGTTAGGTCACTAGAGTGGCGTGTTTCTTTTCTTGTATGGGGAAGGTATGAGAGAGAGAGAGAGATAGAGAGCGAGCGAAAGAGAGAGAGAGAGAGAGAGAGGGGAGGCTGGAAAGGTGGCATTAGAGCTACCATTTTCGGGTTCACTGGGGAAGATGATAAATAATAGTCAGACGACGTGTAATCTAGCTTTTATTTTTTTAACTTGGCATTAACCAAATCAACGTCATTTTGGTCAAAACATAACCAAAACACACTGTTTCATTTAAATAAAACGATGTTATTTTGATGTTTAAGGTAAAATTAGGTTTTAAACTTTCTCTTTTAATTTCAACCCTCAAACTTTCAATTATTCAAGTTAGTCCTCAATTTAATTTTGATTCTAAGAATCAATTCAATTTCGCCCCTGTCAAGTTTCAAAAAATCCTCTAATTTCAGTGCATTTTTCAGCTTGGTCGTTGGTCTTGGATATTTTTAATTTATCCTCAATTGACCTTCAAACTTCTAATTTCTTCAATTTCACTCTTGTTTTCAACTGAATTTGGCCCTTGAATTTGTGCACCTTTTACGAAAAGGTATTTGGTCTTAAATTTCTTCAATTAGACCCTTAATTGACTCTTAAACTTTGATTTTCTTGCATTTTTACCCTTGATTTCATCCAATTTTTAAAAATCTGGTCCTCTAAAATTTCAATCTTCTCAATTAAGCTCAAAATAAGCTTCCAACTTAATTTTTCACCAATTAAGTCCTAATAAAATTAATTTGACCTATTAAAACTCTAATTAAATCTTTTCACTTAATTAAATCTTTTAATTTGACCCAAATTAATTTGTAAACTTAATTAAACCTTTAATTGGACCCATGACTAGATCAAATTGGCCTATTAAAAGTCTAATCAAGTCCCTAGACTTAACTTTTAAGCAAATTTGTTCAATAATTATTTCATTTGACTTTGAATCTAAATTGTCTTTCAATCTTGGGTACAATTGGGCTTCCAATTCTGTCCAAAATCAAAGTTTAGTTCCTCCATGTGTCTGCAACATTTTTCAGTTTGCTATTGCCAAGTATTTTTTATTTTCATTTATTTATTTTTTTAAAGAAAAAAGATAATTTTGGGGGAACCCAAAATTAAGTTATGACAAGTAGCATGACTTTTTGAATGAAAATTTAACACGATTAAAATAATTTAAATTAATGAGAAACAATATATTTCTTTAGCCAAAACTCTACTTCCTTATTTAAACTTTTTTCCTTGTAAAAACATGTTTTTTATTAGAATAATAATTTTTTAAATAAAAACTATGAAAAGTAAATTTCAATTGAAAACAATTATGGTGTGATAATTCTAACTCAACAATATGAAAAAAATAAAACAATTATTAATTTCACAAAATTATATAAATAATTATCAAAAAAATAAAAAATATTTTCATTGAATATCCATGATAAAAAATTTTAAAACAATTATACATATTAGATTTACATAAAAAAATAAAACTAATTGAAAATATTACTATATGAATCTCAAAACTTATTTAAAAACCAAGATGATCAATTTTAAAAATTTCACTGTAATAATCTTGATTAAAAAACATTTTATCCTAGGTTTTGGACCTTGAAAGGTTAAGCTCGCACGCTTGACTATTAAAAATGAAAACCCATGTGCTTGGGCATGGTAGACCAAACACCATATTTTTTTTATAAACTAGGCGGACAACATGTCATCTAATTGGCTAGACAATGTGCTGTCGCCTGGTATAATTTTTCGACCACCAAACTTGTCTCTAATAACTGAAAAATTAGGGTCCAACATTTTAGACACTAAGAAACCAAATTTTAACCATTTTCACAAAAAAAAAAAAAAGAAGGAACATGAACACAACATCCTTATGGACGTCAAAAATCTTATTTGTAACAATAAAAAATATTTTAATAAATCCAACAATCCAATCCAAATCAAATCAAGATTAATTTTTTCTTGAGGTTGATTTATTATCATGCATCATTAAAGTTAGAAACCTCATCCAATAACTTTCTCTCTTAAAACCAAATCTCAAAGTTATTGGTGACCAGAACCCAATCACCTGAGAACTTTGTTTCTTTTCAATTTTTCTGACGACTTTCTCTTTCTATTAACTTCCAAGCACTAAAATATAATAAAAATAAAGTTTATGACTAAAATGTAATAATATAAATAAGCTGGGATGATAAAGGGAAAAAATAAAACTTGAGGGATCAAAAGGGGCTCTTGTGTGCCATTTGTGGAAAAAGCCCCTAATTTTTTTATGTAAATTTTGTTCTTTAACCTCTCAATTCAGTTTTTTTTTTAATTAAAATTATATTTTATAAGATTAGTTGTCAATTTAATGTTAACTTACACATCGAAGAAAGAGCCAAAACAAATTCGAGCTCATAAAACAATGAAAATGCACCTTTAAAGGACACAATTGAAATAAATAAAATACAGTAACCGAATTAAAAAAACTGTAAACTTTCAGGTATAAAACATAAAAACAGCAAAAATGCACAACAATTGAAGTGTTTTTTTTTGTGAGAGGGTTGACGATGTTTTTTGAATAGTAAAACCACGAATTGTCCCAGTTTCTCTGTATAATATACAATGTAATAATTAAAAGAAGTTTCCTAGATCCTTCGCTCTAGCAAGTTTTTCTTTCAAACGGGTCACTTCCGAGTAATTGCGTAACAGTACAGTCTTGAGTGTTTGAACGAACATTTGACTTTTGTTATTACAAGGGTGTTTAGGAGTGGTAGAAGTTGATTGCAACTCCTGACCAGCACCGGCTCCGGCACCCATCTTCTCCCTTGTCTCTCTCTCCTACTTCATGCACTGATACCACTAGCCTGCGTTTGGTGTTAGAGAGAAAGAGAGAGAGGGACATAGATAGATATGGAGTCTGATGATGATCAGTCACCGCAATTAAAAGGGGTAGTCATAATTTCACTTCCACCACCAGATAACCCGTCTTTAGGCAAAACCATCACTGCTTTTACACTCACTAATAATGACTACCCACAATCTCACCAAACCCCCCAAACCCATCAAGAAGACCAGCTTCCAATCTCATCACCACCACCACCACCATCTCAAAACTCTCAACTCCAATTTCCATCATCAAGACTCTTTCTTGGTACCCCAAGAAAGCTGTTGTCTTTTGTGTTTATCTCTCTTTTTGCTCTTGCTATTTACAGTTCTTTGTTTACCAATACCTTTCAAGAATTGAAGAGTAATAATAATGATGATGATGATCAAAAGCCAAAGTCTTATGTGTTTCCTTTATATCACAAATTGGGTATTCGTGAGATTCCACTGAATGATCTTGAGAATCATCTTAGGAGGTTTGTGTACAAGGAGAATTTGGTGGCATCTGTTGATCATTTGAATGGACCCCATAAAATTAGTAAGTTAGCTTCTTCAAATGCTGCTGCTGCAATGGATTCGTCCGCTATTTTTCCTGTTAGGGGCAATCTTTATCCAGATGGGTATGACTCAATTTCCCCCCGTTATTGAATACTTTTCATATGGCATTGTTTATGTAGATGACTCTTCGGGTTTTTGATTTTGCATATATAGCAATTCTGAGCTTTATTCCTGGTCACACAGAGTAGGAGTGATCGTGCAATCTGACTTTCATTGAGCTTATTGCTAGTTATATATAGCTGATGCATGTCAAGGTAGAATTTTAGGGGACTATGACTATGTGGATTGTTGTTTTGCATAGAGGTAGAAATTTCGAGCCTCATCGTGGAGAGTGATAGTGCTTTTTGGGTTCCATTTAGCTTATTGCTCGCTATAAGTTATTCGTGAAGCTAGATTAGAGAAGAAGAAAATCTTGTTTTAGTTGGATCCAATATAAATAACTTCGTATTTTCTTCTCTATCAATCTTGTTTTCATTTTTTTTTAAGAAGCAGGACCTTTAATAGCTCTTTTTTAGGTTCTTTTGAGGAAAATATGGGAAATAAAGGGATGCCTTGCACATAGCTAACTGCTAATATAACAAGCTTTATCATTTATTTTTTAAATTACTGCTATCATCTTTCATGCCCTAAAGTAAATTCGACGCTGTTCAGTTTCTAACCAAATATTGGATTTCATACAGATTATATTTCACATATATGCTTGTTGGGAGTCCTCCACAACCTTACTATCTTGATTTTGATACTGGAAGTGATTTAACATGGATCCAGTGTGATGCTCCTTGCACTAGCTGTGCCAAGGTAATGGTTGAATCTTACTAGTCCCTGGGTCCAGTTGGTTTAAATGAGTTGTGTAACAACTATTTTCTTCATGACTTCACACATATCCTTCAATTTGTGTTGATAAGTATCAAATGCTTGATTGATCTTTGGAATGCCAATGCTGCAGAACTCGTCCCTTCAATATTCCTTCCTTTCCTTTGCATATGTTTGTTCAGTGTACAGTCTGCCATATCAATTATTGCATTTATGTTCATTCAGTTTTTTAATGAATTTTTACTCCTGCTGTTGTAATGTAATTTCTTAATCTAAGGCCCCGTTTGTTTCACGGAAAATGGTTTTCTGGAAACCACTTTTCAAACTTTCCTGCGTTTGTTTGTCATTAAGAAAGATGGTCAACGGAAAACACTTTCCAGTCAAAGAAAAATTTGGCTTGGTTTCAGGAAAGTGTTTTCCTTTTATTTTGGGTGGAAAACACTTTCCAGAAGTTGTGAAAGTTTTAGAAATGTCATGTTATTTGCTGATTATATCAAATTTGGTCCTCAAACTTTTGATTGCTATATATTTTGTTTTGAATCTTTTTTTTTTCAATTTCATCCCTAAGAATTTGATTTAATTTGATTTTTATATCAACTTTAGTTCTTATTTTTATGATTGTTATTTGCTTTTCTCTTATCATTTTTTTAATTGAAATTTTTTCTCTATCAGATTTGGTCCTCATTCTTTTGATTGTTATTTATTTTATTTGAAATAATTTATGAAATTGTAATTTTTTTAATGTTATTATTTTTCAACTTTTTTATATGTTAGATTTGATCTCTATTATGTTGATTGTTATTTATTTTATTTGAGATAATTTATGAAATTAGATTTGTTTTTTCAATTTTATTCTTATTCAACTTTTTAATTTGTAAGATTTGCTCCTCATTATTTTAATAAACTTGAAAAAAAAATATCAACAATTTATTTTTCAGCTCATTTTCCATGACATAGCCAAATACTGGAAAATGTTTTCTAACTTATTTTTCATGATACTACCAAACATCGGAAAATAATTCACTTTTTAGGAATCCATTTTCCAAGAAAATCACTTTCCAAAAGGAAATTATTTTCCAACAAACAAACGGGGCCTAAAATAACACAAAATACTAACACTAAAGGTGGCTATTAAACAAAGGCATTTCCTTTCTTTGTCTGCTTGCAAACAAGAAAGTTGGCATACAA
>Ga0307513_10012697_pt1 | contig 10371 bp, 4 predicted proteins | sample 15_EM_MG_FD_202174 | JGI IMG/M metagenome (GOLD analysis project Ga0307513, IMG submission 202174) | Populus trichocarpa ectomycorrhiza microbial communities from riparian zone in the Pacific Northwest, United States - 15_EM | ecosystem: Host-associated > Plants > Roots > Unclassified | place...
AAAATATTTTGGATATTAACCACTTGGGGTTTCTTTATCCAAACATTAACAGCGAATAATAACAAGTTATTCCCAATAATATTTTGGATATTCATCCCTTTGGGATTTCTTTATCCAAACATTAACGATGAATAATAGATGAATTCCCCCAAAATAAGATTTTTGTATTTTTTTGGAATATTGGCCAATACCCTTTGGAGATTTACAAACATGTTGTAAAATCCAGAAATGCAAGAAAATAATTTTTTGTTGTGTTTAAGAAATCCACGCGAAAACATATTTTCAAAACTTCAAATATTTGTTTTTTATATATATAAAAAAAAACGTTCAAAACATGTTAGAGTATTGGCCGTATGCAACACACAAAAGCATTTTTTTATATTTTCTTTGTCAAAAACACAAACATCACATTTAATCACAATTAAAAACAACAAACCACATATTAATCAAATTCTTAAGGCTTTAATAATTCGGTTATTAAATCCCAAAAAAATATTTAGAAACATGTTCTTACATTTTCACAGGAAATACAACATGATTTTATTTGTCCCTAAAATACTTGATCATATGCAAATTAAAACATTAATTTTTTTTATCTTTTTGATTTTATAATTCAATAACATACATAAAAAAAAATACAAACATACACATATCCCTTTTTATTATGTTTTTCTCATACACCCATATGTAATTACAAATAACAAAAATTTAAAATAAAACAAACAACACATCACACAAATAAAAAATTACAAAATAGCCCCAAAACAATCTAGAATTACAGGGAAGGCCTTTTGCACCACCGGAACAGTGGCGGAGCGTCTTCTCCACGTGCCACCACCACTGGTGGCGTATGGGTTCACGCGCTGCCGCAAGGAAGAAATTGGAAACAATGGGATCTGGCTCAGCCTCTTCTCCTCTTCCCTTCCCTGTCGGCGGTGACAACCACCGTCACCTACAAAAGAAGAAAAAATGCAAGCAAAGTTTCGGTTCTTCCTCCCCTTTTTAGATCTTCTCTCTTTCTCTTCATTGGTTTTTCTTCTGCAGATAACAGATCTGGCGGTTGGGTAGCTTTGGGCTACTGTTTGGTCAATACTGTTGAGGAGACCGGAGGAGGGTGATGGCTCGGCCGATACTTGGTGGGGAAGGAGACACTGCTCCATGATGGGGCCGAAAGAAGACTAGGAAGAAGACAGTTGGGGTTGCCGTCGTGTTCGGTCTGGTCTCCGACGAGGACAACGCTGATGTGGCTAACAGTGAAGGGGTCGACGGAGATGGGGAAGATCTGTGAGGTCTAGCCGGGACAAGAAATGGGAGGCGGCTGCTCGGGTAAGGGAGAAGATCTAGGGAACTGGTTTCGAGGAAGATGATAGGAATGGCCGGCTGGGGAAGAAGTGGTTGTTGTGGTCCAAAAGCAAAAGAAAAATAAGGGCTGAGCTAGGAGGTCAGGAGAGAACGACGATGATTAAGAAGAAAGGTGAGTGGTGGCTCTTTAGGAGGTTATGGGAATGGCAGGGCTGTGTAGCAGGGGAGAATGGAAGGTCTGTGGAAATGGGGGGAGCTTGTGTCCGGTGGCTTAGGAAGAAGAAAATCAAATGAGAGGGGGACCAGTTTGTTTGCTCGTTTTTTGCCATGGTCAGGGGTAGCCGCTATGGCCCCTTTTTTTAGATAAAATAGGGTTGGGTTTTTTTTTTTTCCCTCGAATTTTTTATCTCTAAATTTTCTCCCTTTGTAAATTCCCCCATGTGCATATGGCTAGAGGTTCACTTATATAGAAAATCTCTACACGTGCTATTTAAGAAAATATTGCAATAATTATTGCAGAGATTGTCTTCTATAACTAGCACAAATCAAATCATATATCTATGGTATTTTATATTGCAGTAATTATATATGATTCAATAATTATCTTCTTGACATATTGTTTCCTTAATATTAGCCCTAATGCTCTATGTTATCGCCACAGTAATAATAATAATAATAATATAATAATAATAATAATAGTAATAATATGCTTGCAGAATTTGGATAGGGTTTCATAAACAACCGATTGCACAAGAGTAGCACCATTAGGCAGGATGATATTAATGGAATAAATTAGGTTACTAAGCAGGTCTAGCTCAACCAAAACTCTAGCATAGGAGAGCCTTGACATCATAGAAGTTAACTTATCACATAAAAGAGGTTTTCCAAGAACACTAGCAATCTTTGATAAACATTTTAAGGACCAGCATTTGAGAGGCAACTTTGGAAATTTTATCCAAACACGTACTCTGGTCATCTCATCAGGAGCAAAATCAAAATATCCAGGCATAGACTTCAACACAAAAGGTCTCCCATATATCTTTAAAGTTCAGGTGATATATTGGCTAACATCATAGATGCAACTTGTTCATCATCATCAACATGATGTTAATGTTCATTCCTAACTTCTTCTTCAGCATCCTTAGCAGGGACATTTGGAATTCGATTTTCAAGAACATACAACCTATTTTCTAGCTTGAGAACAATTCTCACATTTCGATGTCAATCCAAGAAATTTAATTCAGACAATTTGTTAGCATCAAGTATGTTTTGTAGAGATATGTTACTACTCATTTTAATCTGCAAACCTATTTATATAAAGATAGAGAGTATTAGTTTCATGCATACATATTTAAATTCAAAATTTAAATAAGGTCATTAATCCTAATTTATTCTTTCACTATTTTCTTACAAATTAATAGCCCTCCATATTAATTCAGGAAATCTCACTTAGATTTTTCTAGTGGGCTAGGATCCTATTTAATTTATTCAATCTTGAGTGACTTAACAAATCAAAATAAATTAAATTAGATAGATAATATAGTTTATCAATCACATCTCTATATGACTCCTAGATTAGTTAGGTGATGACAACTCTTTATCTATACAAATCATATGTGTTTCGTCTAACTCATGTCTCTAACCTCATATGATCATGAGTGACTCATCCAAATTATATAATTTAGTTAAGTAGAACCCAATTTTATATCATTAAACATATTCGATTAATTATAACCTTAAGTGATTCAACAAATTATTCATTAATAGAACTCTGGTTTTATGCATATAAAATTAGAAGGCAACTATTCATGTTCTCAACATGTACTTAATATATTAATGGGGGATTTATTATCAATTAATTAGGTCTCATATATAACATGGCATAACATATATACATTTCTTACATGACAATTTATATATAAATATACACCCCTAGTATGTCATTCTAATTGGATGATTATGGACATATCTAAGCTAATTCCCTCGAGCCATTGAAGGGAATTAAATGGTCAAATCCTAGGTAGTTGTAGCAAGTCTTCATAAGTCTATTGCAAACACTATGGTTGTAGCCTTCATCGCTATTTCTTTATATCTTGAATTACATAATAATTTCTTATCTAGATTCCTACATTTCTAAATTACATAACATTTACATAATTAATTAAGAAACATTGAGTTACATTCGAGGGGAAGTAGATGAGAAAAGAATTGCAATCCAAAATAAAAAAATAAATATAAGGCATGACTCACAGGTTTTATTTAATAAAATTACAATCATTCAACCATAAAATAAAAGCACAATCAAATTGGTCTTTAGTGTCCATAATCATCCATCTTGCATAAAAACATTTTAATATCATGATAAATACATTGCATGCTTCAATTCTAATTATTAGCTTCATATGCTACTATAAAATAATATTTCTAACACTTAGAAATATTCAATCAAATCTAATTTGATAATTTCCCAAATAAAACAAAGTTTATTTAACATAAATTCCATGAAAAACGTTTTCCAAAATTTAATAAGAAACTTAATCACATTACAATTCTTATTAATATCCTAAACTATTTTAGGATTAATTAAATAAAATTTTCAGGATTAAAAAAATTCTCATTATTTTAGAAAAACCATTTTTGTAAATATTATTTAATTAAATAATTAAATAAATAAATCCTAATCCCATTATAATATCTTAAAACTTAAAAACTTGAATTAAACAATTTAATTCATTCCTAATCCTATTAGGAAAATAAATTATTTAATTAAAATAATTTAAGGTATAAAATCCAAATTTTATTTAATTACAAACAATTTTTAATTAAATCCTAATTATATTAGGAAAATTAATTCTATAATTAATTTAATTTGGTTTCAATTAAATTAAAATAATTTATTTGTGGGGTTAAAAAGTCATAAATAGGAGGGTAAAAGGGTATTTTACATTAAAATAAACTATATGGTCATAACATAAAAGGGGAGGGGTAAAGGGGTAAAATACCTTGAAACCCTAAAACAATCTCTTTCTCCCCTTCTTCTACTGTGTCGCCGACAAGGCACCTTGCCCTTACCACCGGCAGCTAAGGCTGTCGTTGTACCCAACAAGAACGGCCAAGGCTGACGCTGCCTGCAGCCCTGCAAGGCCAACAGCGGCAGCGCCCAACGCAGCTAGCAACAGTGATGTGCTAGGGTGCTGCCAGCAGCGACAACGTCCAGCACACCTGGCGTTGCTACCCACGGCAACGCTACTATATATGTTTCAAGCCAAGCCTTGGCCGGAATCTGACCAGATCTGGAAACCCCATCCAGATATGACCAGAACAGTAATTGGGTGATTAAATTATTTTTTAAAATCTGATTTAAAAAATCATGAGAGAAAAATTAACCTTTTGGAAAACATATTTATTTTGCACATAAAATTAATTTCAAATTAACACCAATAACAATTAAAACATGCAATCAAACAACCCTAATTGTTCTAATGAAGGCTTTGATACCACTATTAAGTTTTTCAAATATCATACACACAGCGGAAACTAGAAAACAAAATTATTTGGAAGTTTCTAGAATCTCGTTAGATAGATCTAAGATTGTTTAGGGATTTGTTATTTGAAAATATGATCTTCTTTAGCTATTAATAATTCCTTAAAGGCTGGGTTGTCACAAATCATAAGCAGTCCAATTATCCGGCCTCCAATGATAATCCACACGAACCACCCGTGAGAAATCTCCTAAACCCCTATTTATGAGAAAGAGGTTGTTATGCCTAGAGTGATGCTGGCTCTAATTCTGTGTTTACGTAGTTTTTCTATCTAACAGACAACAACCCCTTAAAGGTATAACTTACTATTTATAAGGAAATCTAAAAAACCATAAGGTTAATATTGGCAAAATATCAATTTGCCCCTAAATAATATCCATATATTAATTCATGACAATTTTAGAAATTAATTCAATCGAGTCTTTACTTGATTTTTCTAGGTTTTAGAAATATAATCCTTGTATTAATTGTATTTCAGTCCTTAATTTCAAAAATATATTTTAATCAAGTCATAGTTAATTAAATCATTCTAGTTTAATTTCTAACTAATAGTTCTTAATCTATGTGACCCATTAAGTTCCTAATATGGTGGTCAAATATAAATTCTAATTATAATTAAAAAGAATTAAATAAATTTAATAATTTAATTTATTATCAATTAAATAATTTATTAATTTATATTTGAAGATTAGGTGCATTGTCTAGCAACGTGTCATGATCTTCATTAGAAAAGTTACCAGTAGTTTGACTAACCTTTCAGTGACCGGTTTCTCAATGTAATTAATATCCTTTCATCAATAATATTTCAACTTAACATTAAAGCGTAGAGTATGTTTTCCATGTTAAATCATGTTTGTTCTTTACATAATAGTCATTGATCGTTTGAATAAGATTTGAAACTCTTTTCAAATCTCATTCCACATTAACCAAGGATTTCTCAGTCAATACTATTTGAGAATAGATGAAATATTTTCTTTAAGTCATCTAGGGTGATGAATCTTCTCTTGATCATTCAAATACCTTCATATAGTTCATACTATATCCAATGTTTATCTTTTTGTTACCTAGATTATGATAACATGTAACAAGATCAAAGCATAACATTCTCTATATAAGATAATTTAGTGATTTCAAGCAAAGTTGTCAAAAATGATTTTTTGATACGACATAGAATATACAATATAAACTCGAATCATAAACTCGAATCGTAAAATCATAAAATCGTAAATAAAATATTTTAATTAATTATATATTGACAATTCCAGTCAAGTAGTAAATAATAATATAACATAATTAAAATAAAAGTGAAATAAACAATACAAATGTCCAAACATCTTAAATAACTTAAAAATACAATATAATACAATTATGTCCATAGAATTTCATTAAATAAAAATTAACAAACCTAAAACAAACAATTTGTTGGTGTGTTATGTAAACTAAACACAGCCTCCACTAAATTTTTTTTGACAATACTTGCACTGAACTCTTCTTGAATTCTTATCAACATCTATACCATAGTGTCATCCCACGTCAATTCTATATACCTTATTGCCCTTTGCCACGTCAAGTCTATTGCCATTGGTAGTTTTTTTAGATGCCATGTATCCTGCAGTTCAAGAATCAATATATGCATCAACAAATATGTATAATGTAGAGTGTAGAGAGTTGGACAAAATACCATAGCTCATAGATAGAATTACAGTTTAGGAAGAAGAAGTTGTTCATGGCACAACTTTAATCCTAACTTGGTATTGGTGATATTTGTGAAATGTGTTTTATAATCTTCTCTTCTTCTTTTTTCGTTCTTAGAACACAGTTATGTATATTATTTTAGGTGGCACAACTTTAATCTTAACTTGGTATTAGTTATATGCTTTTCTTTTCTTTTTCTTATTTTAGGTGGGTATTAAATTTTATGCTCTCCCTTTTTCTGCCGTTGATCTATATTCACTTCTAGTCTAGAAAAATCCCACTTTTGTTTGTTTATTTGTATCTCATCAGCAAGCATTTCTTTCACTTCTAGTCAGAACCAAACCAAAGCATTTCTCATCAGCAAGTTTGCATCTCTTTCTTCTTTTTTTTCTTTTTTCTTTTTTCTTTTGTGGCCATAACCAGGAATCTAGAAAAGCGATCGGGTGCTGGTAATGGGTCGCCATCAAGAAATAGTGGTGGTAATGGCAAGGTTGTTTCTAGATTTACTGCAGGAAAAAGATATCCTCCAACACCAGAAAATATTGATAGAAAGATGCCTAGCTCTAGGTCAGCAGCAAAAGATGAGAAACCAAATGGATCTATAGTAGTAGTCGATAATCAAATGAGGTAAGTTGATTCTACTCGGGATCAATCAGAAAAGGAAGTCGGGGTTGCAAATAGTAACCATGTGCCTCAGTACTAGTAGTAGCTAGCGGAGGAGAAAAGGAAGATGATTTCTTTGCAATGAAAGGGACAAAACTTAATGTTAATAATGAAATGAGAGTTATTAATCTATTAATCCTAATTAAGTTTAATATATTCATTACATGTATGGAGTCCTAACTCTTAAACCTTCTTATTAAAACCATGGTGCATAACTTCATGATCTCCTATTTTTTTTATTGACCCTTTTCTTTTGATACAAAGCAGGGATGAAAGCAGCGTCGCTCTTAGAGAATTAAAACCTAATCTTAGAAAAGACTAGCTTTGATGCAATCATTTGTTATGATTAAACAGGAACATATAGATCTACGATCTCTATTGCGGTTGCAGACACCGGTAGTCGAAAACAGAAGAGAAAATCACATGACATTCCTTTTCAGCTGATCTAAAGCGAGAAGGCCAAGACAATGTGTCTAAATCTCAAATGATGGAAGTTATTGCTCTCGTCTTCGACTCCATCTCTTTCTCACGATCTCTTAGTTTTTAACAGCAACTGGTGTTAGTTTGGTAGGGTTGAGAATTTGAAATTTCAGCAAAGGGGAAAGGGGGAGACTTGGAGTGGAGTGTCAAGGGACTTAGGGACAAAGACTCATGGACATGGAGTCAGCAAATTTTTTAACTTTTGTCAAACTCGTGAAATCAATCTGGTTTTACTGATTTTACCGAGTTTGGCCGATTTTAAGCGAGTTTGACTGATTTTGAGTTTTTAACTCGATTTTACACATTATATACACGTTGACTCATAAAATCGTATGATTTTACAAGTCAACTTGCGATTTTGACAACCATGATCTCATGTTTAAGGATCACTTACACAATTATCACGTGAGTCTTTCCATAAACATAGGTGATCTCTCCATATGAAATTCTCATGCAAGTCAATTCAGTGTACATGTATTATGACAAGCACCTATATATTAGTTCTAGGTATCCCTTATACCTCAGCTTACGAGAATAGTTGCTTTCTTTCATAAAAAAAATAACATAATATGTATTAATCCTTACGGCTCTAATGAATGTCTAGTATTTAAGAGAGCATTGACCAGGAACATTTTAGGAACAATACTTTGATGCAATAGAAATCTCATAATTATAACAACTTTATAATTTTCTTTGCAATGTATTTTTTTTCCCATGAACTTTATCTTTACTCTAAATTCATTAATCTAATATTATATGAATATTAAAGATAAATTAAGTTTTTATTAATAATAAATATATATTTACATGAATATAATAATATCACGTGTAATCAACCAATTGACTATAGAGCATATTAAACTAACAATATTTTCATATTAACTTACATGTCAATTGGAACTAAAAATCATTTATGAACAATTTTAAAGTTGCAAACCCGCATTATTCTCTAATACATCTTGGGGAATTATTTTCAAAATAGTGTTCGTAAGGTTCAAACTCAGAAGATTGAAAAATAAATGAGCTTCCATTGACTATCATACCTATCCCATAAGATTTGTTAATCATATTATACATGTATACCCATATGTATTAGGTAAAGAAGAATGGCACACAAAACACTTTTCATCCAAAATTCTCATATAAACTCAAGAGCAGTTATTTATTTATTTATTTAATGATAGAACATAAAACATTTTTTATTTATGTGATTCATATTTTATGACTTATCAATTGTCACATAATTTATAAGTTTTCAGCATGAAAGTCTTAGGCCCCGTTTGTTTGCTAAAAAGTAGTTTTTTTTTTAAAGTGAATTCCGGAAAAGTGAATTATTTTTCGATGTTTGGTAGTGTAATGGAAAATAAGTTAGAAAACGTTTTCTAGTGTTTGGTTATATCATGGAAAATAAACTGGATAATAACTTATTAATGTTTTATTTTTTTTCAAGTTTATTAAAATAACAAGGAACAAATCTTACAAATTAAAAGGTTGAATGAGAATGAAATTGAAAAAAAAATATAATTTCATAAATTATCTCAAATAAAATAAATAATAATCAAAATAATAGAGATCAAATCTAAAAAAAAAAATTGAAAGATGAAGAAATTAAAATAATAATAATTAACATTTCATAAATTATTTCAAATAAAATAAGTACCAATCAAAAGAATGAGAACCAAATTTGATAGATAAAAAATTTCTATTAAAAAATGATAAGGAAAAAGCAAATAACAATTATAAAAATAAGAACCAAAATTAATAAAAAATTAAATTCTAAGGGATGAAATTGAAAAACAAATATTCAAAACAAAATATATATAGCAATCAAAGTTTGAGGACTAAATTTGATATAATCAGTAAATAATTTGATATTTCTAAATTTTTCATAACTTTCGGAAAGTGTTTTCCGTCTAAAATAAAAGGAAAACACTTTCCTGAAAATCAAGTTAAATTTTCATTTAACTGAAAAGTGTTTTTTGTTGGTCAGAAAGTGTTTTTTATTGACCAACTTTCCAGGTAAACAAACGCAGCATTAAACTCTGAATTGTTAGCAATCAAATTGTCAGAAGCTGAAAACTAGTAACGAACATAAATTAATTAATTTTGAAACAATGAACATAAATTAAATTATTAGTGCAAAAGGAACATAACCACACAAGGAAAACAAGTTCCTATACAAAGGCAAGAATACTGCAGCATGGAAAAAGTCTAAAGCAGTTGCACACTAAGAAAAACTAAGTAAAATATATAGTAGCCAAGTGGAAGGCAAGACACAGACACGGACATAAGCACGAAGACAGCAAAAGGGTGATCTTTTATTATCTCGATCCCTATTTTCTTGAATAAACTTCTCCTTGAAGCCGAACTTGCTTATTGAACCTCTGAATGAACTCCTCAACTCTTCTATTTAAATCTTCATTGGACATATTTGCGTACTCATTTTTTTCTTCAACAGAGTCTGGTGGCTCATAGTTTTCAGTTTCTATTCTACGTATAATGTTCTTACTCTCATCAATCACCACCCGCTTAACAATCTCCGACTTGCTACGTTGTAAAGCTTTTGGTACAACAGCCTTCTTCTTGTGACGAATAGCTTCACCACTTCTTACGGCACTAGTTTCTAGCCTCTTTCCCTCCTGGGAATTAACGGAGGAAGGACTTTCATGTTCAACACTTTCATGAACAA
>Ga0307513_10012698_pt1 | contig 10370 bp, 14 predicted proteins | sample 15_EM_MG_FD_202174 | JGI IMG/M metagenome (GOLD analysis project Ga0307513, IMG submission 202174) | Populus trichocarpa ectomycorrhiza microbial communities from riparian zone in the Pacific Northwest, United States - 15_EM | ecosystem: Host-associated > Plants > Roots > Unclassified | place...
CCGCCATAAATAGCAGGCGCCAGTCGAAGTCAATACTCCAATCCGAATACGACAACCAATTTAGTGATCTCGAGTCCGCCCGGGCGGAGCACAAGCCGCGGCCAGCACGTCGATATCCAATCCACCCTTCAGTTCGGGATGTCCAGCCGCGTGCGCCACGATATTGGGACAAAAACCACCACACCAAGCCGGCGGCGGACCACACTCACGCTCGACATGCACTGGAACCAAAGAGGATTCGAAAGGGCCGCTGTATCGGGTCATCCAACGGGGGCCGGGCTCGGAGGCCGAGGGTCGAATATGTAGAGAGACAAGAGCTTTGTGGAGATGGGCGGGGCTATATGGTCATTGAATACTATGGGGCCGTGATCCAAGTCTTCGAGCCGAGACCCAGTGGAGGCTTCGATCAAGGCCGCAGAGCTCATGCGTTTCCTCCATCTCTAACGCCGGCATTGATATTGAATATTGATGCACGAACCCTCGTCTATATAATATATTAATATATTAAGGCTCATCAGAACTAAAATACTTAAGTTGACTCGAACCCACGGATTTTGTGTCTTGAATAACGGGACCAGTACTGGTGCTCCCGTTTGCTCTATCCTGATATCTCCGCCTGAAAACGCGTACGGACTCACAGCTTCGAAGGGTCAGCCTGTTCGGTCACCATGACGAAGGGCTTTCCTACTGGAACCATCATCGGACGAAATATGACCCTCTGATCTTGAAGATGCTCTCAAGGACTTCCCGGTCGCCTCCATGGCCGGTCGTTGGCAGGTGGAAGTCCCGGCCGGTGTAACAGCTCATCACGCATGTAAACAAGCTTGTTTCCTAGATGACAGACCGCCGTGACACGTTGGGCCGCTTCAATCTCGAAGGCATCTCCGTGCGCATGAAAGGTCTAATGGAAAGTGTCCATTCCAGCCTCGGTGATGGAGAAATACCTAGCCGAAAACTGCGGGGCCAAACCAGGGATTTGAATGCGGTGGCGGTAGGTGTTGGCATGCCCAAGCGAAGGGTTAAGGGACCCTAACGCTTCCGCAGACCCCCGCTACTCCCGATGCTATTTCCAGTGCCCCCGGAAGCGATTGAGTCTGATGGTCGAAAGTTTCTTGTCGTCTAGCAGGATGCCGCCTTGCTCAGTTCTGGCCTCTAGACCGCTGGCGGCAATCATCCATTCGCGTTGAATCGTCGAGCTCGGTTCGAGGGAGGTGAGGGATCTACCGCACGATTCTGTGGCTCTGTGTCCCTCAAGGTGGGTGTTGGAACGGTACCAGGCGGCCGGATCTCTTCATTTAGCACTAGCCCGTCTCTTCCTACCAATCGTGGTTTATGAATTCTATCAGAAGGTTCTTCATGGTAAAGTTTCCTGTCCTCGGACAGTCGGTCCAACGTGACGATCAGAACAAAAAAGCAGTTATGCATTCCACGCAGCCACTTCCCTATCGGCACCCTCGCCAAGGGTATGCTGCGGCACATAATCGAAACCGGATCTATCACAATCCAGAAATCAGCACTACGACTAACCCTGGGTTGCCAGGAGGAATGGGACGTACGTAAAGTCTCCCCCTGAAGAGAGTCCGAGGTGGATAATTCTAACGCAGTCATCAAGTTACGTGATTACAGGACCTGCGGTTCTTCAGGGTTCAAAGCTTCAATCTTCAAGCTTCAAGGACTGCCCTGGTCTCGGTTGCCTCGTTCCGGTGGGCCACTTCGTTGGAAGGTGAATATTCCGGTATCCTGAACGAGCCTGAGTTCCAGAGCTCATGGTAGGGTACGGTGCGGGGGTGGGACCGATGTGGGGAATGGAGGAAGAAATGAGTCTCGTGGCCTAACTCTGCCAGCACAGATCGGAGGAGAATTCCGATATCAGGGGCTGGGGCGTATTCAGAGACCGCATACGGGATGGTGAGGAGGCTGGACCACTTTAACGCTCGACTGACTGAACTGGTGCCGTGTATGATGTGCTCTTGGATTTACAGGGGTTTCGTGGCGACCGGTCTAGTCTGGTGGGTCTCGAAGGCAGGTTCACAAAAATGTTCATGTGAGGACCGTCGAGGCCCTCAACGATTTCGCTGGAGTAGAAGCGGGCCCTATCGCACGGGCCAGCTGGGTTGCTAAATCACCACCAGGATGGAAGCCCACGACCAAGAAAAGGTGTTCGCGGTCATGGAAACTCCACAAAAACTTCACAGCAAGTGGATGACGCAACCAACAAGGGCCCGGAACCTCATATCGATTACCCGCCATCATATCGTAACGTGCCTCACGCCATTCGAGAGTGACGCATCTGCTCAGTGGCACGTTAGATGGAGAGTGGAGGCCATAAAGAAGTTGCGTGCGATCGGCCAACCGCCCAAATTCTTCGAGTTCGTATGGCCTCGTTGCTTTCATCCTGCATTCCATCGAATGGCCCTAACAAGACTCACTACTGAGGTATTGATGCGCCGATTATTCGGAGCCTTTTACTAAGCTCGTCTTGCATCAAAGTTCGTTTTGCCGGTGATGATAAAGGCACGTGAGGATGTCAATTTAAACAATAGTCTGATCCGGTTTATCGTGTTGTAACTGGCGGAATCTGGTCTTGGAAGGGATTGTAGACAGAGAAGGCCAAGAAAGTACTTGTGCGCACCGGGGGGCATGTTCTTCGTGAGGGACATCGGACGAGGTCGACGAATCCCAACCAACTCAGCGGTAGACAAAACCCGTCATTGCATCAAAATGTGTTGCCTTAGGACTGTAACAACTCGAGCAGGCGGTTGTCATTCGTCGACAATATTACAGAGAGTTCCGTGGGACAGCGGCCGACTCCTCAGCCTGGCGTTGCTTGGATCAGGGTTCTGCCTCGTCGTGGTGATCGGGGTGGGTGGCTTGGGAACTGTGGCATCGCTAGCGCTAGATCGAACAGTTGAACATCATGGGCAGTACATGTGATACATAAATGCGAAACAAATAGGAGACGGGGAGTGGGGGATAGAACGACCTAAGATGCAGATTGACGAGAAGCAGCGGGAAAATGATTATAGAATAATGCGCGCGAGTAGAGAACCAATAAAAATGGATGGAGATAGATGCTGGCATTAAATGACATCGCGATAGGCGCGGTGGTGGGACAAGGCGTTGGTGACTTGCGGGAGGATACGTCTGGAGAAATCAACGCCGTCATCCAGTCCCCGAAGCTTGGGGAGGAGAATTAATACGCACGCGAGGCAGCGCAATTTCCAGGAGTTCACCACCCCTCATTGCCCCCTCAATCTGCCGGAGGAGCTCCCTAGTGGCTTTCCCATCCCCTGCAGCCTCGAGCTTCTCATACAAGTCGATAGCACCCAAAGCCTCGGACTTCGCCTCCTCAAACCTATGTTGTCGATACCAAACCCTAGCCCGCATAGCCATCACGCGACCCAGGTAGTATACGCTGTTGGCCGCGTGCGACTTGGCATGTTCGATGTGAATGTGCGCATCGTCGAACCTGTGTTGGTCGGAAAACAACCCTGCCAGGGAGTAGTGGTTCCAAAACAGCTGATCGCTCCAGCCAAAAGGGGACGCAATTCCGAGGGCTGTCTCGAAATGGCGAATGGCCTCCCTCTGTTTGCCTCTGGAATGATATATATTACCAAGAATGCGGTGACATTGGCAGACCGGGAATTGATCGCCTTCCTTTGGGAGGAGATCGATTGCGCGGGATGCGGCTTTCTCTGCAGCGTCGAGCTGGCCGTTTTCGTGCGACAACCGAGCGAGGACTGCCAAACACCGTGCTTGCAAAGCTAGGTCGCCATGCCGTTCGTGGATTTCCAAAGCTTCTTCGACCTGTTGTGTCCCTTCTTTGTACAAGCGGAGTTGCCGGTTTGCATTAGATAGGAACCTCAATGTTTGAGCGATCAAATGTTCATCCCCCCGCTCTCGATAGAGCTCTAAGGCATGGACAAGGATCCGCTTTTCCTCCACGAAATTTCCAAGAAAATCAAACAAAAGTGCGAGCTCGGTCAAGCATCGTGGTTTAGAGGGATGGTCGTCCCGGAGCCCCTCGATCTTCGGTCCTAGCGTGACAAGCCGCCTTTTGTGCCAACAAAGATGCTCCATGAAATGAGCACAGGTATCCCAGACGTCATCCGACTCCGCGTCAATGGACGTGAAGATATCGAGCAAATGCTCGACATTCACATCCTCTGACGCGATCCATCGTGCCTCCTCGAACCCAGGTGCGCCGGGATTAATCTCGACCGACAATCGGTCAAAGTAGCTCCCCTTGGTCACGGAGAGAAGCCGGGACGACTTGGGATCCTTGGGACAAAAATATTCTCGGAGCGGCGCAAGCATCGTGAGGAATTCGTTGCTTCGATACGTCAGAGAAAGGATGCAGAACCTGTTGAAGACGCTCGCTCTGTTCGAGATGGTGGGAAGCAACCACTCGACATTATTCTCGTTGATACCTCGAGGGAAGAAGGCGATGACCCCAAGTAACTCTCGGGCGTCAGGGCCAAGTTCCTGAAACGTGGGGGAGGCGAGAGAAAGTTCGATCGTGGCCGCGAGACTCTTGTTATGCTCCGTCTGCAGCATTCCCGTTCGCCGGCTCTCCCATTCCCTCGTGAGTCGGTCCATGCCCCACTGGTTGTGATGCGCGACGGTCGCGAGGAGGGTGATGGAGAGTGGATGGAAGTCGAGTCGTTCCAGGATGTTGTTAACCAAATCGGACCGCTCGTCATGCTTGTAGATCCGATAGAACGTGTCGCGCGAGGCCCCCATCGATAATGTCGGAATACTGAGAGTCTCGCAGTCGGGAGGGATCGTAGAGATCCGGGATGTGATACATAGACATACATTCTCCGATCGGCTCAGTTCCTCTACGATGGCGTATATCTCCTGAGCATTTGCTCCTTGCGGGTCGAGAATGGATTCTGCATTGTCGAGGACGATGAGAATTTCTCTTGAAGATAGGAACGGGAGCAGGGATGCCAAATTCTCCGGGCTTTCGATGCCTGCCCCGGTCACCTTGGATAGCCGAGCGAGGAAATGAACGGGCGCCGCTGGGAATTGATCGCATCGGACGAATCGACGGTTCTCGCCGAACCGTTGCTTGATGCGGTCGTGATGGAGGACCCTCAATGCGATGGACGTCTTGCCAATCCCGCCAACACCGATGAGAGCAATCGGAGTCAGGTTCTCTGCCAGACCGACAATCTTCTCGATCAACTCGTCGCGTCCAAAGAAGATTCTGGGAGGCGAGGGAGGTGGTTCCCCAAATACCCTGGATGAAAATGTAAGAATGTGGTCCCATGATGTTCGAGATCTCCGACCTAGTCCGGGCCTAGGCAACTGTTACTGTCTATTCGGGTGATGAGTAGAGCACGAGTGTCACTTACCGCTTCACCTTCAACCCCAGTATCATCGGAACCTTTCAGCATGTCCTGGCGGATGTCGGAAACTATGGTGTGAGTATTCAGAGCCAACTCGGTCTGGAAGGGGGCTGTCAGCGGAAGTCGAACAGAACCGGCTGAACGTACGTTGAACACTTGAAGGATCCTAATAAGGTCAAATCTCCAGGCCGCGATAATTTCCTTATCATTCTTCGCGTTGGCAATCCGAGAGAGTAAACCCCGTTCCCGTTTCTCGACGATCCTGCCCTGGATTTCTGCCATAGTTCTGAGATCAGGGACGCAGTGAGTAAAGCACGTGAAATATGCACCGCTGGCCGAAACTCACGTTGTTAATTGGCCAATTGCCTCGCACACGGATCGGCTGAGCTCGTCCAATTGTTTTCCGTTCACCCCACGGTCAAGGGCTCCGCATACATCCGCACAGGCCAGCCCAAGGTCGACGTAATCCCGTTTGTTGACCACGGTATCCTGGCTATGCATGGGTATGGGTCACCTCATCGCAGAAGAGGGGGAAACGCACCTTGATCATCGTGAGGAGGACACTTGCGGAACCAAAAACCGCCCTGGCTGGTGTGATGTCCGAGAGCTCCTTCGCGAGATTCAAACCCTCGATGGCAATATTCAGCGATGAGATAGTCCCATCTCTCCCCTTCGGTTGTTGGGAGTTGGCTTGCATGTTCGAGACTTGAGGTGGCAACGAGAAAGCGGTGCGGCGCGCAGGCTGTGGGGAAGGGTCCGGAGGCTGATGGAGATAGACGACCGTCCCTTATGACAGGCCTCGTGCGAACGGAGTCGTCCGATGAAATATTCGTGGCTGGCTCATTTTTGAGATGCGTGCGATCAAAAGAGCGGCATCTCTGCGCCTTCCTTGCTTAAAAGTCCTTGAACATTCGGCTACACACGGTTACCACGATTGTGGCCCCGCGGGCAATTGCACACACCGAGTACGTGAAATAAGAATAAGGCGCAGGGCCGGCTAGCGGCAGAGTCCGGTACGGGTCCGCTCCGTAGCATTACATTTATATGTTGTATAAGGCTTCTCGTGGGGTGGGCGGGGTGGTGGGGATCAGAACGCGGGTTCCTGTCGAAATCAATTATATTATCCCGACGTGCACCTAAGTGTCATTCTGCCAGCAGCACGAAGAGCGGAACGGTGCTCTCGCAGCATAGAACAGAATATCTTGATCGAATCAGTTGTGGAATGGGGATGTTAAGTGTGTGCAAGATGCACGAACAGCTTTTCTTATTCACGGCTTTCAGGACCCCTTCGGGAATCTGCAACTATACATCAACGGTCCCAGAGCAACACAAATATGCCCGGAAAACAGAGCGGACCATCCGACATACTAGTCCACAGTCTGTGATCGCAAGCACCCGCAATGAGATGGGAAGCAATCGCATTGCGGGCAATATCCTTTGCAGAAAAGAAGCGTTCCGTACCATGGATGTAACTCAAGTTCAGTAAGAGAATCAATCCCAAACGCATCCAGTCTGTTGAGGGTATCGACCAAATTCGCACTCGATGAAAGGTTTTCGAAGTTTCAGACACCGTTGCTGTAACTTCCTCAGCTCACATCAATCGGCGGTGGCGGCATCCAAACTGACAAACACACAGCGGAGAAAATCAACCATCTTATCCTGACGAGACGAGCAGTGTGCAAAGGTATAGATGTCAGGTACACCTTCATCGGATCAACCCTTACCCGCTTGTGTGTGCATCATCGTACAGAAGAGCCATCATAATGTCCTTGACGTCAGTGTAATGTACAGTGTTCCATCCCAGCAACTCAAATTCCCGCTGTGCTGAAAGACTTCTGGCAGGGTGACCGCCAGTTTTTACGGTTGCTAGCTCGTGTGCAGCGATGCCACCAGATCGTGGGAATCCGAAGGTCACCGACGCGACTTATGACGAACGGACCGAGAAAACAGGTTTCCTGCGGACGCGCTGACCCTGTACTAACGTACCGGGAATTTGTTCTATACATGGGAAAGGGAACAACTAAAACCTGACCACCCACGGTATCGAGTGACGACGAAAGTTCACTACAACGTGGACCAATCGTACAAATTAATGGACAACGGGATAAATGGTATGGTGAATAAATAATCATAGCGGTACTTAGGGTATCGGAGGTGAGACAGTCCCCAGAGGGATGTCTCCGTCGGTGCGTAACTCAGTGTCTCGGTTGGACACTGGAGCAAACTGCACCCGCGAACGTTTTGACGTGTAGCCCCCTTGGCCTGGAGCGAATGCTATACTCGTAAGAGACCATTGAGTCCTTGAGGCGTCCGCCGCTTTCTTTAACGAAAGCATCAGCCGGCCAATCATTACGGGGAGGTACCTGTGAGTAGAATTGTTTTCGTCAGCGCCTCCGAAGGGCGTCCACTGGGCGAGATCAGTACGCACACGTCACCCCCGCTACGTATCAACGTTATACAAGAGAAAATAATGAGCATACGTTCATTGATAGGAACCAAACCTAGCGTTCACCTAGCCGGCAGGAGTTGGATGGTTGGCTAGAGAAGTTTCAGCGTCGCTCATATCACAAATAATAGAGAGGCTCACCCTCGCAAATAGCAGTGTCATCACAAGCACAAAGTGAGACGTAAAGATAACCAAGAAGTATAGCGTTGTGTCTTGAACGATTGACCGAAGGATGCGTGGCACCTTGGCACCATTGAGCCCGGCCCTAACCGCAAGAACAACAATCACCAAAAACGCCAAAGTGTCTGTCGTTATGTTAATGAATGAGCTGAGATGGAACACCTCGGAAAAAAGCGAACCGTAAAGGAGCGATATGGCCGTGTAGGCAATTTCCACCTTCCGATGTCTGGTGAAGACACACAATTGATATGCCGAGAAGTGGATAGGAGGGAGTTGCTGCGCTTGATTTCCGATGTTATCAGTGTCAGTGATCATTGCTTAGGGAACAAAAGTCCACACAGGTGGACGCCGTACCTGGGGCTGTCGCAGCCAATGTTGTCTCGTATATCCCAAACGCAAGCTGAGGAACTGTGATACACACGAAGACACCTGTGATGATCGTGTTCTTCATCGTGATGGCGTATATCCTGTAACCCCACGAAGACAAAAGCGGTTCAGGTGACCGGATCAACGTATGTCTAGTTCATACCTTGCGGTCAAGATGATCTGAGCAATGAGCGTACACCAAACGAAGAAAAGGACTTCGATGAACGCGGTTTTACTGCACCTGTCAGTGTTAAATCAATCCAACAACAGAACGGTCATTGGGGACGTTGCGGAAAGTGGATATGAGCGTTTATCAAACACCGATCTGATATTTAAACCCACATCTACAATGGGGATGGGGCTGTCAGACGCATCGACCAGGGGCTGGACGGACACCAGAAATCTTCTCACCTCATAGGTGTACGCCCACGATTCAATCGCTGTGATGGAATCCATTGAGTGATACGTCTTGAATGCCACCCGGAGCACATACCAACGGCGACCCATATCGTGTACACCATCGGCAGATATCTGTTCTGCGTGGGTGATAAACCTAGAGGTCGGTCAAACTCGAGATGGAGCCATACGCACCAGAATGAACACCACGAAGACTTGATGCGGCTCAGTGTAGTGAATGGAAGTCCCGGAATCTAGACGACGTACCCCATGACTTCTTCCCCTGCCACACATACTGCACCTACACTGGGTCAACAGAGATACTCCTCCAGCGAATATAGAACAAACCTCATCTGGCAGGGTAATCAAATAGTCGTAGAACAGGACGGCCGTAAGCGCTGCCCAGTAGTACTACGAATCTGGATCTGAGCAAGGCCAAGGCTCAGATACAAGCTCAGAAACAGTGTACCTTGATGGAGGTACTGATCGCAGCTGGGTTAGAGAATAAATCCACGAAGTAGACGCAAAGGAGACATACATATCGTGTCCAGCCTGAATAAGTTCATCCAGTGAGGAGGACATAGAGATCCTGAGCAACTAGCGGGCTGAAGGGGGACAGGAAAGGAAGGGTGGCAAACGGGAATCTGTTGCTAGACTGCATCTTATGTATCCCGCCGTGCAGTGATGTAGTACCTAGCGTCGGTGCTGAAACAGAACCCTGGTGGATCTCAACCAAGGGACCGGCAACGTGCTTGAGATCCAAATCCACTTACGTGCACGGTGGCAGTTCATGACGGTCGTTCGACGGGTGGTTCTCCGTAAGGGCCAAATCGCACGTAGACGTACACAACTGAATGTCCGAGGGCCCTCCGGGGGGCGCTGTCAAGATCCTGACCGCTCTGTCGGGTCGCCACTGGCGCAGATCTTGGCTACTGGCTCCCTTCTACGACGGATGGAAATATAAATATACGTAGCCTTACGGATAGTTACACGATGTCGCCTACGTAAATTATGTTTTTCCATTTGTTCGGTTTTGTGGCGTTAACGTAGGACTCGATCAATGATTACAGGGTCGTAGTCACAGGGGATTCACGTTTGCAGTGAGTGTGCTTCCCACAACCATCTGAGCTGGTAGGTTTTCCATGTTCCCATACCCTTTCCTTGCTACCGGTCTTGGAGGCGCCCTCACCCCCGTTGGGGCATTCATTTGGGGGGCTGAACGTTATCCTCTGGTGTCGCAAAAAGTCGGAGGCACGGTTAAGCATCACCTCATGTACCTCGCGGATGATCCAGGTAGTACAAAGGCTGGCCACCGTATCCATGAGAAGTGTTCGGCGACTGTCGTTTTACGAGAGCATCTAGATGGTAACGGGAGGGTATGACACTGTGGCTTGACTGCGCTAGCGAAGTCCCCGCTCAGATAGTAGTCAGCGATTGTTGGCCTGACATGCAGAAGACACCACCAATAATTGGTCCGTGTCCTTAAGCGAGTGCGACGTGCCTACACACCCATTCCTGGTCCAGCCCTAAATCTGATGGAGATCAGTCACGGAAACCCATGATCAGACCACCCGTCGGCAGGATCGGGCGGAGCTAGAACCCACCTGTGGACGACAATCAATCCATCG
>Ga0307513_10012699_pt1 | contig 10370 bp, 7 predicted proteins | sample 15_EM_MG_FD_202174 | JGI IMG/M metagenome (GOLD analysis project Ga0307513, IMG submission 202174) | Populus trichocarpa ectomycorrhiza microbial communities from riparian zone in the Pacific Northwest, United States - 15_EM | ecosystem: Host-associated > Plants > Roots > Unclassified | place...
TTGCTTTCCGTTTATGTAGGTGTGACTTTTTGAATTTCAGTAGGAATAAAGACTGCATCAAGTGTAAATGTAAGGCGCCCCAAGGAAGCAACAACCGAATATGAAGAACAGATATGGAAAAGCCCTTGTTAAGTTATTAGTAGATAGAGGATGCATGATGCAGGAGGATCTGAATAGTAAAATATGGATATGTTGCATTCACATCACGTGGAAAGAAAGCCTGACATATATATATTTATGAACCAGATGGACTTCTACAAGCTCAAGAAAAGGTTTGATTGTGCCAAACGACCTGTCTAACAGAAACAAATATAACTTTTGATCTGACCATTGTATTGTGCTGAAAGTTTTTTAGAAGATTTTGCGAGCCAATCGAGGTCAAGAAGGCTTTCAAATTAGATCGAAAACTTTTTTTCTCTCAATTTTGGTTTTTTTCTTCTTAATTTCATACTTTCAGCCTTTATTTTTTCATGTTTGATTAGGATTATTTTTCCTTTCCGGTTAAGGTCGGATATAGGTCTATTTAAACTATTATAATCTTTATTTCTTTTCAAGTTAGGGATTGACATGATAATTTTTAATTAAAATAAATAGTACATTTATGGTTCCTTTTCAACCTTTTTCGTGAATTTTGTCTTATTGTTCCTTTTATTCTTAATATACTTAGATTCGGTTGCGTTAAATAGCATCAAAGCCTAGTGTTCTTAGTTGTTTTTGTTATTACATTGTTGGAATAGTCATAACTAGAAGAGGACACAGAGCATGATGTAGTAGTGTGGAAAGGGAATGGTTTTTGATAAAGAAGGTTTCATTTTAGAAACAAAACGTTCACAAACTAGTGATCGAGAACTTATAAAGGCAAGTTATAGAATTAACTTGTCATTTGAAGGAGAAAGATTTTAAGGATCAAAAGACGAATGATCACGAATTTATGACTAGTGTTGAGAACTTGTTTAATAGGTGTGAGTAAAGGACATAGCCTTATGATTGAGATGAGTACCATAAAAACTTGTGTTTTGATGACACTTCATGAGTTTGCAAACACCTTACAGGCTGGGGAATTCAATTATTGGTTACATGAAATGGAGATGATTTTTTAATATAAAAAGGTTCTAAAACAAATAAAAGTGAAGTCAATCACTATCAGATTTAAGAGGTAAGCTTTTACATGGTCGGAACAATTAAAGAGAACTCGTGAGTGAAGGATAAACCCATGATTTATGACTAGGAAATGATGAAGAAAAATATGAATGGTCACTTTTTTCTTTTTGAGTATATGTCAACTACTGATCAGAAACGACCTGTTACAAATAAAATATTACTTGGTGACGTGATACTTAAATAGGTTATGACAGTCCATATAAGATGTGCTTTGTTTGCAATTGTTGTGGACAATTTCGGAAGCTTATCATAGGGCTTTAATAGTGGAGAAATAGTTAAGGAAGCCAATAAAGGCACTCAAGTATACCAGAGTACTAGAGGTGTGCGCACCAATTACTAGCAAACAATCAGTCAACCTAAATCTATTCTTGAGCAAACCATATGTCATAATTTGGTGTTATAGATGTGGTGAGCGATGTTATTGTGCTAATGGGTGTCATAAGCCAAAGATTCACACGAGTAAGAGTCTTTTAATAATGATGAGTTCGAAGAAAAGAGTGAAGCCATTAGATAGCCTGTTTATAATGATAAAGGTGGCAATGAGATTCTATATAGAGATGATAATGCTACCTCAATCATCCAAAAGAGTTCGCTAACTTCCAATGATGATTTAGGTGAAGATTGGTTATATACTAACATCTTTCATACAATTTGTACGATTAAAAAAAAGTTGTGCAACCTAATCATTGATGGTGAGAGTTGTGAGAATGCAATATCAACCTAGGCAATGTAGAAGTTTTAACTTAAAATAGACAATCATGTTTGTTTTCATTTTTCATTTGCACAAAGTGTTTTAATAATATTTGGTGTGATATAGTGTCTATTGATATATGTTTTATATAGTTAGAGACATGTCTTAGCAATATGATAAAAGTGTAGTGTGTGAAAAAAAATGATGCAACATGTACACCCTTAGCATTAAAGAGAAATATATATTGGTGCTCAAGAGATATGGGTATTTTACATGGTTCAGATAGATAAAGAAAAGAGTTTGTTATTCATGTTTCAATTTTTTAAGAAGGTTAACAATGAAGGAGTGGTTTTTACGCGGATGTCTTTAAATAGTCTTATTGATGAGAATAGTGATGTTTTTACTCCCGTATCCATGTCATCTCTAACTTGGCTACAGGTTGGACTGACAACAAAAAAAGAGTCAAGCTTTTCTTAAATGAAAAAAATCAAATTAACTTACCCAAAATCACCATTGGATGTTGGTCGATCTATTAGAAGTTACAGGGACTGGTCTAGCCCACTGATGGTGGGTTGTTGCAGTCTTTGTGATGGAATTGACGCCGCTAGCTCCATCGTCAAGAACATTGTAAACCCCTGTAAAAAAAACATAGGATCAAAGTAATGAGGTCTCGATGAGTAATGAAGATTTGGTATGAAAGAAATGAATAAATAGTGGGAATGATAATAAATGTGTCATGTAAGAAAGAGAATGGTCTCCATAAATAAATTTAAAGGTATTGTTGAAGACTAAATGAGGGTTATGATTTTTAGTTTAAAACTCGTAACATTGTCAAAACCAGTGATAAGTTTCAATGGATACAAGAATAAGAAAAATGAGAAGATATGTAAACCCGATCAAAAAACTTATTTTGATAAATTAGTGATAAATGGTTAATATTGCATTTATTGAGTATAAATTAAGGTGAAATTTAATGATGATCTAAGTAAATAAATTAATGCATGAAATTCAAATTTTGGCGTAAGAAACACTGATTGTCTAGTCTTACGGTATTGATGATATATCTCAATCCGATCGTTGGATCAGACTGAACTTTTATAAGGAATCTCCAGACTTATTGCTTTATCTTAGGTTAAAATTTCATGTCAATCAAAGTTTGGAAAGGCCTTACGAGAGTACTGAAAATCAAGTAAATTAAAGAAGATGACACACGAGCCATTAATAAGGGTATTTTGGTAATTTTATCAAAACAAATATTCTTCTCTCCTCCTTTAAAGACAGCCCATATCCTATGCAAAAGGAAAACAAGAGGGAGACCATTTGTTCTCCCATTTTCTTCATCTTCTCTCCATTTCTTCAAGTTAAATCAAAATGGAGTGTTCTTGGGAGGATTATATCCAAGAAAAAAAATTAAGTGACTAAACTTAGAGAGTTATAAAGCTTGAGAAAAACAAAGAGAAGAAGCTGGAAATTGGAAGAGAAGGACATGATGTTTTGTAGAGTTTTGCAAGAATTCACTGAAATAAGTTAAAGTAGTAAAGGTAAAGAACATACCCTAAAGTAATTTCGTTTTTCTCTCTTGTTCTTACATGAGGAGAAGAAAACCTCAAAGCTTAAAATTCTAGGGTTCATGTAAATATTTTAGGAGAATAATTGTTCTTGTGGATTTTAAAGTTAATTGCATGATAATGACTTGATTAGCATAAAATAGAAGGAATAAATTGATTTGTAACTATGGGTTTTGGGATGGCAACAAGGCAGAAACTTCAGCAACCATATCTTGGCTTTCCAACGTTGGATATGTTATTATGGTCAATGTTACCTATATTTTTACTGGAGGGATTGTCTAACAGACTTCGTTTGAGATCTGTCACCTGAGAAACATTCCTAGAAAATCACCTTCAAGACAGTCTCGTTCGTTGGCTATTACTCATCTTTCCACCATTGCATTGGTTTGGATCTTGCATATATTGTTCATCCAAATGTTCTATAAATTCTAAACGGTTGAGATCAAAAGCAAACACTCTCACCAGAAATTATACTTCCTGATCAGTAGGTCTCTAATTTTCAGGTCAATTTGGTATTGTTCTGATATAGGGAGATTTAACCGTTAGATGTATGTTAATTTTGGATATGTTATTCTAATTATGATGATGTATAATGTCGCCGTTTGGATTTATTGAATTTTGAGTTGAAAGAATAGTATTTTAAGTTTGGTTTGAGAAATATTGAATGAGAATATGATGTTTAGCATAAAAATTATGTTTTGGGCCTAACGATAATTGTAATGGGTTTAATGATGATGGAAGTGTTTGAGAATTGTTTGTGTTGTGTTTGAGTCATGTTTGATGTGTTGATAAGTGATGTGTATAGTTAAATTCTATATATAAAAAAATAATGATTGATTTATACTTTGGTTGTGTTGGTATAAGAAACATGATATGGGAAAATAGTTTGGGATAAATTGAAACTAACTTTGGAAAATTAACCCCTATTGTGACTGGCCATGTTAGTTAAATTGGTGCTGAAATGTTTGGTAAATTACGTGTTTTGATGAAGAAATGAATGGGAAATCATGGTAAGGGATGTTGTAAATTGAATTATGATATAAGAAATCATTTGGAGTGTGCTTTGGAAAAATTTGACATGTGTAGTCATTGTTGAAATCTAAGCTAAATTACATTGTTTGGCGATAGATTAAATGTCTTGGAAAATTAGAAAATCACTTATGAGAATTCATGTCTCTAGACACTAGAAAAAAATCGGTAACGAAAAGTCATGTTTTTTGGACATTGAAAATCATTAATAAAGAATTGAGTTAATTGAACATTTAATATTCGGGTAAATAAATTCTAATGTAAATGAATTTAAATGAGAAGCATTAAAATAAAATACATCCATAGAAATTGTTTATGAAAGTATTCAATTTTGTGAATTTATTTACGGAAGTATTTGATTTTGTGAATTTATAAATAAATTGGGAAGATTTGAATATTGATTCAGGATGTTATATTGAAATGTAGGAAAAGCTTTCGAAGGGGGGTCCAACTTCTCAGGAGCTTGTATGGTAGGAGGGACCACAGGAGGGGCACAACAACAACGAGGAAGCACGAGCCGAGCTTCTGCAGCAGGTAGGTATTTTATACTTACACTTTTTACGTAACGTTAATTTTACTAACTTGTTAAATTCTCGGTCTTTGCTTTTATGGGTGAAACCACGAAGAGAAAGGATAAAGTGAAATAAACAAGAAATTAAAATGGATTTGGGTACTTGATTGATTTAATAATATGAATTACATTAATGGACTTCGTTGATGATCGTTCCTCAAACTTGATTAACTGGTCCCGAATACGGAGACTAATGATGTTAGTAAGGTTTATTAACATTGGCATGATCATCCTTGAAAATAAGAGATATTGAACTTGATTAACTATTCGGGTGAGAATAGTTAATGACATCGACTAGTAACGTCGATATCAACAATCCCATAAAACTTGATTAGCTATTTCTGAAATATAAGCTAATGATGTCAAGAATCTTGACATCGGCATTTCTGGAAATATTCCAAGGTATTATAGAAAGAAAAATTTGATTGGCTATTTCGGGTTGGAAATAGTCAATGACATCAATCAGTGGCATTGATGTTGGCATTTAAAACAAACTTGATTAGTCGGTCTTGATATTGGCGACGACACTAATGAAAATTCATTAGTGTCGGCATTCCCTTCCAAGTTTTAGGGGAGAGGTGTTATAACGGTATTCACGATAAGGAATGATTAAAAGTGTTAATGAAATGGGGATTGACATCTTGAAATGATTATTCATTCAGCCTTAAAAAGGCGGATATTGATTGGAAATTGTGGAATAAAATAGGCAGAGGAACTAGTTACCCGGTAATGGGCTGGTGACATTAGTTTTTCTAATGACTGGACTTGTGTGGTGTTAATATTATCAGGATAACTACTTTGTCAGATTATAAATAGAATGTTGAATGAAACCTAACTGTTAAACAGAAGTGGTAAATTGTGTTTATGTTGTGGATTATTGAAGAAATAAAAAAAATTAAATTGATGAAGATCTAATCCTTGTGAAGGATGTAGGCAAAGATCGTATCGCTTGGAACGTAAGAATAGAAGTTTATTGACCATGGTAGGTGTTGTACAATTGAGGTATATATTATTTTGAATTATTTGATGAATTGTAATTGATACAATTTGAGAATCGTGTATTGTGCACATGGAGGATGTCAAAAAAATTATGACTCGCAACGTAAATATATTGTATTAAGGTTTTGTGTTGTTGTTGACATGATAAGAATTTGATAGTAATTATAATAGTGTAATAAAATGCTAATAACAGTGATGAAACGACGTATGACAATGACTACCAATTGAGGTATAAGATCATAGAGGGCTTGGTTCAAACATTGAAGACGCACATAAATAATTTGTTATAATATTTAGAATTTAAAGAAAATGAATTACCAGGGTTAAAATTTTCATACGCTAGATATGCGGTATTCAACAACAAGTAAGTTGGTTACTATTTAGAATGATATGAGAAAGTAAATGAAGAATTGTATAATTAGTCATCCATATGAGTGATGGATAATGAAATTTGGCCTTAATTCTAGTGGCCAAATGAGATTAGATTGATGAATTAAATAGATTGATTAATTGATGTATGTATGATATTCATATTATTTGAAGATGGATTTGATATGAATATTGTGAAAATGATGGTAGGTTCCATGACAAAGGGAGATTTTACTGAAAATCTAAAGAAACATTGGAATGTATTAAAATAGACACAAGAAATGTATAAGTTGAATATACTTATAAACAAAAATTGAGCCAAAAACATAATGAGTTTGATGATTTATATGAAAGAGTCATAATGGGTATAATAGATTTTAGGATTAGCATTGATATAAAGATAGAGAGAGAAATCATATGGTAGATGTTATAACGAATTAAATGCACTTGTGAGATGAAACAAGACACAAAATGAAAATGTTGAACGATTCCAGGAATGATGAATAGAGACGTAATAATAGAAAGTTAAATAAGAATTTCAAATAACTATGATTGCATATCGTTGAATATATATTTAATTACATGTGCATGTATTGTGTGATTTTCCTTCCATGCTATAATTTATTCTTACTATATTTATTCTATACATTATGATATTGAATGTCCTTCACATTCACACTAGGAGTAGTGTTTTAGATCTTTTAGTCTCATTTTGTATGATTAGAGAAGAAAATGAACATTAATATATTGTCTTTAAAGAACTAAATGACTTAATATGTAATAGTACTTCTTTTACAGTAAGGGGGCGTTTGTTTGCTCGAAAAGTGGTTTCCTGAAAATCACTTTCCAAACTTTCATGTGTTTGTTTACTATTAGAAAAGTTGGTCAATGAAAAACACTTTCCAGTCAAAGAAAAATTTTGCTTGATTTCCAAAATAGTGTTTTCCTTTTTATTTTGGATTGAAAACACTTTCTAGAGGTTGTGAAAAATTTAGAAATATCATATTATTTGCTGATTATATCAAATTTGGTCCTCAAACTTTTAAATTGATATATATTTTGTTTGAATCTTTTTTTTTTAATTTCATCCCTTAAAATTTAATTTAATTTTATTTTTATATTAACTTTGGTTCTTATTTTTATGATTGTTATTTGCTTTTCTCTTATCATTTTTTTAATTGAAATATTTTTTCTATCAAATTTGATCCTCATTCTTTTGATTGTTACTTATTTTATTTGAAATAATTTATGAAATTGTAATTATTATTATTTTAATTTCATCATCTTTTAATTTTTTTTATTTGTTAGATTTGATCTCTATTATTTTGATTATTATTTATTTTATTTAAGATAATTTATGAAATTAAATGTTTTTCAATTTCATTATCATTCAACTTTTTAATTTGTAAGATTTGTTCCTTATTATTTTAATAAACTTGAAAAAAAAATAAAACATTAATAAGCTATTTTCCAGCTCATTTTCTATAACATAATCAAACACTATAAAGTGTTTTCCAACTTATTTTTCATGATTCTACCAAACATCGGAAAATAATTCACTTTTCAGAAATTCACTTTACAAGAAAATCACTTTTAAAAAAAAAACTACTTTCCAGCGAACAAATGAGGCCTAATTGTAGGACATAAATTGTATTATTTTGTATGTGTAATCTTAATGTTTGTTTACTTCCATTTATTATGAATTATGTGTGTTAATGGGAAAGAAATGAATATGTGAAACGTTATGCATGTACCATGAATGATGTGTTGTTGAGATTCAACATGATTATGACATAATTGAGAAATGAGTATAAGGTGTGTACAAGATGATTGTCGATAACTTGGGATTTCTCGGTATAGGGAAAACTCTACCAAAAATTCGGTAAAATGTTCGGCAAGTCCTAGATAAGTTCGGCAAAAAAAAAATTATTTTTCTTAAGTTAAGGCTCAAAGTTCATTTACGAATGTATTAGATTACAGGGTGTTACAAACATGGTGGATTTGTGTGTTGGTGACCCAAGTAGCAACAACAACTCCTCCCAGTGGATCTCTTTCCTTAAATCAGACTTGTGACTTTTGAAAGTTAAATTCTTACCAGGTTATATGGATTTCTTGAGTTGATTTTTATGAAACCTACAAATCAAATATTGCTTTAATCATTGTTAAATCTATGAAAACTCACCTCCTTTACATCTTTTCTCTCATTTATTGATCTAGTTCATAAAAAGGAGATGAATTGAAAAAACATAATCTTAGGTGCAAAAAAGTTCAAAAAAAAAGAGTAAGAAGAAATGTGGTTGAGGAGAGGACACGAAGACAAATAAAAAAAAGAGTAAAATAAATTTTGTCTTCTCACAAAAAGAAAGATGAGAAATTAAACTTGAATTACTGTATGAATCCATAATAAAAATAGACATGGTTCACAATATTTTTACTATCTCTTTTAGTTTTTTTACTGGAACTTTGACCCGCGGTGCGAGTCAGATTTTTTTAAAATATAAACAATTATTTAAATATCACTAATAAGTTTTTAATAAAAAGAATTAAATTATATGAAGGTTGATTCGATGTGATCCGGTTGACTTTACAGGTCTAAAAAACAACCTGGACAACTCGTAAAAACATAATTTAACTCAAGATTTTTTTCAAAATGATATCTTGTTTTACATTAAGATAACAACATATTGGATTGGCTTGGGTCAACTCGGGTTAACATGTCAAATCCGTGATCCAGGTTATGAGACTATGATAACCTTATAGAAAACAAATCAAAATAAATTATAAAGCCTAATTTTCAATCAACTCAATGTTGAATGATGAAATTGAAAGAAAAAAACAATTAAGGAAAGATAAAAAAAAGCAACCCGAGTTAACCTGTGAAACTCGCGACTCGGGTTATAAGATCGAGATAGCCTCATAGAAAGAAAATCAGAACAAATTATAAAGTTTAATTCTCAATCAGTCCAATGTTGAATGATAAAACTAAAAAAAGAAATCAATTAAAAAAATAACATAAAAAATAACACAAGTCATTCCACCAAACCCATGATCCGAGTCATAAGACCGAGTAACCTCATAGAAAGAAAGAAAGAAAAAACTATTTGATTTAACCCGAATTAACTTGTTAAATCCACGATATTGATCATGGGACTGAGATAACCTCATAAAGAGTAAATAAAAATAAATTATGAAACTTAATTCTTTATTGATCATGTCGGCCCCAATGTTGAACAATGAAATTTATAAAAAATTGAATAAAAAAATGATACAAAAAATGAGCAAAGTCAATATAGATTAACTTGTTAAGCACTATTCTCAAGTCATAAGATTAAGATAACCTTATAAAAAATCAAAACAAAATAAATCATGAAGCCTAATTCTCAATAAAACACGATATTAAATGATGAAATTAGGGGGGAAAATCAATTACAAAAATCGAGTCAACTGGATTAATCTGTCAAACCTGCAACTCTGATCATAAGACGAGGGCAGCTTAATAAAAAATAAATCTAATGTTGAAGAATATAAGACTGAGATAACCTTTTAGAAAGAAAAAAAAATGACTTGATTTAACCAAAATACCAAAACCTGTAACCTTGATCATGAGACCAATATATCCTTATAGAAAACAAATCCAAACAGATTATGAAGTTCAATCCCCAACCAATCCAATATTGAATGATAAAATTGGGAAAAATCTCAAATACAAAAACACAAAAAACAACTCAAGTCAACTCGGGTTAACCTGTTAAACACTATTCTTGGGTCATGAGACCGAATTAACCTAATATAAAGCAAATAAAACAAATCATGAAGTCTAATTTTTAGTTAACTCAATATTAAAGGATGAAATTGAAAAAGAAATTAAGAAAAAAACCCTAACCAACCAGGTTAACCTGTCAAACTCATGTTCCATATCACGAAAGTTAGATAACATAATAAAAAAACAAATATAATATCAAAGGATAAAATTAAAAAAAAA
>Ga0307513_10012700_pt1 | contig 10370 bp, 7 predicted proteins | sample 15_EM_MG_FD_202174 | JGI IMG/M metagenome (GOLD analysis project Ga0307513, IMG submission 202174) | Populus trichocarpa ectomycorrhiza microbial communities from riparian zone in the Pacific Northwest, United States - 15_EM | ecosystem: Host-associated > Plants > Roots > Unclassified | place...
CAGCCGCACCACCGCTGGCTGCTGGTGCTGGACCGTGCCGACGACATGACCGAGATCGAGGACCTGCTGCCGGAGGGTGTGGGGCACGTCCTCATCACCTCCAACAGCCGTGCCTGGGCCGACAACGACCGCGTCCACCGCATCGACGTACCCGCCTTCTCCCGCGGGGAGTCGATCGCGTACACGAGGAGTCGCGCCCCCCGGCTGAACCTCGCCGAGGCCGATCTGCTCGCGGAAGCCGTGCAGGACCTGCCCCTGTTGCTGTCCCACACCGCGGCCTGGCTGGACGCCCACCCCATGCCCGTCGCCGAGTACCTGGAACTCGTCCACAACGGTCACCCCGCCAGGCTGGAGCAGCCGGGAGGGGGCGGGGTCGGCGATGCGGCCGAGTATCCGCGGGCGCTGGAGAGCAGTTGGTCGATCACGCTGGAGTCGCTTCAGCGACGCCATCCGGTGGCTGTCGAACTACTCGGACTCTTCACCTGCTTCTCGCCGGACTCCGTCCCCGTACGGCTGCTGCGGACGGAGTATCCGGCAGGCCTGGCGCCGCGCATCGCAGCCCTGGCTGCCGACCGCCAGGCATGGGACGGGGCGCTGCTGACGCTGGCGGAGACGTCGGCGGTGCGACTGGTGTTCGGCGAGGACGGGGTCGAGCGGGCCGAGGTGCACCACTTCTACCACTCCCTGCTGCGGGACGGCCTCAGCGAGGACGAGCGGGATCTGTTCTCGCAGGTCGCGTGTGGTGTGCTGGCGGCTGCCGATCCGGGCGACCCGCTCGACACCCGGACCTGGTCGCGCTACGCCGAGTTGATTCCGCATCTGGAGATCTCCGGAGCTTTGGACAGCCCACGTGAGTCCGTGTCCCAACTGGTGCTGGATTGCATCGAATACCTCCGTAGCCGCGGCGAGGCGCGCACAGGCCTGCGGCTGTGTGAGCTGACCATCGCGCGGTGGCACAGTCGGATGCCGCCGGACAGCAGCGAGATGCTCATCCTCACCCACCAGCACGCGAACATGCTCCGGCGGATGGGGCGTTACCAGGAGGCGGAGGCGGTGGGGCGGACGGTCGTCGACCGGCTGTCCACCGGGCGGTCTGCTGAGGACCGCGAACTATTGCGTGCGAAGAACGGCCTGGGCGGAACCCTGGTGGCGTTGGGGGAGTATCGCGAGGCGTATGAACTGCACAAGGACGCCGTTCGTGTCGAGACGGCAGTGCACGGAGCCGAGGGCCCCCAGAGTCAGCAGATGCGCTCCAACCTCGCCAATATGCTTGGTCTGCTCGGGCGTTACGACGAATCGTTGAAGTTGTACACCTCGATAGTCGCGCGGCTGCGGGAAGAGTCGGGCACGAGACACTACCGCTCGCTCTACAACGAACTGCGCTGCTGCTGGACGCTGCGCCTCCTAGGCCACTACGGGGAGGCTCTCGTCCGGCAAGAGGCAAACCTGAGCGACTACCACCAACTCATGGGTCGTTACGGCGTCAACCCGATGGTCGCCGAACACAACCTGGCCCTGTGCCTGCGCCGCTCCGGCCAACTGCCGCAAGCGGAACGGAACATGCGCGAGGTGGTGGACCTGGCCCGCCAGCTCTACGGCCCCCGCCACCCCCAAGCCCTCTTCGTCGCTGCCGACTACGCCTCCCTGCTCCGCGAACACCGCGAGCTGGACCGCTCCTGGACCCTCGCCGACCGGGTCGCCGGCGACTACGCGGACCTGCTGGGCAACGCCCACCCCTTCTCCGTGGGCACTGCGGGCAATGTCGGTCTGACGCTCTGGGAGTCGGGGGACCGGGACGAGGCGCTCCGCATCGCCGAGCGCGCACTGCGCGGGATGACCGCCGCGATGGGTGCCGACCACCCCTGGACGCTGGGCTGTTCGCTGAATGTCGCTGGAGCGCGCAGCCTTGTGGGGGACCCTGAGGGGGCCGCCGGTTACAGCCGCGACTGCATGGCACGGTCGGCGCGGGCGGTGGGCAGCGCGCATCCTCTCACCCTGATGGGCAAGGCGGCACTCGCGGCCGATCTGCGCTCGCTGCGGCAGACCGACGCCGCCGACCGCCTGGAGCGGGAGACGCTCGGGCAGCTCGTCGAGGCGCTGGGGGCGGACAGCCCGTTCACCCTGGCGGTGCGCCAGGGTGAACGGCCCTATTGGGACTTCGAACCGCAGCCTGAGTGACTGCGGTCACCGGGGCACAGCTACCGTTACGGCTTCCGAGCCACCGCCCCGTACATCGCGATGTCCTCGTCCCTGATCCCCTCGCCGCTCGTCTCGTCCGGGTGCCACTTGTGGACCTGGACGATGCCCGGCTCGATCAGCTCCAGGCCCTCGAAGAACTCCTCGGCCTCCGGGAACGTACGCAGGCGCATCGGCATGTTGCGGGCCTTGTACTCGCGGGCGACCCGGCCCACCTCCTCCGGGGCGAACTCGGCGGTGCCGATGGACATCGCCAGGTAGCTGCCGGAGGGGAGGGGGTCGAGGAGGCGGCGGACGATGCCCACCGCGTCGTCCTCGTCCAGGACGAAGTGGACGATCGCGATCACCGTGAGCGCGACCGGCTTGGTCAGGTCGAGGGTCTCGCGGAAGTCGGGGGAGTCGAGGATGGCCTCCGGGTGCTGGAAGTCGGCCTCGATGTACGCCGTCCGGCCCTCGGGCGTGCTGGCCAGCAGCCCCTGGGAGAGGGTGAGGACGATCGGGTCGTTGTCGACGTAGACCACCCGGGCCTCGGGCGCCACCGACTGGGCGATCTCGTGCAGGTTGGGCGAGGTCGGGATGCCGGTGCCTATGTCGAGGAACTGGCGGATGCCCACTTCCTTGGCCAGGTAGGCCACCGCGCGGTTCATCCAGTCGCGGTTGGCCTTCATGTGGATCGGCAGGGCGGGCCACTCGTGCGACATGGCGTCGCCCGCTTCCTTGTCGGCGGGGTAGTAGTCCTTACCGCCGAGGATGTAGTCGTAGATCCGCGCGGAGTGTGCGTTCTCCGTGTCGATCCGGTCGGCCGGCCATCCGTTGTCGGGCACGCCGCCCCTCCCATTCAGGTCGTGAGTCTGAGTCAAGTCTCAGTAGAAGCAAAGCAGTTCGGTTGATCAGAGCAGGAAGTCTGCTGCACCCGCCTTCACACCGGCCAGAAAACTCGTCATCTCGCGCGGGGTGAAGACCAGGGCCGGGCTGTCGGGATCGGTGGACTGCCGGACGGCGACCCGGCCGTCGGCGAGCTTCATCACTTCGACGCAGGCGCCACCCGCGTCGTCGCTCCACGGCTTCGACCAGCCCCGGGCGCCGAGTTCACGTGCAGGCATGCCATTGCGTACGGGGTGGTGGGAGTGACTGGAGTGGGTGTTCAGGTGATGGGGGTGTGTGGGGTGGTGCATGTCAGAGCTCCTTGCGAATCGCACCGAGGATGGCCTCGGTCTTTCTGGCGGGCGCCGACTGCGCGCCCAACCGGTCCAGAGCCTCGCGATAGACGACGACGTCGTCGGCCTTGTCGAGATACACCGCGCCGACCAGACCGTTCAGATAGACGATGTCCGGCAGCTCGGGTGCCCTGAAACGGAAGAGATGGAACGCTCCGGCCCGCATCGCGGGATGCGGACCGTTGCCGAACGGCATGATCTGCAAGGTCACCTGAGGCAGCTCGTTCATCGCGATCAGATGGTCGATCTGCGCGCGCATCACCTCCGGACCGCCGACCGGCCACCGCAGCACGGTCTCGTCCATCACGATCCACACGCGCGGCGGCGACTCGCGCGTGAGCAACTCCTGGCGTCGCAGGCGCAGTGCCACCCGGCGGTCCGTCGCCTCCGACGAGGCGTGCGGATTACCGGCCCCCAGCAGTGCACGCGCGTAGTCCGCCGTCTGGAACAGACCCGGCACGAACTGCGATTCGTACGCACGGATCTGCAACGCGGCCTGTTCCAGGCTCAGATACGCGGCGAACCAGTCGGGCAGTACGTCCCGGTAGTTGTGCCACCAGCCGCGCTTGTTGGCCTCGCGGACCGACTTGAGGAACGTGTCGATCTCCTGCTGGTCCGTCACCCCGTACGTCTGCAGCAGTTTCTCGACGTCCGGCAGGCGGAGCCGGGCCACCTTGGCGGCTTCCATCCTGCGGATCGTGGAGTGGCTGACACCGATCGCCACACCCGCGTCCTCGTACGTGAGGCCGGCGCGCGTCCGCAGCTCCTCCAGCTGTCTGCCGAGGATCATGCGCAGGACGGAAGGGGCGCCACCCCAGTCGGTCTCCGCGGTCACACCTACCCCCTCACACCGGGCTCAGGGTCGCAGTCTGTCACGATCATCTTTCGACGGGAGCAGCATGCACCGCACGAATTGCAAATTTCAACTTGCTGGTTGCGAGCCGTTGTTGTCAGGTGTCACAGTGTTCGTACCTTCCCGGAAACGGTGAACGACGAGTCTGAATGGCCCTGTTGGGGGAGAAGGGGCTGCAACCTGCGCTTATTCGACGCGGGTTGACCTACTCGTGGCTCGCGTCGGGGTGGCGTCGCACCGGCCAGGGTGCGCAGGCAGACGAAAGGCGAACGGCGATGGCTCCGCCCTCCCTCCCCCAGCCGCTCGGCCGACTGCCCAGGGACAGGCTCGCCGACGGCCCCTCCAAGTACTCTCCGCAGTCGGGCATGTTCGCTCTGCCCGCGACGCCCGCCTCCGTGGGCGCGGCCCGCCGGAAGGTGCGCGACCTGCTCGACACCTGGGGCGTCGGCGCCGACACCACCGACAACGTCCTCCTGATGACCTCCGAACTCGTCACCAACGCCCTCACCCACACCGCCAGCGAGCGCGTCGTGTGCCGGCTGCGTCTGTCCGCCGGGCGGCTGCACATCGAGGTCGAGGACGAGAACCGCGGCGGGACCCTGCCGGCCCAGCGCATACCCGGCCCCGACGAACAGTGCGGACGCGGACTCCTGCTGGTCGGCATGCTGAGCAGCGACTGGGGCGTCCGCGACGCCCCGCACGGCTCCGGACGCATCGTCTGGGCCGAACTCCCGCTAGAGGAAGCGGAGGTGACGGACGCCACTACTGGCCCGGCGGCATCACCCTCCGTCGCGGCATCGTCCCCCGGCTCGGGCTCGGGCTCGCCCTCCGCCTCGACCTCGACCTCGACCTCGCCCCCCGGTTCGGGCTCACCCTCCGGCTCGGGCCCAGCTTCCGGCGAGACCTCTGCTCCTGCCGAGAGCACGACCTCCGTGACCGCCGAGCCCCCCGCCGCACCTGCCACGCCCGACGCCCCGGCGCCGGTCAGACCCTCCCCCGTCTTACCCCCGACGCCACCCGCCGCCCACGCGGCACAGGTCGCAGCACCGGCTCCCTGGCAGCCGCCGGCCCCGCACCGCACCCGGCCCGTCCCCCACTCGGCCGAAGGAACCGCCTCACATGGACCGTATGGAACAGCAGCGCCGCACCACACCCCGTACTCCCGTTCCTGACCCGCGCCCGCTCGGCCCGGTCACCCACCTCACGCTCCCGCCGTTCTACGCACCTCCCGCAACAAAGTCCCGGCGTGAGCGCCTCGGCATCCCTGACGCCCCCGGTGATATCCGCCACGGTTCGGCAGCGCCCCAAAGGGGCGCGGGGAACTGCGCGACCAGCCACGACGGCGCCGCAGCGAACCGACAAAACCTCGCGGCGACCGCCGCGCTCGGCTGCGACGCCGTCGGGACGCCCCGTGAGCACGGGCAGCGGATCATGGACAGCCTGCCCCGCGTCGGCTGTGTCTTCGCCGACGATCAGCGCTGGTGGTGGATCGTGCCGTCCGGCTCCCACCTCGGAGTCACCTGGCCGCCGAGCACCCGCTACGCGATCGGTGCCCAGCTCGCCGACCCGTCCTGGACCCGCACCCGACCGGCGTCCCCGTCCGTTCGGCCCCGGCTGATCCACAGCCCCGAGGACGGCTCCCCGTACACCCCGCCGATACCGCTGTACTTCCTCGCCTGCCGACTGGCCGGCAGCGTTCCGAGCTGGTCGCTCGGCACCGGCGGCTGATCCCGCCAACTCCCTTGCGAATCCCCTGAGGCGAAAGGCCTCGGGGGATCTTGACGGCACAAATGTTACCGGTAACATCGATGCCGTCCCCGCACCGGAGCGAGGACGAGTCAGCCGCGTTCTCGACCACAGGTGACGGGAGTCCACGTGACCGACCAACCGACGGGACGACCGACGGTCACCGAGCCACAGACATCCCCCACCGGCCCCGAGACCCCCACCGGCCCCAAGGCCCCTGTCGGCTCGGCCACCCCCGTCTTCAGCCCCGCCGCCGTGGTCGCCTCCTGCGTCGGCTTCGTGCTGATCGGGGCCCTCCAGGCCCTGTACGGTCCGGCGATCCCGGCCCTCCGCGACGAGTTCGGGCTCTCCCCGTCGGCCGCGGGTCTCGGGCTGAGCGCCCACTTCGTCGGCGGGGTCGCCGGGGTGCTCCTCTTCGACCGGCTGTACGTCCGGATCGGCAACCGGCGTGTCCTCGGCAGCTCGTACGTCCTGATGGCCGTCGGCGCCGCGGGCTTCGCGCTGGCGCCGAACTGGCCCGTCGCGCTGGCCGCCGCCCTGCTCGCGGGGCTCGGCTTCGGCGGTATCGACTACGGCCTCAACCAGCTGTTCGCGGTCGGCTTCGGCACCCGCTCGACGGCGATGCTGAACATCCTCAACGCCCACTTCGGCATCGGCGCGATCCTCGGCCCGGCGCTGATCGGCGCGGTCGGCTCGGAGCGCTATCCGGCCGTTTTCCTCGCCTTCTCCCTCGCCAACCTGCCCCTGCTGCTGTGCCTTCGGGGCGTACGGGAACACGTACCGCAGTCGACCCCCGCACCCGAGTCCGGCGCCCCCGGAGGCCAGGTGCTCGCCCGCAGCCTGGGCTCCGTACTCGGTGTCTTCGTCACCCTCTATGTCCTGCACGTGGGTATCGAGGCGGGCGTCGGCGGCTGGGAGCCGACACACCTGGAGACGGTCGGGTACGGCGCGGGAGCCGCCGCCACGGCCACCTCCGTGTACTGGCTGATGATGACGATCGGCCGTTTCCTGGTGGCCCCGCTCGCCCTGCGCTACTCCGCCCAGTCGATCATCGCGGTGTCCTGCGCCGGAATGACCGTCTGCCTGCTGCTGGCCGCGATACCCGGACTCGCCCCCTACGCCTACGCGGGCGTCGGCCTCTTCATCGCGCCGATCTTCCCCACCGGGCTGCCCTGGCTGAACCGGGCCGCCCCACGCGCCCGGAGGGCCGGTGCCGTGGTCATCGCCGCGTCGATGGCCGGGGGAGTGGCCGCCGGTCCGGTGCTCGGCAAGGCCATCGAGTGGTCCGGCGTACGGGCCGTGCCGCTGCTCCTCGGCGGGGTCTCGGCGCTGTGTCTGGCGGCCACGGGCTGGCTGATCCGGGCGACTCGGGCCCACTGAATCCCTCTCTCAGCACCCTCGCTCACCAACCACCTCCAGCGAACCGGCTGGAGTCCACAACCCGAAGGGAAGCCCCCGCATGCCCGCCCTGACAACGACGTCCGACGGTTTCCTGCTGCACGGCGAGCCGTTCCGGATCATCTCCGGCGCGATGCACTACTTCCGCGTCCACCCCGACCAGTGGGCCGACCGGCTGCGCAAGGCCCGGTTGATGGGCCTCAACACCGTGGAGACGTACGTCCCCTGGAACCTCCACCAGCCCGAGCCCGGCACCCTCGCCCTCGACGGCATCCTCGATCTGCCGCGCTATCTGCGGCTGGCCAAGGCGGAGGGGCTGCATGTCCTGCTGCGGCCCGGCCCGTTCATCTGCGCCGAGTGGGACGGCGGCGGGCTGCCCTCCTGGCTCACCACCGACCCCGACATCCGGCTGCGCTCCAGCGACCCCCGGTTCACGGGCGCCATCGACCGCTATCTGGATCTGTTGCTGCCGCCCTTGCTGCCGTACCTCGCCGAGTCGGGCGGTCCCGTCATCGCCGTGCAGGTGGAGAACGAGTACGGGGCGTACGGCACCGACACCGCGTATCTCGAACACCTCGCGGAGACCCTGCGCTCGCGCGGGATCGGGGAGTTGCTCTTCACCTGCGACCAGGCCAACCCCGAGCACCTGGCGGCGGGCAGTCTTCCCGGGGTGCTCACGACCGGTACCTTCGGCAGCAAAGTCGCCGCGTCTCTGGAGCAGTTGAGGGCACATCAGCCCGAAGGGCCCCTGATGTGCGCGGAGTTCTGGATCGGCTGGTTCGACCACTGGGGCGAGGAGCACCACGTCCGGGACGCGGCCGACGCCGCCGCCGACCTGGACCGGCTGCTCTCGGCGGGCGCGTCCGTCAACATCTACATGTTCCACGGCGGCACCAACTTCGCCTTCACCAACGGCGCCAACCACGACCACGCCTACCAGCCCATGGTCACGTCCTACGACTACGACGCCGCCCTCACCGAGAACGGCGACCCCGGACCGAAGTACCACGCCTTCCGCGAGGTGATCGCCCGGCACGCGCCCGTCCCCGACGAGCCGGTACCCGCGCCGAGCCGCAAACTCCCGCCCACCGGAGTGGAGTTGGGGCAGCAGGTGCCTCTGCTGCCCAACATTGGGCTCCTCGCCAAGCCCGTGCGCACCGAGGACCCGGCGACCATGGACGAGCTGGGGCTGCGCGCCGGGTACGTCCTCTACCGCACCACCGCTCCCCTCGCGGGCGACGGGCTGCTGCACTTCGCCGGCGGAGTGGGCGACCGGGCTCAGGTGTTCGTCGACGGCGCCCCCGTCGGCGTACTCGAACGCGAGCGGCACGACGAGACCCTGCCCGTCCGGATTCCCTTCGCGGGAGCGGCAGTTGACGTGCTCGTCGAGAACATGGGCGGGGTCAACTACGGGCCGCGCATCGGCTCCCCCAAGGGCCTTCTCGGGGCGGTCACCTTCAACGGCACTTCCCTGCGCGGCTGGGACAGCCACCCCCTTACCCTCGACGACCTCAGCGCACTGCCCTTCGTGCCCTCCGACGCGGCCCCGGCGACCCAACCCGCCTTCTACAAGGGCACGTTCGAGGTCCACGCCCCCGCCGACACCTTCCTGTCGCTGCCCGGCTGGACCAAAGGGCAGGCCTGGATCAACAACTTCCACCTCGGCCGCTACTGGAACCGCGGCCCGCAGCGCACCCTCTACGTCCCCGCGCCCGTACTGCGCCCGGGCGCCAACGAGCTGGTGCTCCTTGAGCTGAACGCCACCACCTCCGCGCAGGCGCTGCTCACCGACACCCCCGACCTCGGACCGGTGAAACCGTGACCCACCACTCCCTCCGGGTCCCCACGCCCGCCGGACCCCCGCTCACCGGCCACCTCCCCTTCGCCGACGCGCCGGGAGTCGCCGACCCGATCGAGGTGACCAGCCGCTGGTTCACCCGTGGCGGACGCCCCTGGTTCCCCGTCTCCGGCGAGTTCCACTACTCCCGCTACCCGGCCGGGGAGTGGGAGGAGGAGCTGTTGAAGATGAAGGCCGCCGGGGTGACGGCCGTCGCCAGCTACCTCATCTGGATCCACCACGAGGAGATCGAGGGCCGGATCCGCTTCGACGGCGACCGCGACCTGCGCCGCTTCGCCGAACTCTGCGCCCGCCACGGCCTCGACTTCATCCCGCGCATCGGGCCCTGGAGCCACGCCGAGGTACGCAACGGCGGCCTGCCCGACTGGCTGCTCGCCCGCACCCAGGCACCCCGCACCGACGACCCCGCCTATCTGGAACCCGTACGCGGCTGGTTCGCGGCGATCGCCGAGCAGTTGAAGGGGCTCGACCGGGCGCACGGCGGCCCGATCGTCGCCATCCAGATCGAGAACGAGCTGTACGACCAGCCCGGCCACCTCCTCACCCTGAAGCGAATGGCGCAGGAGGCCGGGCTGAGCGCACCGCTCTGGACCTCGACGGCCTGGGGCGGGGTCCGACTGCCGCCCGACGAACTGCTTCCGCTGTACGGCGGCTACACCGAGACCTTCTGGACCGAGTGGGACGGCGGCTGGTCCGACACCTGCCGCAAGCACTTCTTCTTCACCCACCAGCGCGACGACGAGGGCATCGGCGCCGACCTGCGCCCGACACACGTACGGGGCGGAGAACCGGCGCCGACCGACCGATTCCCCTGGGCCACCTGCGAGTTGGGCGGCGGGATGGCCGTGGCCTACCACCGCCGCCCACGGGTCGACGCCGCCGACATCGGCGCGCTCGGGCTCACGAAGATCGGGTGCGGCTCGGTCTGGCAGGGCTACTACATGTTCCACGGCGGCACGAATCCCGCCGGTGAGCTGACCACCCTCCAGGAGTCCCACGCCACCGGCTACCCGAACGACCTCCCTGTCCTGACGTACGACTTCCAGGCGCCGCTCGGCGAGTACGGGCAGTACCGGCCCTCGTACGACGAACTGCGCCTCCA
>Ga0307513_10012701_pt1 | contig 10369 bp, 8 predicted proteins | sample 15_EM_MG_FD_202174 | JGI IMG/M metagenome (GOLD analysis project Ga0307513, IMG submission 202174) | Populus trichocarpa ectomycorrhiza microbial communities from riparian zone in the Pacific Northwest, United States - 15_EM | ecosystem: Host-associated > Plants > Roots > Unclassified | place...
CGCCGGCCGAGCCCAGTGCGTTGAACACCTGACCCGAGATGCCGGGAAGACCGGCCATGCCATCGCCGACCACGGCGAGAATGGCGAGGCCCTTGTCGACCTGGATGCTCTGGATCTGGCCTTCCTTGATTTCGCGATCGAATGCCGCGGCGACGACTTTCGAGGCGCGTTCGGCCTCGACGCCGGGGATGGCGCAGCAGATCGAATGCTCGGAGCTGCCCTGGGAAATCAGGATGACCGAGATGCCCTCTTCGCGCAGCGCACCGAACAGGCGATGCGCGGTGCCGGGAACGCCGATCATGCCGGCGCCCTCGACGTTGACCATCGCGATGTTCTCGATGCTGGTGATGCCCTTGACCGGTAGTTTGGAGTTGGGAGTCGCGCAGATCAGCGAGCCAGGTTTCTGTGGCGCGAAGGTGTTGCGGATCCAGATCGGGATGCCTTTCGCCACGGCCGGGGCCATGGTCTGAGGATGGATGACCTTGGCACCGAAGTACGCGAGCTCCATGGCCTCGTTGTACGAGAGCGCATCGATGACCTTGGCGTCCGGCACACGGCGCGGATCCGCCGACAACACGCCATCGACGTCGGTCCAGATCTGAATCTCTTTCGCGTCCAGCAGGGATCCGAAAATCGAGCCCGAGAAATCGCTGCCGTTGCGGCCCAGAGTCGTTTGTACGCCTCGCCGGTCGCTGGCGATGAAGCCGGTGATGATGAGCGTGCCCCCGAGAGAAGGCGATAAATTCTGGCCGACCAGCGCCTGAAGCTTCGCGCGCGAGTCGTCCCATTGCACTGCCGGGCCGAGCGGCCCCCACTCGACGACCACGGCCTGGCGCGCGTCGATCCATTGGACCACTCCGGCACGCTTCGCGCGGGCGGCGAAAAACTCGCGGAACAATTTGGTCGACCAGATCTCGCCATAGCCCGCGATCAGGTCGCGCACGTTCTGCGCGGCCGAGCGAGTCAGCTTCACCGTGTGAAGAATGCCTTCGATGTCATGCCGGTCGCGATCGAAGCCGGCCATGTAGAGCTGGCGTCCATCGGCCGACAGCAGTGATTCGGCGATGGTGTTGTGGCGCGCGCGCAGCGCATCGAGGTCACCGCGCCATCCGTCGTCCTGCGCTTCCGCGCGCGAAACGAGGCCGAGCAGCCCGTCCGTGACGCCGCGACAGGCCGAGAGCACCACGCCCAGGCGACCAGGCGGGAGTGTTTCGAGAATGTTGGCGACGCGCTTGAAGCAATCGGCGTCCGCGACCGAAGAACCGCCAAATTTGTGTACGACCCAGGCGGAGGGGTCAGAGGCTGGCATTGAAGACTTACGACCCTGGGGAATTTCTGTCGGTTGCAAAAAAAGCCCGGCAAATCTACTGGTTGGACCCATCCACGCGCAAGCGGGAGCTTGCGCTTCTGGCATATATTTCCCATCTACATGACCCTGCACCGCCTCCTTCCGCTTTACGACCGCGCACGAGCGTCCAATGAGCCCCTGGTACTCGCCACGGTCATCAGGACCGGTGGCTCGACGTACGCCAAACCGGGCGCGCACATGCTGATCGCCAGCGACGGCGAGTACGCCGGACTCTTGTCCGGCGGTTGTCTCGAAGGCGACCTGCGCGAACACGCGAGCGAAGTGGCGGCCAGCGGCCATGGGCGCATCGTGAGCTATGACCTGCGCAGCACCACTGACCAGTTGTTCGGACTCGGCGCAGGTTGCGAAGGCGCCATGGACATCCTGCTCACGCGCGTCGCCGGGGATCACCACTGGCAACCGCTCGCCGGAATGGCGGAAAGCTTTCGCGCCGCGCGCCAGCAGCACTTCGCGTTCGTGATCGCGAGCACCGACCCTGAGTTCCCGCTCGGGTTTTCATTCCCGGTCGCCACCGCGTCCGCGGCTCCGGCGCCCGGGGTCGAGCTGTTCATCGCCGTCGTGACGCCGCCGCCGCACCTGCTGTTGTTAGGCGGTGGTCCCGACGCGCGCCCCGTGGCCGCGCTCGCCGCATTTCTCGGCTGGCGCATCACCGTCGTCGAGCATCGCTCGACATATCTGGCCCCGGAGCGCTTCCCGCCGTCGACAACACTGATCGAAGCGCGTGCCGCCGACCTGGCGGCCAGCGTGACGCTCGCCGGTTATTCCGCCGCGATTGTCATGAGCCACCACCTCGATTCGGATCTGCACTACCTGCGCGCCCTCGCCGCCAGCGACATTCCCTATGTCGGATTGTTAGGGCCGGCTGCCCGGCGGGAAAAGCTGCTCGGCGATCTGGGGGCGGACGCACAGCGCCTGCGCACGCGATTGCGCGCGCCCGTGGGTCTCGACATCGGCGGCCGCACGCCCGAGTCCATTGCCCTGTCCATCATCGGCGAGGTTCACGCCACGCTCGAGGGACGAGCCGGCCGGCCGTTCTCAGAGACCGCCCAGTGAAGAACGCGCCTTGACCGAACTGCTGCCGCTCATCGGCATTCTCGCGGTGTCCGGCCTCGCCGGCGGATTCGTCGCCGGGCTGCTGGGCGTGGGTGGCGGAATCGTCACCGTGCCGGTGCTCGAATACTCGCTGCGATTCGCGGATGTACCGGAGCAGTACCGCATGCATATCGCGGTCGCGACTTCACTCGCGGCCATCATCCCGACCTCCATCAGTTCCGCACGCGCGCATCATTCACGCGGTGCCGTCGATTGGGATCTCGCGAAGCGCTGGGCCGCGCCGCTGCTCATCGCCTCTCTCGCCGGCAGCCTCATCGCGTCGCATGCGCCGCTTGCGGTACTCACCTTCGTGTTCGGCACTGTCGCGCTGATTGTCGCGCTCAAGATGCTCCTGCCGCTCGACCATCTTCGCGCCAGTGACCACGTGCCGCGCGGCATCGGCGGCGCGGCCCTGGCATCGTTGATCGGTGGAGTATCCGCGGTCATGGGAATTGGCGGCGGCACGCTCACGGTGCCGACGCTCGGACTGTGCGGCTATCCGATTCACCGGGCCGTGGGCACGGCGTCGTTCTTCGGTCTCCTCATCAGCGTGCCGGGGACGATCGGCTATCTACTGGCCGACCCGCCCGCCGTGCTTCCGTGGCTCACGGTGGGATTCGTCAGCGTGAGTGGACTCGCGGTCATCGTTCCAGGATCCATGCTCACGGCGTCCCTTGGGGCGCGCGTTGCGCACACCTTGAGCCGCCGGCGACTGTCGCTGGCTTTCGGCGTGTTCCTGCTGGTGGTGGCTTCCCGGATGATCTATCGCGCGATCGCCTGATTCGCCGGAGCCCGCACGTCGGCTTCCTCGAAGACCACGTCGATGGGAATGAGCGGCACCTGGCAATCGATCGATATGCAGATGCCGCGCAGCAGGTCCACCTGCGACACGGTCAGACGTCCGCCGACCGCGATGACGCGCGCCAATCCTTCCGAGAACGAGCGCTTGCCGGTGGGATGGACATGGTCGAGCGCCGTCAGCGCGGTGTCGAGCGCGGCCGGCGTGACGAGCAATTCGGGATACGGCGCCCAAGTCTTCGGCGGCACCATGCCCATGAGGCCGGCGCGATAGGCATTGTTGCCCTGCTTGCCCGCGCCGAAGCGGCACTGCGCGAGCGCGGAGTACACCACGCACACCTCGGCGGCGCGTTCGGGCAATGGCACCGGTGGCACTTCATTGGCGGCCTTGGCGAGCCGCTTCTCGAGCATGCGCGTCAGCGAATAGCGCAGCATGTCGCCGGTCGCCACGGTGGGCGCGAAGGCACGCGCGACCGCACGCAGCCGCTTGCGATCCGCGGCTTCCATGCCGGGAAGCAAGCTGAGCAGATCGGTCAGCAACGGGAGCCGCGCAGCCGGCGCAAGCTGCGCGATGCGCGCGATCTGCGCCTGGGTTTGCTTGAACAGTTCGATGCCGAGCACCGGGGCGAGGCGCGTGAGCTGCGTGCGCCATTTCGCCGGTTCCGAGGTGAGCATGGCGGCGACAAAGGTCGCCTGAACGGCGATCGTGGAGTTTTCCACCTGCGCCACGAAGTTGCCGATGGCCGCCTGTTGATCCTGCGCGAGACGATTGCGCAGCACGTCGGGCGGCAGCGCGCGTCCACCGATCATGCGTACACCCGAAGGCATGGTGTCGGCCAGCAGTACCCCGGGCTCTACAGTATTCAACGAGGGCAATGTCGCGGGCGCGGCGATGGGCATGGCAGCGGGAGCCATGGCCATGATGGGCATTGCCGTGGCGACGAACGGCGCGGCTTCACCACCGCTCGTCGGCGCGGCTTCGGTCTGCGGCGCGGACTTCGCCGCGGCCTTGCGGCGTTCGTCGCTGACCAGCGTTCGGAACTTGAGTGGCGTGACGCGTGCATCGAGCGCCCGCACCCGCTCTTCGAGTGGCGGATGGGTCGCGAACCAGGAAGCGCCGATCTTGTTAGCCCAGGCCGGATCGCTGCCGGCGAAGAACATGTGCGCAACGCCCGACGAGGCTTCGTGCTCAAGCCGCGTGCCCGCGGAACTGGCCGCCATCGCCACGAATGCGCCTTGCAGCGCTTGCGGGTTGCGCGTGAACTGGACTGACGAAGCGTCGGCGAGATGCTCGCGCCGGCGCGAGACCGCGGCCTGCAGCAGCCGGCCGGCCAGCATGCCGACGCTGCCGGCGATGAAAATGCCCAGAGCGACTATCTTGAGCCGCGCCGCCCCGCGGCCGCGGCTGCGGCCGCGCATGAACCGGCGTGCGAGATCGGTGATCACGAACAGGCCGAAGATCCACGCCGTCAGGCGCATGTTGATCTTCATGTCGCCGTTGAGGATGTGGCTGAACTCGTGCCCGATGACAGCCTGAAGCTGCTCGCGATCGAGCGCGTCGAGGGCGCCCTGCGTGACCGCGACCGCCGCTTCGTCGGATGAATTTCCGGCCGCGAATGCATTGATGGCCGTCTCGTCCGGCAGCACGAAAACCTGCGGCTTGCGGATGCGTGCGGCGATCGCCATTTCTTCGACGATGTTGAGCAGCTGCTGGCGTTTGAGGTCGCCGTCCGCTGTACCAATCTGAATTCCGCCGAGTGAGCGGGCGACAGTGGCGCCACCGGCGCGCAGCTGCGAGCTCCTGTGCCAGGACGCGATGAGGATGGTGCCGAGCACGATCGTCGAGATCCAGAAGATCACTTCGGGTTCGTGCCGGAACACGCGCCGCGGATCGCCCCCGAGGCCCACCAGCACCACGAGGTTGATCACCAGGACCACCGCCAGGATGGCGGCAATGAAGCCCCAGACAAGCCAGCGTGTGTGCTTGCGCTCCGTCTCCTGGCGTTCGAAAAACTGCGTGCTCACTTTGTTCGCTAACCCATTGAACAGAAGGCACCAAACTAGCGCCAAATCGCCGGATCGAACGTGCTCTGGCGCACGGCCCGCCCCAAAAACCACGCCAAATGCGAACCGCTTAACGGTTGCAGGCCACCCCAGGCGGCGGCCGGCCTGAACCGGAGTAATATCGGCCGCCATGAACCTCGAACCGCAGAAAACTGAATCTGAAATCCGCACCCACAGTGGCGTGGCGCGAGTGTTGGCCAGTATTACGATTCTGGCGCTGGCGGCCATCACGATATTGGTGGTGCTCGAAGTCATACCGCGTTCGGCATTCACTGAAATGGCCGGCAAGACCGCACTCATCGCGGGCGTCTGCGTCGTTTCCGCGCTCGCCATCGGGTTCCTTTCCAAGCGATAGAATACCGTGATCGATCCCGGGAGCACCGAGGCGAGCCACATCCACGTCGTGGTGCTGGCCGCCGGCAGCTCCACGCGTTTCGGTGCCATCAAACAACTGGTGCGCGTCAACGGACGCCCGCTCATGCACACCGTCATCAGTCGTGCCGTCGAGCTCGCCGGTCACTCGGTCACGGTCGTGCTCGGCTCCAACGCCGCCGAACTCGCGCCACTGTTGCGGCACAGCCCGGCCGGCATCGCTGTCAATCGCGATTGGGCGGAAGGCATTGCCAGCTCCATTCGCGAAGGTATCGCCCACACACCGCAAACCGCGGACGGGGTGTTGATCGCGCTCGCCGACCAGGCGGCCGTTACCACCGAGGACCTTCGCCGGCTTTCCGCTGTGTGGCGCCGATCTCCCAACTCGATCGCCGCGGCGCAGTACGCCGGCCACGTCGGCGTGCCCGCCATCTTTCCGCGATGGTGCTTTCGTGAGTTGAACGAACTTCGCGGCGACCGCGGCGCGCAGCTGCTGCTGCAGCGCCACGTCGACCGGCTGGTGCGCCTGCCCATGCCCAGCGCCGAGCTCGACATCGACCGGCCCGAGGACCTTCTGGCGCTGGAAGCGAACACGGAACTCAAGCGGCGGATCGTTCCGGAAAACTAGGATTTCGGAAGCGAGGCTCCTCCATGGACGCGAGCCCGCGTCAACGCCCCAACACTAGCGCGAGCATGCGCGCCATTGGAAAGGCCAGCACCACCAGCGTGCACGGCACCAGGCACAGCACGAGCGCAGCCCACAGTTTGAGCGGCGCGGCCCGCGCCAAGCGCTCGGCGCGTGCGAAGCGGTGCGCGGCGGATTGACGCGCACGTTCGCGGAGAACCTGGGCTGGCTCGATGTTCAGCCGCTCGGCGGCGCGCACCGCGGTGATCAGCGAAGCGATTGGTTTGAGACCCATACGCTGCTCGAGCGCCCGCAACGCTTCGAGCGGCTCGGCGCCGGCGTGAATTTCAAGGACAACGCGACCCCAGGCGCGCCGCAGCGCGCCATCCGGCGCACGTTCCGCGCAGATGGCCAGCGCCGCGGGCAAACTACTGCCCGATTCCATGGCGAGTGCGATGAGCTCGAGATGCAGCGACAGGTCGTCGAGCACTTCGCGCTCCGCACGCTGGCGCGCCGCCGCCAGAAACTGCGGCGCCACGGAGTAACCCAGGGCTGCGACCGCGAGACCCGCGAACCAGGCGCCGATACCCAACCGCGACGTGGCGACAAACACGGGAATAGCGGCGCCGACGCCCGCCCAGGCGCGCGTGGCCTGCCAATGAGGGGGTGGCGTGAGCCGCGCGAACTCCGCGAGACGCAATGCGTCGCGGATCTCGAGAAAGCCGCGCAGCCCGAACACGGTGAGTGCGAATACGCCAGCGGCGGCGCCCAAGAGAATGATGAGTGGCACATCGAACATCAGATTTCGACTCGCGCCAGACGCCACAGCATCCAGCAGCCGCAGGCTTCGACGAGCAACAGAAACACGAACATCACGAAGGGCGGCTGCATGCCGGCGCCACGCAGAGCGATGAACGCCAGCGGCGCAACCGCTGCGGCGACCGCACCACGGCGGCGGCCGGAAGCCGTGCGCGCCAGCATCTTTCGCTCGAAGGCCACGCGCCGCTTCAGGCGCAGCGCCAGACGCTGCGCGGTTTCGGCCAACAGCTGCGGGGAGGCGTGCGGCAGTTCGAGGGCCAGCAGCAGCGGCGCAAGTTCTGGAATGCGCAGCCGTTGCGCGCGCCGCTGCAGCGTTGCGTCGAGCGGTTGACACCGCGAGCTGCTGCGTACCGTCAGGGCGAAACCTGCGAGCGCGTTGGCAATCTCGCTGGCCTCACGACTGACGCGGCGCTGCCGGAATGCCATGACGGCCGGCAGCGCGATGATGCCCGCGAGTGCCAGCAGCGCCGCGAACAACAGCGCTTCATCCGCCATGGCTTGCGCCAATGCCGAACAGCCACATTCCGTAGCCCTGCCACAGCCCGAAAGCCAACAGCACCGCGAGCCACGCCGCGACGATTCGCGCTACCCGTGTATTTCGCCGACTGGGTTTGGAATCCATTGAGAAGCATTGAAGCGCGATCGGGGCGCGGCGTCAGCGCGGGAATCGCGCGCGAATGTGCAGCTTTGCCGGTTGCCGGTCAGGCTTTCACCACCGCGAGGTGCCCCGCGTTGATGGCCTCGCGGTTGGCGTTGACGAAAATGTTCAGGTAGTCCGGATTCGTGAACGCCAGTTTCATATAAGCCACGTGCCCGGCGCCGCTCATGAGGTCAGTCAACTGCACGTTGGCCTCCTTGATGCGCACGGGTTGATAGAAGCTGGTTTTGGGAGGCTTCGGACGCCGCAGGCGCCAGACGACGATCATCAACGCCAGCGCGAGCACGGCGCTGATGGCGAACATGTGCTCGCCGATCCACAGCGGCAATTCCACGGTCGTGCCAAGCAGCACCAACATCAGAAACGCGACGGCGGTGCCGAGCGCCACGAGCAGCAGCTTCGAAAAGAATCCCTGCGGCCGGCGGCGTGTGGTGCGACGGCAGGCGGCGCACACCGGCACCGGTAGTTGGAACGTGGTCTCGGTGCCGCCGAGACCGAAGTAGCGTGTCACGCGCGTGTCCTGGATCTCGTTCACGCAGTTGGTGTCGCCGCAGTTGCAGCAGAAAGCCGTTGGAAAACTGAGCGCGGGACTATCCAGCTGCATCAGTTCACTTCATCGTCGGCATGACGAATTCCGCGGCACCGCCGCCCGCCTCCTGCGGCCAGCGACTGGTGACGGTTTTCAGGCGCGTGTAGAAGCGCACGCCTTCCATGCCGTGCATGGCGTGGTCGGTGAAGCTCGAGCGGCGCCAGCCGCCGAAACTCATGAACGCCATCGGTACCGGAATCGGCACGTTGACCCCGACCATGCCGACCTCGATCGACTGCACGAACTGGCGCGCAGCGCCGCCGTCGCGCGTGAACACCGCCGTGCCATTGGCGAATTCGTGCGCGTTCACGAGCTCCACGGCGGCCGCGAGGGTTGGAACGCGCACCACCACCAGCACCGGCCCGAAGATCTCCTCGCGGTACACCTTCATCGCCGGCGTCACGCCGTCGAACAGGCAGCCGCCGAGGAAAAAGCCGCTTTCGTAACCGGGGACTTTCACGCCGCGCCCGTCGACCACCAGGCGCGCGCCTTCGGCCACGCCGGCGGCGATGTAGCTGCCCACCTTGTCGCGATGCGCCGCCGTGATCAGCGGTCCCATGTCGGCATCGCCGTTCTGTGAGTGATCGACGCGCAGCCGTTTCACGCGCTCCGCGAGCGAGCTCACCAGCCGGTCGGCCGTGGACTCGCCCACCGCAACCGCCACCGAGATCGCCATGCAACGCTCGCCAGCCGAGCCATAGGCCGCGCCTAACAAAGCGTCGCAGACCTGCGTGGTGTCGGCATCCGGCAGCATCACCAGGTGATTCTTCGCGCCGCCGAGGGACTGCACGCGCTTGCCGTGCGCCACGCCTTCGCGTTGCACGTATTCGGCGATCGGCGTGGAGCCCACGAAACTCACGGCGTTCACTTCGGGATGGCGCAGCAGCGCGTCGACCGCGACTTTGTCGCCGTTGACCACATTGAAGACCCCGGACGGAAGGCCCGCTTCGTGGAGCCACTGGGCTAACAACAACCCGGCGCCCGGATCACGTTCCGAGGGCTTGAGTACGAAGGTATTGCCGCACGCCAGCGCCACCGGGAACATCCACAGGGGCACCATGGCGGGAAAATTGAACGGCGTGATGCCGGCGGCCACCCCGAGCGGCTGTCGCAGTGAGTAGCTGTCGACGCCCGTGCCCACGTTGTCCGCGAACTCGCCCTTGGTCAGGTGCGGCGCACCGCAGGCGAACTCCACCACTTCGATCCCGCGCGTGACCTCGCCGGCGGCATCGCTCACCAGCTTGCCGTGTTCGGAGGCGATCAGCTTCGCGAGCTCACCGCGTCGTTGTTCGAGGATTTCCTTGAACTTGAACAGCACGCGTGCGCGTTTGAGCGCGGGCGTCGCGGCCCAGGCCGGAAAAGCGGCGCGGGCTGCGTTCACCGCCGCGCCGACCTCGGACTCGGAAGCAAGCGCGACGCGCGCGGCCACCACGCCGAGCGAGGGATTGAATACATCGGCGGCGCGGCCCGAGGACCCGGCCACCATGCGGCCGCCGATCCAGTGTGAGTAGGTGCTTACGCGGTCTTGTGTCATTGGCGTCGAGTGTAGCGCCGTGGCCTTCACTCTACGAATTCGGTCTCTATCTCTATACTCCTGCGATGGAACGGACCCCGGCCGAACACCAGAAGGTTTTGCGCGACCTCGATCGCCTGATGAGCGAGGCGACCGACGAGGCGAGCCGCGAGGAAATACGGCGGCTGCGCGACTCCCTGAATACACCGCAGATGATCGAGATGGCCCGCGCGGCGGAGAAGCACAAGGAGCGTCGCAGCGGCAATCCGGTGCTGGAGTTCCACGACCCGGTGGTGCCCTGGTACGTGACGGCCACCGGCTGCGTCATTGCCGCCACGATCTGTCTGTACGCGGTGGTGCTCGGATTCAACGTGACGGTGGTCTTCATCGGCGGCAGACCGGTGAGCCCGTGGTTGCTGGCGACTGTCGCCGGCGCGATTTCCCTGGCCTTCACCGCGCTGTCGGTCATG
>Ga0307513_10012702_pt1 | contig 10369 bp, 4 predicted proteins | sample 15_EM_MG_FD_202174 | JGI IMG/M metagenome (GOLD analysis project Ga0307513, IMG submission 202174) | Populus trichocarpa ectomycorrhiza microbial communities from riparian zone in the Pacific Northwest, United States - 15_EM | ecosystem: Host-associated > Plants > Roots > Unclassified | place...
CCATATAAAAATATAATAAAATTTAATTTTAAATAAAAAAATTCGAAAATTTTAAAAATATAGTTTCAATCCTAATTTCATACACAACCGAAGTCTATGTACTGACACTACTTTCTTAGATTCATTGCGCGTGTCAAAAGAATATAGGGAGAGGGAGGGACCCTCTGCTTTCAAGTTGTCTACAGGCTAAGATGGATTTGGACACTCAAGATAAGAAGGTAGGGTCATTTTCTTCGCCTTTGCATGACTAATTTGACAGCAGTGGTTCGTGGAAGATGCTGCCAGCTGCCATCAATCAATTAATACAGTGAGGGAGGGACCCTCTGCTTTCAAGTTGAATGCATCTCCCCATCACAAAACACACTTCATTTCATCCCTACTTCACAACTTTCAGACCATTCTTATCTTTCTTTTCCTCAATCTTTCTTCTTTGATTTCCCAAAGAAAACAAGAGAATATGGCAGCAGAGCTTTTTCTTACGTTTTCCATGGAGGCGACTTTGACAAGGGTCAGTTCCATAGCTGCTGAAGGGATCAGACTTGCTTGGGGATTGGAGGGACAGCTGCAAAAGCTCGAAGAGTCTTTGACCATGAATTAATCCTAATTTCATCCTAATTTTCTTCGCCTTGGCATGACTAATTTGACAGCAGTGGTTCGTGGAAGATGCTGCCAGCTGCAATCAATCAATTAATACAGTGAGGGAGGGACCCTCTGCTTTCAAGTTGAATGCATCTCCCCATCCCAAAACATTACGGAATTTTGTAATTATTAAATATCTATATTTTACTTTTTCAAATTTTAATATTTATTAATTATTAAAGAATTAACTATGAGATTTATTATATTTTTTAACAATAGCATGGTTTATTATTACATTTTTTTCTGCCTCGTTTAAGTTCATTTATTTATATTAATAAATAAAGTCTATGTACTGACACTACTTTCTTACAGGCTTGAACACACAAGATAAGAAGGAAGGGTCATTTTTCTCGTCTTGATTCGTGGAAGATGCTACCAGCTGCAATCAATTGAAGAGGGAGGGACCCTCTGTTTTGAATTTGAAATCGTATCTCATCATTCCAAATGAAACACATTTCACTTTATCTTCAAAGATTTTATTTATTTTTGAGGTAATTTTTATAGTTGTAATTTTTAAAAAAGTATAGTTGGATTAGATATGTATGATATTAAGAAGATATAGTTAGTTGAAATAAAATGTTTGATATAAGAGTGGTTCTGATTGTTTTTTAAAGTGTTTTTTATTTAGAAATGTATTAAAATAAAATTTTTTATTTTTTAAAATATATTTTTGATATCAGCACATCAAAATAATTTGAAAACACAAAAAATATATCAATTTTTCATGACATAACTAAAGACTAGAAAGTGTTTTTCAATTGATTTTTCATTACACTATCAACTATTATAAAATAATTCATTTTTCTAGAATTTATTTTTTTAAAAATCACTTTTCAAAAAAAATTATTTTTCAGTTAACATACAGAACCATTAAAGGGAGTTTCTTTCTTTCCGGAGAGGCAAATGCGGTTGCTTTGCTTTATAGAAAGAAGAGAAGGGAAGGGAAGAAAAGAGAAAAGATGTCATCCACTAAGGGAAGCAATGAAGAATCTCCACACAGTAGTGTATGTATATGTGTATGTATTGGCAGGTACAGGGCAAGCCAATATAATCTTTCAAGCTTTCCACGCAATCACAGCTTGACGATGTCTTTTTCCTCCTCTATTACTGCGTCACGATGTCTTTTTCCTCCTCTATTACTGCGTCACGATGTCTTTTTGGAAATTTATTGGTATTTAATTTTAAGATAATTAAAATAAGTATTTGTCAAAGAATTGATAAATTAATTTTACATAAAAAAGTCAATATTCTCTTTTATTATTTATTTTTTATCTTGACACAAAAACATATATTTTGTTAATTAGCAACATAGTTGTTTTATTAAAAAAAACTTGGTAATTTAAATAAGTATTCTTAAATTTTTAATTATTTAAATTAAAAGGGAAATCCTGAATGGTAGTTTATAAATTTGTTTTGCTCTCTGTTTTTTAGTCACTTTTTTTATTTATTTATTTTGTTATATGCTTTCCACTTGTCCAGGCTTTCTTAACATTTGTAGATGGAGCGCATGCGTGGTCCTTCTGCCTGAAGAGTATACCAGTGAGGGATGAATCGGTCATTTACAATTTTCTCACAAATTAATAAAGATGAAAGCATAGTTATTAAGATTTTATTTTTACAATCTTTTTGATTTATGAATATGCTTTCTTTTTTCTTGATTTTTAAGTACCATTTATAAATACTCAGTAAATTAATTTAAATATAGAAAATCAATATAGAAGCATTACATTTTTATAAAACAGATAATTTAGCCTGGTCTCAGAGAGTTTTAAAATTCTCCCTTGATCTATTAAGTGCGGATTTTCTTAAAACCTCACCCCCAGTTTTTATGGGAACACAAAAATAAAAAAACTCCCAAAATCTCTTTTCAAATCTGGTTGAAAGTGAAGGATTAGAAGAGCTGCCCAATCTATTCTGGATTGGGTGCTTGAAATTTCTTCAAACTTTAGTCATCTTTAATTGTGAAAATCTAGAAAATTTGGTCTTAGAAGCATTGTTATTAAACCCGGCCCGGCGGGTCGACCCGGTGGCTGGACCGGTCCGGGTTTAATAAAAGACCGGCTGTAGCAATAGCCCGGCCAAACCCGGGCGAACCCGGACGAGACCCGTTTTTTTTTTTTCAAATGTGGGATAAAAAACTTTTTGGTTTAAATATTTCAACTTAAAATGATAACATAGTATTTGAAACCCATTAGTATATATACTCTATGTTCCCAAGAAAAAAAATCATGTTTTTTCAATGTGGGATAAAAAATCTTTTGGTTTAAATACTTCAACTTAAAAGGATAACATAATATATTTTCAATGTAAGATTTGAAGCCCTTTCATATATATACTCTTTCCCATAAAAAAAAGTTATGTTTTTTCAATGTGGGATTTGAAACCTATTAGTATATATACTCTATGTTCCCAAGGAAAAAGTTATGTTTTTTCAATGTGGGATAAAAATCTTTTTGAAATATTCTTTTAAACTTCATTATTTATAATATATATAATCTATATTTACATTGATTTTTTCATATGAAATATTAAAACTTTAATTTTTTTTTTAATTTTCCCGGGTTAACCCGGATTGACCCATAAAACCAGAGACCCGGTCCCTTAACCGGGTCAATCCCCAGACCGAATTTAATAACTATGCTTAGAAGTCTCCGGATATTGGTTATTGGTGGATGTGGTAGCTTGATTTCTTTGCTAGGAAGCGTACGATGCCTACCTACTCTGGAAGATTTTTGTATTATTGAAGGTAAAAAACTTGATCTAATAATAATAGAAGAATAATAGAAGAAGAGAAAATCCAACCACTTTCCCTTCGTATTGTAATATTTGAAGAGTTACTAATAATTCTTGCTTTACCAGAATCTCTATAAATATTTATCATGAAATAGTGTCCAAACATATCCCTAAAATCATGGTTAACGATGATAACAATGGTGAAGAAACATCTTATTAAGCACGGGTTATGAGGATTTAAATATATTATATTTAGTTTCACATTTTTATCCACTCTTCAATTCCTTTTATTTCGCTTAAATTATTTTCCCTGAAAAGAAAATGCAATGTTTATTTGGCAAAACCTCTTGTGTATTGGAGGGGCAGGTTCAAGTGGAACTCCATCAAATTTAACCAGAGCAAAAGAACAAGACAAGGCATGTCGCAAGCTCTCTTGTCTGCCATTTGTTTTTGTCCCATTTGAGAAATATAATTGAGGGCCTTGAACAAGTAGTGAATGGATGACGTCATACTGCAATAATACTAAATCATATGACAAATCTCATCACATTAATCGAAAAAGATGAATCCTAGAAAGCATCTGGCCGGCCATTAGAATACTTTTTAACTCAAATATATGTTTATATAAAGAAAGACTTGGCAGAAGACTGTACGTAAGATTAGGAAATGCAATTAAATATGTTTGTTTTTTTTTAAAAAATCATGTCCTTAACAACTTGCTGCATCAAAAGGAAATTAAGAAAGACTTGGAAGAAGACTTATAAATTATTATTTTTTAAATAACATTAGACAGAGAGTGGGTACAGTGTAATTTTGTAATTTTTCTTGTGAGTTCTTGTGTTCTAGAAAGAGTAATTACGGAAATTCAATATATATAGATTAATAAGTTGCTTCATCTTTGACTCTGTCCTACGTTCAATGCGAACATCGGATCGAGGGAGTTGGCTGGCTACATATGCAGCAGACGAGGAAAGGTCCAGCATTAATATCCTTAGCTAAAAATGTAGAGAGAAATTTACGAAAAATGTGAAAGGAAAAATCTGCAAAAAGTTAAACTAAATAAATTAGAGCATCTCTGAAAAATACGATCGATGAGAGAAATATAGTTGGGATTGCTTTTTAATATATATTTTATTTAAAAATACATTAAAATAATATTTTTTATTTTAATTTTTTTTTGATATCAGCACATCAAAATAATCTGAAAACATAAAAAATATATCAATTTAAAGAAAAGAAAAAAATAAAATTTTTTATTTTTTTTCAAAAGCGATTTTGAAATGCAAAAACAAACAGGATTTTACGAAATTCAGTTAAAAAGCATGTAAAAACTGCTTTACAAAAACTACATTTCAAACTCAATTTTTTAGTGAGTTCTGCGATACAAAACGCAGTTTAGTTTGTTACCAAACACTTTGCTACGTTTGTTTCACCACAAACGCAAAAACAGCTGAAAAACAAACGCGGCCTAAAAAAACGTTGAAATTATTTTTTAAAAAAATTAGATATTTTTAATATAATAATTTTTTATATTTATACATGGTTGTTATTTTAAATAATTATAAATAATAAATACTTTAAAAGACAACATTATCTATTCTCAAATAACCAGTTTCACACCATATTTATCTTCATCCCGTGCTCAATATTTTTTCTTTTTAAGATTTTCTAGTTTTAATATAGATAATATATATCTTCTAGATTTGAAAGGCAAGGTAATCTTAGTCTAAAAAACAACCGTAGAGATATTCCTCTAGGTGGCTGGCTACATATGCAGACGACGAAAGGTCTAGCAATATCTCTGCTGGTGTTTCTTTTATTAGCCATGGCATGACAAATTGACAGTGGCTGCACACTTAGATGGATTTGGACACGCAAGATAAGAAGGAAGTGTCATTTTCTTCGCCTTGGTTCGTGGAAAATGCTGCCAGCTGCAATCAATCAAAGAGGAAGGGACCCCCTGTTTTGAATTTGAAACCGTATCTCATCATTTCAAAACACACTTCATTTCATCTTAAATAATTATAAATAATAAATACTTTAAAAAACAACTTTATCTATTCTCAAATAACCAGTTTCACACCATACTTCTCTCTAGCCCATGCTCAATATTTTTTCTTTATTTTTAGACATCAATATTCATTAATAGTTTATTTTCATTATTATTTAGCCATGAGTTTGGAATTGGACATTTAGTATTTTTCCATTCTTGGGTCATTTTTTATTTGTAATCTATATTAATTATTATTAGAGGCTCATGATTGAATGTTTAGTGATTTGTGATAGCCTAATTACGAATAGCTAGTTGCATGAGGCTGGAAAGTATAAATTCCACAACATGAGGGAAGTAAAAATTGTGAAAATCACTAAAGTTAATAATTCAAAAACAAAACCATCAAAATGAGATTATTAATTAAGAGGTGAGTTTGTGTCAAACTAAATTCAAACCACTTTTATAATTTTGATGAGATATCAAATGAGATTAGGTGGGAAATGCATGTTAGGCCTTCCCAGGATGTTCCGTGGATAAAAATCTAGTGAGAAATTTACGAAAAATGTAAATAAAAATGCGCAAAAAGTTATTCTAAATACATATAGCGCCGACAGAGGCTAACGTGTACATATATTTTTTTTATGTTTTAAAAGTATTTTAAAAGAGATTAATATTAAATTAATATTTTTTATTTTAAAAAAATTATTTTTGATATTAATATTTTTTTGAAAATTAATATATATTTTTAATTTTTTTAATGTATTAATATTAAAAATAATTTTTTTAAAAATAAAAAAAATATTAATTTAATATATTTTTAAATAAAAATTACTTTAATAAATAACTATAATCACATTTTTAAATACCCTGATAAATTGACAGTGGCAGTTCGCGGAAAATGCTGCCGACAGCCATCAATCATTAGTATAGGGAGGAAGGGACCCTCATGCAACTTTCTCTGCTTTAATGTTCTTTTCATTTCAAAATAACATTTCATTTTATCTTTAAAATTCTTCACAATTAATTTTATAAAAATTTTGGAATGAAGGTCCTTTTAAAATAATAAAATATAACTACAGTTATTTTTTTAAATGTTTTTTATTTAAAAATATATTAAAATAATATTTTTTATTTTAAAAAAATTATTTTTGATATTTACTCATTAAAAATATAGAAAATTTAATTTTTAATAAAAAAATAATTTTTAAAAAAACTCGTGTTTCCAAAAGAGCTTCAGCATGCCAAGTTTGACCGAAGTGCTTCGTGGAAGATGCTGCCAGCTGCCATCAATCAATCAATACAGTGAGGGAGGGACCCTCAGCTTTCAAGTTAACGCATCTCATCATTCCAAAACGTTTATAAATCTGAGTGGGTTAATTTGTTAAATTATTTTTATTTAGAAATATATTAAAATAATATATATTTTTTATTTTTTAAAAATTATTTTTGATATTAGGAGATTAAAATATTTAAAAATATTAATTTAAAATAAAAAATATTTTAATAAAAAAAAGTAAAAGAAAGAAGTTGTAAAAGATAAAAAAAAGGGAGGTATTGAGAATATATAATTGTAGTAGCAAGCATATAAATTCTCCATTTTCCCAACTAAACTGGGGATATTAGATTTTATTCTAAATATTGTTGATAAACATTCTGCAAGTAGCGATGAGCAATACAGTAGTCGAAATCTAGGAAGCCCGAAAAGCCGAACAAGCAATATCATGCACACAACTCATAATCTAGGTAGTGGTCTAGTGGTAAGAGTTTGGGATCAAGATATTTGCTTTCTCTGTAGTCTCAGGTTCGAGCCCTGTGGTTGCTCATATGATGGCCACTGGAGGCTTACATGGTCGTTAACTTCAGGGCCCGTGGGATTAGTCGAGGTACACGCAAGTTGACCCGGACACCCACGTTAAACTAAAAAAATAAAAAGTCCTAAACTATACCAATCCATACATTTCAATGAACTTCATCTTATTTTGTCCCTTTCAATTCTCTGTGAGTAAACTAGAAAAGAGCAAGAAAACCCCATATTTCTTTTCCCTCGTTTGTTCTTCTTAACCAAACTGGCCAAGAAGTGCAAGCTTGAAAGTCTCAAATCTTCAGAAACAATAATTTACTCACATGAAAGTCTCAAATCAAGAAGACAAAAGGCATGCTCAGTCTTGGGTTCTAATCAGTCGTGATTTATGATAAAATAATCACTAAAAGTTGCATGAGGCTGGAAAGTATAAATTCCACAACATGAATGGAGTAAAAATGGTGAAAATCACTAAAGTTAATAATTCAAAAACAAAACTATTTACCTGATCAAAATGAGATTTAGTATTTATGAGATTATTAATTAAGAGGTGATTTTGTGTCAAACTAAATTCAAACAAGTTTGGTAATTTTGATGAGAAATCAAATGAGATTAGGTGGGAAATGCATGTTAGGCCGTTGCAAGATGTTCTGTGGGTAAAAATCTAGTGAGAAATTTACGAAAAATGTAAATAAAAATGCGCAAAAACTTATTCTAAATACTTACAACGCTGACAGAGGCTAATGTGGAATTGTTTTAGCCAGGCATGACAGTGCTTTTTTTTTAAAAAAAAAAAAAAGTGTTTAAAAAAAAATTAAAATTTTGTTTTTATTATCATTTATTTCAATTTTTATTTTACCTTTTTATGTAAAAATAAAATAAAAATGATATACAACAAGTTTTTATTGTTAAAAGTTTTTGGTTCCATAGGGTTGACTGGACTTTCTGAAATTTCTTTTTAGTTGTAACATTAAATTATAAGGACTTTTTAGTTATTAAATCAATTATAATAACAATCCTCTATTTTTTAAAAAGTTTTTATTGACTAATTGTTTGGGTGTTCAGGTTAGTATTAAGATACTTGAAACCGTATACTTGAAAACTACGGGGAAAAGAAGAAGAAGCAATAAATAGCATGCAAAACTTCAAAATGAATAGAGTAATTTTCTCCTCTTAAAAGGAAGGAAGGAAACGAGCAATCACTGAGTTCACAAATTATATTAATTATCCCTAAAGCAATCAGAGCTGTAACATAATAATAAATGGATCAACAAATTTATATAGCAAAAAAAATAGCAGAATATTCCAGATTTTAGAGGGGAATTCAAAAAGTAAAATCCTAGAAAACAACCTTTCGAAGGACAACAAATTATGGAAATGATTTAAAATATTTTTATATATTTTTTAAAATTATTTTTAATATTAATATATAAAAATCATATAAAAATATAAAAAATTTAATTTAAATTAAAAAATTCGAAAATTTTAAAAATATAGTTTCAATCCTAATTTCATAAACAACCGAAGTCTAACCCTCTTCTTTCAAGTTGAATGCTTCTCCCCATTCCAAAACATTACGGAATTTAGTAATTTTTCTTGTGAGTTCTTTGTTTCTAGAAAGAGTAATTACGGAAATTCAATATATATAGATTAATAAGTTGCTTCATCTTTGACTCTGTCCTACGTTCAATGCGAACATCGGATCGAGGGAGTTGGCTGGCTACATATGCAGCAGACGACGAAAGGTCTAGCATTAATATCCTTAGGTTAGACAGATTGACAGTGAGAAATTTATGATGTTCTGTTGCTAAAAATGTAAAAGGAAAAATCTGCAAAAAGTTAAACTAAATACAATATGCCGACAGAAGCGTCTGTGGGATTTTATTAGCCATGGCATGTCAGATTGACAGTGGTGGTTCGTGGAAGATGCTGCCAACAGCCATCATTAGTAGACGGAGGAAGGGACCCTCATGCCACTTTCTCTGCTTTAATGTTCAATGCATTCCAACCGTTTGTTTGAAGGAAAATTGTTACTTTTTGTAAAGTAAATTTTTAGAAAGTGATTTTCAAGGAAGTATTTTTGATAATGGATAGTAGTGTTATGAAAAATAAATTGAAAAATATTTTTTAGTGATTGGTTATATTAAGAAAAATGAACTAAAAAATAATTTATTAATAAATTAATTTTTTTTCAAGTTTATCTAATATATATATATAATATTTAATATAAATATTTAATCACTTACAATAAAAGAATGAAATCTAAAAAGTATAATGATGAATTTTTTTTATTATATGCTATATTCTTTAATATATATCAAATAAGCATCAAGAAATAAATATAAATATCTAACATCAAACAAAGTCATGCATAAATATTAAGTTTCGATGTCATATACATACATATTAGTTCAAATTACAAACATAAACATGTTAGATCGAATTAAACAAGTAAACATACCTGTCAAAATAACAAACATAGTCTGAACCCAAATTTTAAACATAGTCAAACCATCTTAGCAAGCAGGTCTGTAGTAGTGTTGGTTCACAAAATTCTGAACCCAAATTTTCCTCAAATTAGCATTTTTTGCCATAAATGTTTTTGCCAACATTTCATTTTGGACCAAATGATCAAATGCATCCCCAAGAGTGATCTCATCAAAGCCTTCAATTTTCATCACTTCCGCATACAACGCATTAACATCAAGTTGATTTTTGCTGAGGCTTTGAATTGCAAATGCTACATCTCCAATCTGTTTAGACAACTTTTCAACACCATCATCTTCATACATGCGATTTCTCTTCCTATGTTGCCTCTTTTGTGTACTAGAGGAAGATGTCTCTTTTCCCTTAGAAGTTTCTTCATATTCCCCTTCATTTTCAATTGAAATTGATTGCTCTTCAGTGTTCTCTTCCAAGTTGACATTAGCATATGATTTGGCATAATTTTCGGTTGCCATGTCTTTTCCAACAACAATTGTCATTGCCTCGTACATATCAAGTTTTTTGTTGAGATACTTGTCATGATTGGGATGTGTCTGTTCATAAAGTTTAGAATATGTAATTTTTTAGTTTATTGTATAACATTTTAGAAACAAAAGTAAATATAAAAATTACAAAGAGTATAATATTTATCATACCTTTACTTCTTCATCATATACATCTTTCAAAACTGTAATCATCTTCAAACAATCATCCCAGCC
>Ga0307513_10012703_pt1 | contig 10369 bp, 8 predicted proteins | sample 15_EM_MG_FD_202174 | JGI IMG/M metagenome (GOLD analysis project Ga0307513, IMG submission 202174) | Populus trichocarpa ectomycorrhiza microbial communities from riparian zone in the Pacific Northwest, United States - 15_EM | ecosystem: Host-associated > Plants > Roots > Unclassified | place...
TGGGCTTCGGCGAAGTCGTCGTCGAACTGCGTCAGATCGATGTCGGCGCTCTCGTCGTCGCCGGGATGTCGGTGTCCGTTCATGATGAAGTTCTCTCTCTGTGCGGGTTACCGAGTGGTCGAGCCGTTGCGCGGTTTTGTGGGTGAGGTGGCGGAGCGCGCCGGGGCGCTCGTCGAGGCCGCGCCCGTCGCGCGCGGCGCCATGCCTGGTGATGATGCGGGCGTCGTCGGCGGGGAGGTCGCTACGGTATCCGTGCTCGGCGAGGCTGCTACCGGCGGAGGGGTCGTCGATTGGCTCGTCGCTGGCCGCGAGGTGGTCGAGAGGTTGACCTGTGAGGTGGGGGGCGCCGCCGCGGCCGCGACGCCCTGAGCAAATGCGGCCGCGAAGGCGGCAAAGTCCAGATCGAGTACGTCCGGCAGGCGGCCAGTGCGGTCCCCCGCTTCGTACCTCGTGCTCGGCTTGGTGCGCAGAACGCGACGGAATGCCGGCTTGCCGTCCGCGTCTGCGGTCTGCTCGAGGTCGCCGAACAAGATCACGTCTACCATCCCGAGGACGATCTGCCGGGCCTTGTCCGGCAGCGTCGGAACCACCTTGATGTACTTGCCGGTCCTGGTCTCGATCTCCTTCTCTTGCGAGTGCGAGACGAGGAACAGGCCATACGGCAGGAGTGCCAGCCTGTTCAGGACACGATAAAACTCATTGTTGATGAGCGCGTAGCCTTTGCCGTACTCGAGATCGCTCTCGTGCTCGATCTTGAACTTCTGGCAGATGTGCTCGGCGCACATCCGGTACGCGTTGTCGACGGTGTCGATGATGACCGTGCGGAACGCGTGCTTGCCGTCCGCGAGCTCCTTCGCAGCGCCGAGGAAGTCGTCCCAGGTCCGAATCGGCTGCTGGAACACGTCGAGGCTATTCAAGCCAGCCTCGGTCGCCAGGAACAACGCGTCTTCCGCCCGCGAGCACCACTCAGAGTTGTGTACGATGAAGTCGTTCGCGATGAAGTTGTGACTGTCGTCAATCGTCAGGTCGTAGACGGGTGCGATCTCGGTGGCCTCGATCGATAGGACTCGATCAAAGAGCACGGGCCCCAACCTATCGAGCTGGGTCTCGACCTCACGCACGCGGTAGAGCGACTCGCGGATGGATTCGGCCCTGGCCACCTTCCCACCAAGAAATCCGATCTCATCGATATAGCGGAGGACATTGGCTTTGCTACAGACGGTCAGCTCGGCGCCGTACAGGGCGCCCTCCAGATACTTGTTGTGAATGATTGAGACGATCCCGAATCGCGACAGCAGATGTTGAACCTGGTGCACCATTCGGATGGAGGTCGAGCTGTAGCTGATTCGACCCGAGACCTCGGCCGAGCCATCGCAAGTAAAGAGGCGATTCAGGAAGAGCCGAAGCTTTGACTTCTTCAGACCGAAGACAAAATCTGGGATAAACTTGTCCTTGGACCGGAGGCCGTGGAGTCCAACCTCCTTCAGATGCTTGATAACGTTGTTGGGCCGATTTTGTTTGCCTCGCACCCGAATATGGATTGCGCCGTTGTCATTGACGTACTCAAAACACTCATCTCCCTTTGCTTCGACCGCAGCCTCGAAGTCCATTCGGACTTCTGGGTCGTTCTTTGTGAAGACCGGAGATTGGTTATCGGCGATACTGCCATCCGCGATGAGGTAGGCGAACACCTTCAAGAGCTCGTCGTCGGTGTCCCCGTGACCGAACATCTGAGGGTATTCGGCAACGACAGCGACACGGCTCGAAACACCGAGGTCCGCCAGAGGCTTCCAGCCCTCACGAGTGAGGAACGGGTGATTTGCGGTCGCCTCGATGCTGCGGCCCGTCTGCGTCGTAAGCCGGAACAGCTGGGCCGGTTCGTTGGCAAGATATGCTGAGGGGCGCTGCGGAACAATGACACTCGCATTCTTCATCGTCAAGACTGAGCCATCTGAACCTTTGACGAGAGCCTCGATCGTGCCGGGTCGACCGCTGAGCGGGTCGACTATCGATGTGTTTCCGCTGAGGCACTTCCCGAACTTGTTCTTCCCATAGATGAGGATGGTCAGATCGCTGAGGCGCGGTTTCGGAGGGGTCTTGTGGGTCGGCAGCACGGTTATTCCTCATTCCTTTGGCCGCGTTGAGACGTTGCTTCCGTGCACCAGCTCGCGTTGTGGACGACGAAGTCGTTCGCGATGAAGTTGCCGAACCCGGCGATCACCAGGCCGTAGGCCGGCGCACGCTCGGTCGGTTCGACGGCGAACACCTCGTCGAACAAGATCGGCCCCAGTCGATCGAGCGGCGGGTCGACCATGCGCACGTGGTGGAGCAGCGTGCGCGTGGACTCGGCCCTGACCGCCTTCTTGCCGAGGAAGCCGATCTCGTCGATGTAGCGCAGCACATCGGGCTTGGTGTTGATCGACAGGTGCACCGAGTCGAGGACGCCATCGCGCTCGCGGCCACGAAGTAGGCAGCTGATCCCGAAGCGGGCGAGCAGGTGCTGGATCTGGCGAGCCATGCGGACCGAGGTCGCGTGGTAGGTGATCGCCGCCGACTCGGCGGCGCCGTCGCACGTGAACACCCGGTTCAGGTACAGGCGCAGCTTGTCGCGCTTGAGCCCGAACACGAAATCCGGAATGGCCTTGTCGGCGGCTGCGACACCGTGCACGCCGACGAGGTCGAGATACGCGAGGATCCTGCTGCGCGCGCCGTCCTTGCCGCGAACGCGCACGCACGGGGTACCGGCCTCGTCAACCAGCTTCGTGCATTCGTCGCCCTTGGACGCCACGGCCGCCTCGAAGTCCTTCCGGACGATCACATCGTCGATCGCCGCCGCCATGCCGTCGCCGGTAGTGCCGCTCCCCGTCAGGTAGGCGAGGAGCTTCAGCGACTCGCCGTCGGTATCGCCGCAGCCGAACAGCAGCGGATACTCCACGACGACCGCCACCGCGTCCGACGGCGTCAAGGCCGCCAGCGGCTTCCAGCCGTCTCGGGTGAGGAAGGGCTGCGCGACGGTCGCCTCGATGCTGCGCCCGCCATAGGTCGTGAGCTGGTAGAGCTGCGCCGCTTGCTGCGCGAGATAGCCGGCCGGGAGCTGGGGCCGGATGATTCCCGCCTCGCGCATCGCCAGCACGGGTCGGTCCTTTGTCTCGGCGAGGTGCCGAAGCGTGATGGGCCAGTCGGTGCCGGCGTCCATCAACGTCGTGTCGCCCTTCAAGTAGGGCTGCGAATTGAATGCGGTCGATTCCATGGCAATGCCTTTTGTATGAATTGCAGTTCGGTGTTTCGGTCTACGACGTTCCCAATGGCTCGATGGGCAACAGCTCGCAGACGCTGCTCGCGTCGCGCTCGGTGGGTCCAAAGCCGAGACAGCTCGTGATGGTGACGAGGAGGTCTGGCTCGAGGGCGTTCGCCATGCGGCAGACCCGGCGGTGGTTGCACCGCAGGCAGAGGTGGTCCTCCCGATGGCGAGCCTTGAGCTCGCCAAGGGAGGGATCGTCGAGGACAGATCGGGCGCGCATCAGCCACCGCGCTTGGCTGCGCGCTGCGTGTGAAAGACTGCGAACAGGTCGCTGCCGTCCATGAGCGTCCCCGATCGCTCGATGTGGTACTCGGCACGCGGCTCGAGCGTCTCGAGCAAGAACTCGAGCTCCCAGCGAACGAACAGCCCAGGCATCCGACGCAGCTTCGGGTCCACGACCGGGTCCAGCAGCATGATCGTCTGCGGGACGACGGATGACGGTTCGGTGCTCGGCAACGGCGTCGGCGAGGTAGCGGGCAGAGCGCTGGGCTCGGCCGTGTCCGGATCGATCACGGGTGACCGGTCCGCGCCGAGGTTCAGGACGAGCTGAAGCTTCTGGTGCTGCTCGCGGTCCCGGCGATACACCGCATAGAGCCGCGTCCCGTCGGACGTCATGCCGTCTTCCATGACGCGGAAGTCCCCGTGCCGATCGATGATGTCGCCGATCTCCCAGCGGCGAAATCGCCCTGGCCGCTTGTAGTAGAGTTCCGGGCGCTCCATGTCGGCCATCAGCTGGTCCCAGTCGAGCGGCGGAATCTTGGTGTCCGACCTCACCTGCCCATGGGGCGAGTGGGGCGATGGCTTGTTCTCTGAACCGGTCTCTGGCTCGTTCATGGCTGCGCTCCTGGAGGGCGTTGGCTCCTCCCACCTGCGAAACGCGCGCCCGCGCGCCAAACCGAGGCACCAAACACACGAGTCCCGCGCGCATGCGGGTGATCGCTCGGTGGAACGCCTTGCGCGCGGTGCCATGCAGCAGCCCAAGGCGGTCGGCGGCCTCCCGGTTCGACTCGCCGAGCACCGCGACCCGGAGCACCAGCTCGGTGTGGGCGCCGCCGAGCGGCTGCATCCTTTGGCGGAGGGCGGCGAGCTCGTCCTCGAACGACATCCCGCTCGGGAGGCCGAGGTCCGAATCGGGGCACCACCCGGTCTCGGGCGCGGGTAGTTCGTCCTCGACCAACGGGTCCCAGCGGTCAACTTCCTTCCGTGTCCGCCGACGCCCGACCATCAGATCCCGGTCCGTGCCACGCACGAGCGCGGCGACAACGCGATGCACGCGTTCGAGGTTCATGCGGCCGATCAGTTCGGTGAGCGCGATGGCGATCCCGCCCGTGAGCTCACCGGGATCCGATCTGAAGTGGATCGATCGGTACCGCCAGATTCGATCGAGCGCCTGCCAGAGCCCGCACCACACCAGCGCTTGGGCGAGCCCGGCCCACGTCGTGCGCGCTTGCACCGCGCGCACGAGCGCCGCGTAGATCTGATCCTTCTCGTCGAGGTCGCCCCCACGCGTCGTCAGATACGTAGTGAGCGCCGCAATACTTTCAAACCTCGCAAGGATGGACTCTTGTCCTTGCGCTTCCTGGAACTGCCGCACTGCCGCAAACGTCGCTATCGAGCGGACGAAGAACGCGCGAGTCTCCTGCCAAATTTTGCGCAAGGGTGTCCCTTCGGCCCGGGCGCGTACGCGCCGCGATGCCTATCTCAGGGCGCTGGGCGCGCCCAATGGTGATCGTTGAGGAAGCGGACCGTCAGCGCGCGGCGGTCGGCGCCTTCGGGCGCGCGACCAGTGCGCTCGCCGCAGCGCTCGGCGGCTTCGGGCGCGCGACCAACGAGCTCGCGGCGGCGAGCTCGTTCAGCGCGCGGCAGCCCCGGCACACCGTCGTCACCGGAAACCCGACGAGGTACGTGTGTCCACGCGCGAGCCGCACGTACAGCCGGCCATCATGCAGATGGCCGAGCAGCTTGCCGCACTCACAGCAGCGCCATTCGTGCTCGCTGTTGAGCGAATCGACCGGGGCTTGGTTCATGAAAACCACCCTGGACTGCTGGTCTGTATTTGAACTGTATTTAGTTCTGTATGGCAAATACAGGCAGTTTGTCGCAGTTTGTCGCAGCTCTGTCTCAGCCAATCAAAGTCGCGAAAACACTAGTTGGCAAAGATCACCTCGGCGTTTGGCCGGACCATCGAGGAGCAGATCCCTCAAAAAACGCGGACCGCGTCCAGCCGCACTCGGTCCTGCGCCGCGAGCGCCGGCCGTCCGAGCATGCCCAGAGCAGTGATCGGTGCCGCCGATGGACGGCGCATGCGCGAGTCGCGCTCTCGTTTGCCGCTCTCTGGAGCCGGCGCGTTCGACTTCGGTGCCGCGATGCGCTCGCCGCGAGTCTCTACGGCTCCGCGTCGTTGCCTTGGACGCGTCGGAACCGCGCGACGCAGCCTGGGCGCTACAACCCCGGGCGGCGGTGGGGCTGTCGCGGCATGAGGATCTCGAGCGGCGTCTGCTCGTCCTCGGCGGAAGACCTCGACGCCTGACCACCGCTGCCTGCCAGGAATACGAACGCGAAGGTCACCGACTCCTGCGGAGCGAAGTTGTACACTGCGTGGCTCTCGACGATCTCGGTTTGGAAGATGATCCAGCCGACGCTGCGCTTGAGGTCGAACACGTGACGAGCGCGTTGGAACAGCTGCTTCGCAGCCACACCATCATCGTCGCTGGCACCGGGGTCGTAGTGGCGTCGCTTCTCGAGGGCAGCCCGGATCCACTTGAAATAGCCGGTAGGAACGTTCGCAATGCGCTCCTGACCTAGGTCTTTGACCACCGTCTTCGTCAGCTCGTCGGCGACGACGTCGTAGCTCGCAGCAGCGGCCACGAGGCGCTGGTAGCCGGCCGCGTCAAGACGACGCCACGAGGGAGCCCGGTCCGGCTCACGAATCAGCGCGTGCGCGACGTATGCCGGCGCGGCCGAGCGGTCGCCGTCGCCGATCGGTGCGCGACCCGCGCCGGCGAACACCTCGAGGGGCGGTACGAGAGCTTGGAACGTGCCGGCGTCATCGAGCCCCACCACGTCCACCAACGAGATCAGCGCAATGCCCGCTGCGGCGGTGCGCTGGCGAAGGTTCTCGGAGAGGAAGCGATCCGTGGGGACGAGGATGGCGAGCGTCCGCCCAGTCGCGCGGATGCGCAGCGAATCAATTGCCATGCCGTAGTCTCGGTCGCCGCAACACGCGAGGAAGTAGACAGCATGCTTCACACCCGGCTCGGGTATGAACGTGCCGAAGCAGTAGCCGTCGCGAATCTCCGTCAACTCCTCGAATCGAACCCGCATCTGCAGCGCTTTGCCAACCGCGGCCGCGAGGTTCTCGAGTCTCACGCTGAGGAAATCGACGTCCTGCGCCGTCAGCTGGAGAGGGTCGCACTGGGCGCTGCGACTGCCACACCGGGCGACAACGCTGCCGTCGTCCCGCTGGCGCACGATCCGCGGGCAATCCCTGCCACCTGGACGTGGGCACGGGTAGACGGTCGCGACGCGGAGGTGAACCAACACGCCGGCTCGCTCCAGCGCGAACTCGACATCGTCGCCCACGAGCTCGCGGAGGGTGCGCCGAGCACCGCCGAGCACGAAGTTCGTCTCGAGTTGGCACCAGAATTCGGCGAGTCTGCTCGTCATCACGGTCATCACGACCTCGGTGTCAGGAATCGGTTGGCGATCAGGAATGCCTCCGTGGCCTCCTCATCGCGTGCCCGGTCGTAGATCGCGACGTTGGGCGGGCGGATCTCCAGCTTCCGTGGCGGGCCGCCGCTTGCGTACGTGACGTGGAACGTCGCGCCGATCATCTTCCCCCGCGCGCGCCGCGCCGTCTCAGAGGGCCCACTCCGGTTGAGGAGGTCGTGGCCCTGCAGCACCTGAACGACTCCATGCGCATCCTGAAGCTCCATCTTCAGCTCGGTCAGGCGTGCGCGCTCCACCCCGGCCACGGTGGCCAGCGTCAGGTTGCTCAGTCGCAACAGCTCGAGGCTGTAGATGTCGCCGACCGGAAAGTGGTCCTCGTCCTCGAAGAACGCGGTGCCGAGGGCCCGACGGTACGCGTCGCGCTCGCCGGCAGTCTGCGCATCTACTTTCAGCAGGCGGCCTCGTGCTTCGAAGATCACCGAGTCGTGTTGTTGTGGCCGATATCCGATGCTCGACGGCTCACGTGTCTGATTGATCGTGCCGACCATCCGGAACGGCCGACCGTGCGTGATCTCGAACCAGAGGTCGTCACGGTCTTCGGTGACGACGATCTTGCAGGCTTGGCTCCGGTTCTTGGACTCGAACCAGGATCCGAGGAGCTTCTCGAGGTCCTCCAACTTGGCCGTCGCGTCCGACAGCGTCATCTGCGCGTCGGTCTTTGCCTGGTACTCCTCGTAGATTCGGATCTGTCGAGGCGTCATGTTGCTGTGAGCAGTCCGCACGAGCTGCGGATACTTGCAGTGAATTGCAATCGCAAACTCGCCGGGTGATAGCTCCTCACCGAGGATACCGCGCAACTGGATCTCCTGACTCTCGAGCTCGGCGAGGATTAGATCGTGACCGGCCTCGTCTGCCAGGTCGTCCAGCACGTACAGCGTCTCCAGCAGCTCGACCGGCATCTCGCCGCCCCTCGCCACGAACACGTCCAGTAGCTGCCGATCGTGTTCGTCGCTATTCCTCAGCCCGGCGACATCCAGACCGCAGCGCCGAAAGTACGCGGCGTACGGCGTCAGCAGCGGCACGAGGAACCGCGGCTTGTCGACCTGCTGGAGGAAGCTCAGATCGGCGAAGTTCTTGAATCGAATCGTTCCCATCGTTTGTACTGCCCTCGTCCCGGTCAGATCGAAGGCGCGTGGCGGAGGACCAGGAGCCCCGCCAGTGCTTCTGGCTTCGTGCTCACGCCCTCGAGCGTGCTGTGCTGCATGTCATCTGCGTGTCACCGCCGGTCTCGCAGCCCGTCCACTCGGCTCCCCGATTGCGCGCGCATACGACCGCGACGACGCACCTCCGGCGACCGGCGCTACCTCCACACCGGCAGGTCCGTTGCACAGGGCGGCGATCGACGAACAGCGTCAAGCAGGACGCACTCAAGTACCAGCGAAGGAGGTTCGCGATGCGCCCTTGCTCGAGCTCTCGGGCGAGCCTCGTGCTCGGTGACGTGCGCCGCGCCGCGGCGGCGAGCGCGTCAATGACCTCGGCTGACTGCACAGGTATACCAATCTCACGCAAGCAAGCCACGGGCCGACATCGACGGCCGCTGCAGCGCGCTGCTGCACACGGATCGTTCCGATGTTCCGGTGTGTTCCGGTGACGTTCAGATATGCCAGCTGTCCTCGACAGGCGGCTGTTCCGCATCGTGAGGGCGCTCGCTCGTGGTGTTCCACACACCATTGTGCGCGCACATGTGCCGAGCACATGTCCATGACCCTGGGACTCATCAGCGGGCCAGTTCCGCCGAGAATCTGCCTCAAGCCAATGTGAGGCATCGGGCGATCCAGGTCAACGACTGCTGACGGCAAAGATCGCTCTTGTCGGCACGGTCGGTGTCCCGTGCCTCCACCTCGGTGTTGGCGCCGGCTTGCGACGAGCTCACCGGAGGCCGGATCGCCGCTCGTGCTGCCGTCCGCTTGGACCGGGGCCGTCGCGAAGAACCCGAAGACCTGGATGAGGTAGCCGCGCTGGCGCGGCTTGCTGATCGCGTTCGCCGCGCCGTTCCTCGCGCGATCGGCGCGGACGCACGCCCAATAAATCGACAGCCGGCAGCAGATTGTTGTCACGTTTTCGGCTCGCGGACTGCGTTTCCCTCCCGAGACGACTGGAGGACCAACGTGGCTGCGCGCAAGACGAAGCTCAAGACCAAGCCCGTGGGCGACATCGCTGACCGCTTCACTTCTCTTGAAGCACGTGCGGAAGCCATTGACGTCCTGGCGACTGCGCTCCTTCGTTTGATCATCGAAGGCCGATGCCGAGCCGGGCGCCGCGTCAAGTGAGGGGCCATGGCAATTACCCAGCCGATCCCGAATGCGCTTCTGGAACAGCTGGCTTGCCTTGTTTACCAGAGCACGCCCCCATGGAGCCCGCGCCGGGAATGGCGCGCAGATTAGGAGTGGCCGATATGACAAGAGGAATAACGCAATCGCGGCGGTCCGGACTCTCCGCGCTGGACACCGTCCGTCGCGAACTCGTCGCGCTCGAGGCCATGACCGTCGACGAGCTCGCCGCGAAGTACCTGGCCCTCTTCGGCGAGCCGCGGCACACGCGCAATAAGGCATATCTGAAGAAGCACATCGCCTGGCGGCTGCAGGAGCAGGCGGAAGGCGGGCTGTCCGCGCGCGCACTGGACCGCATCAAGCAGCTCGCGCCCGACGCCCCGGCGCGATGGCGACGAGCGGTCGCAAAGACCTCGGCCGACAGCACGTCCGAGGCCGCGCCGGAGGCGAAGGCTCGGGACCACCGGATCCCGGTTGACGGCACCGTGCTCACCCGAGTGTACGCCGGCGTCGAGCATACGGTGACGGTCCGTGACGGCGCGTTCGAGTACAACGGCGAGGCGCACCGCTCGTTGTCAGGGATTGCGCGCCTCATCACAGGCAAGCCTTGGAACGGCTTTGTCTTCTTCCTGGGCCGCACCGAGGGCACTGCGGCTGGCCCGAACGCGGGCAGGGACGCGCGATGAAGCGGCGCGGCCGCGAGCAAGCCCCGCGCGCCGACGCCAAGCGCGCGGTCATCTACACCCGCAAGTCGACGACCGCCGGCCTCGACCAGGAGTTCACATCCCTCGACGCCCAGCGCGAGACCTGCGAGGAGTACGTCCGGCGTCAGCCCGGGTGGGTGTTGGTGGAGACGCGGTACGACGACGGCGGGTTCACCGGCGCAAATACCGATCGCCCGGCGTTTCAGCGGCTGCTCGCCGACGTCGACGCAGGGCGGACCGACGTGGTCGTCATCTACAAGATCGACCGGCTGAGCCGCTCGTTGCTCGACTTCGCGCAGCTGATGCATCGCTTCGACGAGCTCGGCGTGGCGCTGGTGATCGTGACGCAGAACTTCTCCACGGTG
>Ga0307513_10012704_pt1 | contig 10369 bp, 7 predicted proteins | sample 15_EM_MG_FD_202174 | JGI IMG/M metagenome (GOLD analysis project Ga0307513, IMG submission 202174) | Populus trichocarpa ectomycorrhiza microbial communities from riparian zone in the Pacific Northwest, United States - 15_EM | ecosystem: Host-associated > Plants > Roots > Unclassified | place...
GACCGCGTGATGGGTCGGGTCGTCTCGCCGGTAGTCTCGGCGTTCTACGAGGCCGAGCACGCGCGGCACGGCGTGAGCATTGTCTGCAACGCACGCCTGCATTCGCTGATCGGGGCGGATGCCGCGCCCGGTTCGGCCGAGGCGCATGCCGCCGCGGTCGGCAAACAGCGCGTCGCCGCGGTCCGGCTGGGAGACGGCCGCGACATTCCCGCCGACTTCGTGCTGGTGTCGATCGGCGTCGTGGCCACCGACGCGTTGGCACGCGCCGCCGGTCTGGAATGCGACAACGGCATCGTCGTGGACGAGTTCTGCCGGACCTCGGACGCGAATATCTGGGCGGCGGGCGATTGCGCGCGCCATCCCAGCATCCACTACGGAATTCAGGTTCGGCTCGAATCCGTCGACAACGCGTTCGAACAGGGGACCAGCGCAGCGCTCAACATGCTTGGCGTGGCCACCGTGCACGACAAGGTGCCGTGGTTCTGGTCGGATCAGTTCGATCTCAAGATGGTCATCGTCGGTCTTGCGGCCGGGCACGACGAAGTGATTCTGCGCGGCGATCCGGCCAGCCGCGCCTTCAGCGTGTGCTATCTCAAGGCCGGCGAGTTGATTGCCGTCGAAACCGTCAACCACACCAAGGACCAGATGGCGGCGCGCAAGATGATCCCGGCGCGTGCGCGCCCGGATCGAGGCCGCCTGGCCGACAACGCACTGGCGATGAAAGATGCCATCTGACGGATTCGACTGACTTCAAACACTCCGGCGCGGGTCTTGCTTTTACTACTACAGATGTCATAGATTTGACCACAGTTGTGATGAGGTGCGAGAAATGCCCGAACCGAAACTGAGCGCGCTGGAGCTACGCATCATGGGCGAGCTGTGGAGTCGGGGCGCCTGCTCCATCCGCGAAATCCACGAGGCCGTGGTCAAGCGCGACCGGCCCGCCTACACCACCGTGCAGACCATGGTTTACCGGCTCGAAGCAAAGGGCGCGTTGCGCAGAACGAAGAAGATAGGCAACGCCCACGTATTCGAAGCCACTACCTCACGCGCCTCCGTACAGACCCGGCTCCTCAAGGAACTGCTCGGATTGTTTGGCGGCAGCGCCCGTCCGGTCATGGCGCACCTGGTCGAGATGGGCAAGATTTCGCGCGAAGACATCGATGAGGCGCAAAAACTCCTGCGCGCGCACGTCGCCAAAGATCAGACGGGCAAGGACAAATGATCGCCGCGTTGATCAACCACCTCTGGCAGTCGACGCTCATCTGCGGCGGCGCCTGGTTGATCACGCTGACCTTGCGCGCCAACAGCGCGGCACTACGCCACGCGATCTGGCTCATCGCATCGCTCAAGTTCCTGGTGCCCTTCTCGCTGCTGTTCTTCATGGGGTCGTACGTCGGATTGCCCGCGGCGCGCATCGCTGACAACCAGGGACCTGCGCTCGGAGACGCTCTGCAAAGCGCCACCGTGTGGGTCGCGCCGGGCGCGCTGCGGGCGACCGAAACCGGCGCAGGTTCCGCCACGCTCACTGCGCTGCTGGCGATCTGGCTGGGCGGCGCCCTATTCGTCGGCGTGCGCTGGCTGCTCGCCTGGCGCGTCGCGGAGTCGATCGCAAAGGCGGCGCGGCCGGCGCCGGGCGCATTGCTGGACACTCGCGTCACCGATGCCGACATAGGGCCGGCGGTGGCGCGCGTATTTCATCCAGTGGTGTTGCTGCCGGCCGCGCTGCTCGCGAGATTGTCCAGCACGCAGATGAGCGCGGTGCTCGCGCACGAGCACGAGCACATCGCGCGGCGCGACAATCTCAAGGCCTATGTGCATCGATTGGTCGAGACACTGTTCTGGTTTCATCCCGCCGTCTGGTGGATCGGCCGGCAGATGCTCGAAGAGCGCGAGCGCGCCTGCGACGAAGCGGTGCTCGGCAATGGACACGACCGCACCGACTACGCCGGGGGCATCCTCGAGGTTTGTCGTCATTGCCGCACGCGTGCTCCGGTGTTCGCGGCTGCCGCATCGGGCGATCTCACCCGCCGCGTCCGCTACATCCTTGGAAGCGGGCGGCCAGCATCACTGAGCCCCCTCAAAGCCATCTCATTGATAGGCGCCGCGGCGGTCATCGCGGCCGCGCCGTTGTTCGCCGGGGCCGCGTACGGCGCTGCGCGACGGCACGATCTGCTGACTTCCAACTTGCGAACGCTCGGCAGCGCGGACATCTACCTGGAACTGGCGCCGGCCGGTATGGATTCGCCGCGCGAGATCGTCGCTGCGCGAAATGAGGTCGTCATCCGCAACAGCACGCTGCGCGACATGGTGGCGCTCGCTTACGGCGTGCGTTCCTGGGAAGTCATCGGCGGCGGAGAGTGGATGGATTCGCCGCGCTACGTCGTTCGCGCGGTCGCGCAAACCCCGGTCAGCGAACCCCAGGAACTCGATCCGAATGCGCTGCGCGGAGCAATCACCAAACTACTCGCTTCCCGATTCGACCTGCAGGTTCACGTCAACAACCGCTGCCAGTCGCCTTGCGGCCGGTTGGCGCTGACGGCGTCAGACCCACCGCGCTGACGGCGATGCTCGTGGGGCTTTTCGATCACCTGTGGCAAAGCATAGGGGTGAGCGGCTGCGCCGCTGCGCTCGCCTTCCTCGCGCGTCACTGTTTCGCCGGGCTTCGCCTCTGCCTGTGGCGCATTGCGGCGATCAAATTCATGGTTCCGTTCGCGTTGCTGTTCGCGATCGGCCAATGGATGGGATTGCCGGTGGCGCACACGGCGGATCCCGCGCCCGCCGCGCTCGTCCAGGCCGCTGCCGCACTGACGCCCATCGTGTCGCCCGCGCGCGTTCAGGGATGGACTGGAACGACGCTGCTCATTGCGATCCCGCTCGCGTTGATCGGCGCCGCGGCCTGCGCCCGCATGGTCTGGCGGCGCCTGCGACTCGAATGGCAATGCGCCGGGGAAGAGAAAGCGCGCCGCGCTATCGATGTCGATGCGTACGAGCCGCGCCCCGGGTTTCTGCACGCCGCGCTGCTGACCGTCTGCGCGATTAGCGTCATTTCGATACCCTTGCTCGGCGGAGCGCTCGACGATCATCAGCAAAGATTCGGCCGCCTGACCGCGAACGCGCTGGCGTTTCGCAACGCGACCCTGCGCCTCACGCCGGCCGCGCCAGGACTGGGATGGCGCTATCGCGTCGACGTCGATGCGCACGGCGTGTCCATCCGCAACGTCAACATCCGCCAGCTCGTTGCACTCGTCTACGGCATCAACTATTACCGGGTGTACAGCGATCAGATGAACTCCGAGGCGGCGGAAAAGAATGTCTGGCTTCTCGCGCCGCTCTACGATCTGCGCGCGACCGCGGCGATTCCCGAGCCCCGGGATTTCGACCTCTACGCGCTGCACCAGAGCGTGACCAAACTGCTCGCGGAACGCTTCGGTCTCCGGCTCGAGATGAATGGCGACTGCCAGCCGCCTTGCGGCACATACAACGTTGCGATGCCGGACACTCCGTTGTGAGATTTCGACTACGGCGCGCGACCCTTAGGCGGTGAGGGTCGAGCGGGATCCGTGACTAACTACACCGCCGCAGCGTCGGTTGCAGTCGACTAACCACCCTTAGGATTTTTCCTGTCAGTCGTTCGCCGGACGCGAGCGCAATGTGCGGAACCGTACGGAGCGCGCCACGAGTCGCTGCTTCAATAGGTCTCCAGACGCGGCAGCCGCGTCGCAGGATTGGCATGCCTACCCATAGAAGCGTTCTCCTCGTTCAAGATGATTGCGCTGATGCCGAGACAGTTCGGGCCGCGCTCTCGAAAACAACCGACGCCTGGGGCCAGGTCGTCTGGGTCAAGAATTGCCTGGAGGCTTCGAAGCGCCTCGGCGAAGACGCGGCCGGCATAGCCGCGGTGCTGCTCGACCTGTTTTTGCCGGACAGCCGGGGGCTCGACACTTTCGAGCGCATATTCTCGACGGCGCCGCAGGTACCGATCCTGATCCTGTGCGACCAGGAACACGAGGAGCTCGCCAAGCTGGCGGTACAGAAGGGCGCGCAAGACTATCTACTCAAGGGCAGGCTCGATGACTACCTGCTGCCGAAGGCGCTCGCCAACATGATCGACCGCGCAGCAAACGCCGAGGCCCTGTTCGCGGAGAAGGAACGCGCGGAAGTCACACTGAATTCCATCGGCGATGCCGTGATGAGCTGCGACATCGCTGGCCGCGTCACCTACCTCAACCTCGTCGCCGAGAAACTCACCGGCTGGTCGCGCGTCGATGCGGCCGGCCTCCCGGTCGAGGAAGTCTTTCGTATCCTGGATGGCACCACGCGTGAAGCGGCGAACAATCCGATGGCGGCGGCAATCCGCGACAACAAGACGGTGCTGCTCGACCCGAACAGCATCCTGAGCCGGCGCGATGGCGTCGAAGCGGCCATCGAAGATTCCGCCGCCCCGATCCACGATCGCCGCGGACAGGTAACCGGCGCCGTAATGGTTTTTCACGACGTGAGCACGACGCGGGCTCTGTCCTTGAGGATGTCGCACCAGGCCCAGCACGACAGCCTCACCGACCTGCCCAACCGAATACTGCTGCAGGACCGGCTCACGCAGGCCATGGCGATGGCGCAGCGGCATTCACAGAAGCTCGCGATCATTTTCCTCGACGTGGATCGCTTCAAGAACGTCAACGACTCTCTCGGCCACGACGTGGGCGATCGGCTGCTGATCCTCGTGGCGCAGCGGTTGCTCGGCTGCGTGCGCAGCTCCGACACCGTGAGTCGCCAGGGCGGTGACGAGTTCGTGATCCTGCTGCCGGAGCTCGCGCGCGGCCAGGATGCGGCGATCCGCGCGGAAAAGATTCTGGCGGCGTTGAGCGCGCCGTACGACATTGACAAGCACAGCGTGCATGTCACCGCGAGCCTCGGCATCGTCATTTTTCCGGACGATGGCAAGGATGCGGAGACACTGCTGAAGAACGCCGACTTCGCGATGTACCACGCCAAGGATTGCGGCCGCAGCAACTACCAGTTCTTCCGCGAGGAGATGAACGTTCGCGCGCTCGAACGCCAGGCCATCGAAGACGGATTGCGGCGTGCCGTGGAGCGCGACGAACTGGTGCTGCATTACCAGCCGATTCTGGACTTGTGGAGCGGCGCACCCACCGGCGTCGAAGCGCTGCTGCGCTGGCGTCATCCGAATCGCGGCCTGCTGCTGCCCGAGCAATTCATGTCGATTGCCGAGGATTCAGGCTTCATCGTGCCGATCGGCCGCTGGGTTCTGGATGAAGCCTGCCGGCAGAGCAAGGTCTGGGAGGTTACCGGACTGCCGTCGGTGCGTATCGCCATCAATGTGTCCGCGGTGGAACTACGAGACAAGGATTTCGTCGAGCATGTTCGCAACGTTCTGGCCAAGACGGGCCTTGCGCCGCACCTGCTCGAACTGGAATTGACGGAGACGTTCCTGATGCAGGACTCGTCTTCCACCGCCGTGGTGTTGCGCTCGCTGAAGGATCTCGGCGTGCGTCTGGCGCTCGATGACTTCGGCACTGGCTATTCGAGTTTGAGTCATCTGAAAGGTTTTCCCATCGACACCTTGAAGATCGACCGCGCGTTCGTCAGCGAGCTCACGACCAATGCCGATGATGCCAGCATCGTTCGCGCCGTCATCACGTTGGGGAAGAACCTGCAGATTCGCGTGGTCGCGGAAGGCGTCGAATCCGCCGAACAGCTCACCAAACTGCAGGACTACCAGTGTCCGGAAGGCCAGGGCTATTTCTTCGGCCGCGCTGTCGCCGGCGACGAACTCGTGCCCCTGCTCGGCAAGATCGTCGACGACATGCGCGCCTTCGTCGAAGGGCCGACCGGCGAAGTGCCGACCCTGCACCTCGCAGCCGAGGGGACGACGCAATCTTCAAAGCCGGCAACGCGACGTAACACTCGCAATTGATAGCCGCCGCCGGCGTCTCACACCTCGCCGAGAAGCTCCAGTTGATCGCGCCGCGCACTTCGCCGGTCGAACAACCCCCACGCGCCCTCGTCACCATGCCACGCGCCGCCGGTCGCGGCCTTGGCATATTCCGTGGCGCGCGTCTCGAAGAAGTTCGCATGCTCGACGCCATTGAGCATCGCCGTGAGCCAGGGCAGTGGATGCTCTTTCACGCCATAGACATGCGGCAGGCCTAACTGCTTGAGCCGCCAGTCGGCGATGTAGCGGATGTACGCCTTGATCTCCGCGGCGCAGAGCCCTTCGATGGGACCCATCTCGAACGCCAGATCGACGAAGCGGTCCTCCAGCTTCACCACCGTGCGCGCACAGTCGACGATGTCGTCCTTGACGCCCTGCGTGAGCGCGCCCGTTTCCTGCGCGAACGTGTGGAACAGCCGGATGATGCCCTCGCAGTGCAGCGTCTCGTCGCGCACGCTCCAGGAGACCACCTGCCCCATGCCGCGCATCTTGTTGTGCCGCGGGAAGTTCAGCAGGATCGCAAAGCTCGCGAAAAGCTGCAGCCCTTCGGTGAAGCCACCGAACATGGCGAGCGTGCGCAAGGTGTCCGCGTCGGTTTCGACACCGAAGCCCTGTAGATAGTCATGCTTGTCGCGCATGGCCGAGTAGTCCATGAACGCGGTGAACTCGCTGTCGGGCATGCCGAGCGTCTCGAGCAACAACGCGTAGGCCGCGATGTGCACGGTCTCCATGTTGGCGAACGCCGCCAGCATCATCTTGATCTCGGTCGGGCGGAACACGCGCGCGTAGCGCTCCATGTAGTTGTCCTGAACCTCGACGTCCGATTGCGTGAAGAAGCGAAAAACCTGCGTCAGGAGATTGCGCTCCGCGTCGGTGATGCGGTTGTTCCAGTCCTTGCAGTCTTCGCCGAGCGGGATTTCTTCCGGCATCCAGTGAATCTGCTGCTGCCGGCGCCAGTATTCGATGGCCCACGGATAGCGGAAGGGTTTGTAGCTACGCGATGGCGTCAACAGGCCCGGGCGCGTGATCAATTCGATTTGACTTACTGACATGAGAGGCACTCGTCGTATTTGGATTCATCGGCATCGGATGCGAGCGGTTTCGTCGGCCACGCGCGCGTGTTGTCCGCTTCGACGCCGGCAAAGCCTGCGCGCTGCATGCTCTTCGACCGGCAGTAGTACAGCGATTTCACGCCGCGTTCCCACGCGGTCCAATGCAGCATGAGCAGGTCCCATTTGTGGATGTCGCTGCGCAGATAGAGATTCAGCGACTGTCCCTGGCAGATGAGCGGGGCCCGATCCGCCGCGAGCTCGACGACCCAACGCTGGTCGATCTCGAACGCGGTACGAAACACGGACTTCTCGTCGTCGCTCAGGCCGTCGAGGTGCTGCACGGAGCCTTCGTGCGCCAGGATGGATTGCCAGGTGTCCTCGCTGTTGATTCCCTTCTCGTCCAACACCTTCTGCAGCGCGGGGTTGCGCACGCTGAACGATCCCGACAACGTCTTGTGCGTGTAGATATTCGCGGGGATCGGCTCGATGCAGGCGCTGGTGCCGCCGCAGATCACCGAGATGCTGGCGGTCGGCGCGATGGCGAGCTTGTGCGAGAAACGTTCGGCAACGCCACGCTCGGCCGCGTCCGGGCACGCGCCGCGTTCTTCGGCGAGCACGCGCGACGCGGCATCGGCCTCGCGACGCAGATGCTTGAACATGCGCATGTTGGCGGCGCGCGCCAGCGCGCTTTCGAACGGGATGCCGTTGTTCTGCAGCCAGGAGTGAAAGCCCATGGCGCCAAGGCCCACGGACCGCTCGCGCATGGCGGAATACTTCGCGGTGTCCATGGAGGCCGGAGCGTGGTCAATGAACTCCTGCAGCACGTTGTCCAGCATGCGGAGCACGTCTTCGATGAAGCGCGGCTCAGCGCTCCACTGCTCCCAGGTCTCGAAATTCACCGAGGCGAGGCAGCACACCGCGGTGCGCGCGTTGCCGAGATGATCGCGGCCGGTAGGTAGCAGGATTTCGCTGCAGAGATTCGACTGGCGCACCTTGAGCCCGAGATCGCGCTGGTGGGCGCTAAGCTGGTTGTTGGCCGTGTCGCTGAACAGCAGGTACGGCTCGCCGGTTTGCAGGCGCGTCTCGAGAATCCTTTGCCACAGGTGGCGCGCCGACAGCGTGCGCAGCTCTTCGCCACTCTTCGGACTGCGCAGCGCGAATGGCAGATCGTCGCGCACGGCGTGCATGAACTCATCGGTGATGCAGATACCGTGGTGCAGGTTCAGGCTCTTGCGGTTGAAATCGCCCGAGGGTTTGCGGATCTCGATGAACTCCTCGATCTCGGGATGATGGACGTCGAGATACACGGCGGCCGATCCACGGCGCAGTGAGCCCTGCGAAATCGCGAGCGTGAGCGAGTCCATGACGCGAACGAACGGAATGATTCCCGAGGTTTGCCCGCAGCCCTTGACCGTTTCGCCGATGGAGCGCACGCCGCCCCAGTACGTGCCGATGCCGCCACCGTTCGACGCCAGCCACACATTTTCGGTCCAGGTGTCGACGATGCCGTCGAGATTGTCTTCGACCGCATTGAGAAAGCAGGAGATGGGCAGGCCGCGCGCGGTGCCGCCATTGCTGAGAATGGGCGTCGCCGGCAGGAACCACAGCTTTGACATGTAGTCGTACAGGCGCTGCGCATGCGCGCCGTCGTCGGCATAGGCACGCGCCACGCGCGCGAACAGATCCTGCGTCGTCTCGCCCGCGAGCAGGTAGCGATCCTGCAGCGTGGCGCGGCCGAAAATGGTGAGCAGCGCGTCGCGGGAGGCATCGATCCGTACGTCGATGGCGGCGCGCGCGGCTTTGGCCGAATCCGCGCCGGGCGTGAGCGCCTTCGCGGCGGTGATCTTCTGGGAATTCTTGCGCGAGGCCCGTGCGAGCTCGGCGCGCGCTGACGTGACTGATTGACTTGCCATCCTGCTTCTCCTTTTGCGTGGGGAAGCGGAAGCGGCGCGAGAATCTGCACACGGCAGAAAGCATCGTCGCTGCTGCCGGCACACCCCGTCCGATCAGAAACTCTAAAGTGTGCCCGGCAGGTCTCCTGGCTCACCGCTCAATCGCGAGTTGTTGCGCCTTCCCGAGAGCTTCAGCTCTCAGTGACTACACTTTTGCCCCGGAAAGAATGGGGGGAAAAAGTCACATTTCGCTTGCGGTCTACAGTTGCGGGGGCAGCTGCGGATTGAGAGACCACTTAAGATCCTTTCACCGCATTCCCTTTTCATCGCGCTTGCGCGCGAACCGATGCACGACTAGATGTTGTGTGCCGCGACGGGAATTTGTCAACCGCTTGTGTGAAAGGAAAATCGTGAAGAAGTTTTTGAAGTGGACGGGATTTGTCGTTGCCGGGCTCGTGGGCCTCGCGCTGCTCGGTATTGCGTACATTTATTTCGTGTCGGAGCGGGAGCTCAATCTCCAATACACGGTGGCCGACAACGCCGCACTCGTCATTCCCACGGAAGCGACCGAGATCGAAGGAGGCCGGCGCATCGCGCAACTCGCCGGCTGCATGCATTGCCACGGCGACAATCTCGCCGGAACCGTGGTGGACGACATTCCGAAGCTGCTCCGTCTCGTCGCTCCGAACATCAGCGTGATGCTGCCGACCTACAGCGACGCGCAGCTCGCGACGATGCTGCGCAAGGGCGTCAAGCCCAACGGCAAGAGCGTGTTGTTCATGCCGTCCGAGATGTTCCGCCACTTGAGCAACGAGGACCTGGCGCGTCTCATCGCCTTTCTGCGCACCAAGCCCGCCGTGGCCGAGGGCGTGACCGAGAAGACGCAGCTGCGGCCCATCGGCCGCCTGATCATCGCCAACGGCGACTATCAACTCGCGGCAGCCGCGATCGCGTCGCTGCCCGCGGCGGCCGGAGGCTTCGATGCCAACGATCCCGTGAGTCGCGGCCGCTATCTCACGATGAACTTCTGCAGCGAATGTCATGCGCAGAACCTGCAGGGCGTCGTGCCGATCAACGCACCTGCGCTCGTCGTCGCCAAGAGCTATTCGCTCCAGCAATTCACGCGACTCATGCAGGAAGGTATCGGCATGGGTGACCGGCCGCTGAAGCTCATGGGCTCGACCGCCAAGGCGCGTTTCACTCAGTTCACGCCGGAGGAAATCGCGGCCGTGCATTCGTTCCTGCAGACGCTCTGATAGAAAGGCTCCAGCCACTACGCGCTGTAGCCACCATCCACCGCGATGCTGGCGCCGGTGATGAACGCGGCGCCCTTGCTCGCGAGAAACGCGACGGTGGCGCCGACTTCTTCGGGGCGGCCGTAACGACCCAGCGCCGTGCCCGCCTTCTGCGCGGGTGCGAAGTTGCCGTCCGCCGGATTCATGTCGGTGTCGATCGGACCCGGCTGCACC